>ERZ827524.1471-NODE-1471-length-21951-cov-27.259728_pt1 | contig 21951 bp, 18 predicted proteins | sample MGYA00519702_ERZ827524 | MGnify/ENA primary metagenome ERZ827524 (study PRJEB31778, sample SAMEA3449341) | human gut metagenome | biome: human gut; feature: human-associated habitat; material: faeces | place: United Kingdom | collected 2010/2012 ...
AAGTTTTGAGAACTAATACATTTTTGGCAAAAAAAATAGGAATTTATATAAAAAAATAGTTCTCTCATTTATTTATATTCTTCTTTATTTCGTTTCAACAGCTCTGTAATATGTTGATATAATGTGTGTTAATACATTTTGTAGATCTCTTATCAAGAGATCTACAAAAATGTCGTTTTTAAGACCTTTTTATATATGGAATATATCTGGTCTTTGAAGCGGTATAATTAAATGAAAACAACATAAAGCAGATGGAATATCTATTTCTGAGACGTAAACGCACGACCGCTACTTCCGAGCGACAGAAGACTTTGCTTTTCAAGGCTGCCGAGCGGCAATGGAAAGAGGAGTTTGCCGGAAAGGAAACAGACATTCGCAAGGTGGATTGTAATATATATAAAGGTATATTGTACCAGCTTGAGATACGTCAGGTATTTCTTGACACCTCGCTTTCTCTGAAGAAACTGAGTGCACTGCTTGAAACAAACCAGACCTATCTGAGCAATGTGGTGAACAAATACTTCGGTTGTAATTTGAAGGAACTTGTGAACACGTATCGTGTGGAATATGCCAAAGAACTTCTCTGTTCCCGACGTTGTGCGCTGACTGAGCTGCCTTGCAGTTGTGGCTTTGCTTCGAAAAGTGCTTTCTACTCTGCTTTCAGCCGTATTGTCGGGGTATCACCTTTGTCATATCAGACTCAAGAAAGAAGGAGGCATCATTTGCAGGCAGTAAACTAGCTAAGCTATTAATAATGAACCAAATATGTATAACCAATTTTAGTTTTTTAAATTTATAAATTTAAAGTTTTTCTATTATGAACAAAAAGTTTTTAAGTGCAATCCTGTTCGGAGCCTTAATGGTGACCTCGACAGGAACATTTGTGTCTTGTAAGGACTATGATGATGACATTGACCGCATCGACAAGGAATTGAGCGAAGTCAAGGAAACCATTGCAAGTCTTGACTCGGCAATTAAGGCAGGTAAATTCGTTCAGTCATGTAATGAGGTTACCGGTGGATATGAACTGGTTTTCACTGACGGTTCCAAAATTACTATCAAGAATGGTACGAATGGAACAAATGGAGCAGCCGGTACTACTGTTATCCCTGAATTCCGTGTGGAAGGCAATTACTGGCAGGTCAGCACAGACAAAGGTGCTACTTGGGTGGATGTGAAAGATACCGAAGGTAACAAAGTTCCGGCCAGAGGTCAGGATGGTGAAGCTGCCGGTTCAAACGTGTCTTGGGTGACAGTGGATGGTGTGGAATACATCAAGATCGGTGACAAAGTTACTGATTTGAAGCAGAACAATGAATTTCCTAACATTGCTGTAGATGCTGAAAGCAAGACTGTAATCGTGACTATCGACGGACAGAACTATACTTTGCTGCAGGAAGGTTCTGCATTCAAAGGGTTGCAGACTGTAGTTTACAGAAAACAGGCTGTTGATGATGCCTATGATGTTTGTTATGCTTATAATGTGTATAATACAGATAATGAATTGTTTGCAGCTGTCCCTGCTTATGCTTCTTTCAAGGTTTATCCGGGTGATTTCTCATTGGACAATGCTAAATTCTCGTTCGTTGATACATACAAATTGAGTCGTAGTGTAGAACCGGCTTTGGTATATATGGATGGTTCGGCTACTTTAGCAAACGGAGTATTGAAACTTGCCATGATACCTAATGAAGGAATAAGTGAAGGAACAGTAGTTGCAACTTCTTTAGATGTAACTATGTATGGTCAATACACTTCTGCTTCTGATTACTTTACAGTAGGAAGAACAAATGTTACTACTGATAATATCAAGAACGCATTCACTTCCACTACCGTAACAGGTAACAATTATCCGAAGATTATTACTGAAGGATGGAATGCTTATGATGGATATGATTTTGGTAAATTCAACTATCAAGGTACTTACTACAATGTAAATGATTCTATTGATGTTTATATTCAAAGTGCTAAGGTTTGGGTAAAAGAAACAGGTATTGTTTATGAAAAGGCTTTCAGACTGTTGGATCAGAATGAAGAATACACTTTTAAGGGTCAAACTATCAAGACTCATCAAGGTATCTTTGAACTGAAAGATAATGTCTTGTCTGTGAAATCAACTAACCAAGCTTCTGCTATTGATGAATATGCAGCTATTGAAGTAACTACTACTGTTAAGGCTCAAGAAGAAGGAATTAAAGATTATGAGATAAAGAATGTAGTATTTATCAAAGCAGTTCGTCCTGCTGTTAATCCTAACTTCTCAACTGTTGCTTTGAAACCGTTGAACGCTACAGACAACTTCACATTTACTTACAATAGTGCAAAATCTCAAGTTATCACTTTGGATGTTCGTGACTTTGAAAATGCTATCGAAGGACGTGATGTTGTTTCATATAACAATACGGTGTATTCTACTTTTGTTCAATTGTATATACCTGAATATGACACAGCCAACAAGTTGGTAGGTTATACTAACAAGTCTAGTCAATGTTTCAATTCCTTCTGGAATGTACGAAATCAAGATGTAACTGAAGTTGCTAAATATTTTGAAGATAATGCCATTGTAAATGAAGCTGTTCTCTACTATAAGAATGGTGGAAATAATGCAGATAAAGATTCTTTATTCTTAATTTTGACACCAGGTGCTGGTCAGAAACAAATCAAGAAGGCTAATTTGTTGATGGGGTCAATCTATTCATATAATAACTATGATTGGAACAGTGACTATGATATGGTGATGACCGATGGTATCAACACTCCTTACGGTGTTTACAACAAGTATGAGAATAAACTGTTCAAGGTTACAATCAACGACTTCTCTGTAACTTATACATTCGATTGTCCGATTAAGGATCAGTATAAGAACCGCATTATCATGGGTGAATGGGTTAAGAGTGGAGCAAATTACACAGACTTCATTATGCAATCTCAGGTATTTGACGAAATGTATGATGTTGTTCCTGAAGATGCTATAGTGAAATTTGATATGGCTTCAAAGAACCAGAACGCTTATGTTCAGGAAATGATGAAGAGTGGTGATATCAAGTGGGCTACTACTAACCAGATTGTATTTACTCCACGTGTAGATTTGGCTAAGGTTGGCAAACTGAAAGTTGATATTTACGATATTACAGCAGGTGATACTGATTCTAAACGTGTACTCTTCGATACAGAAGAATGGACTGTGCAAACACCGATCTTGGCATTCTCTGATGTTGTTGACTTGAAGTATAACAATCCTGCATTAGCAACTGGTGAACAAATTAATCTCTTTGATTTGATTAATGGCTTGAAAGTTGCTGCTGACAAGAAGAAATGGACAGATTTGACTTTGAAAGATGCTGTTGGTAATAAGTTGGTAGTATATGATGGAGCCAATGATCTTGCTAAAGCAGAACCTATTGCAGCTACATTGTATCAGAAGGACTCTGAATCTACAGGTGTTAAAGTTGATATCTCTGAAGCAGACAAGGCTGAATACAGCTATGCTAACGGTATCCTTACTTGGAATGGCGAACCTACAGGTACTGTTTATGAGCATGATGTTCAATTCATCATCACTTATACTCACGACTGGGGTGTTGTAACCAAGACATTCAAGGTAACTGTAACAAGAAAAGTACAGTAAACATTCGGGCTAAGATAGAAAGTATAGTTTAAATTTGATATGCTTTCTTCTTGATAACTTCAAGCGAGGAGGGGATATGAATCTGATTACAGAAGAATATCCTCTCCTTTTTTATTATAAAAATATATTCTTGATATAATGACGAAATTAGTTCGATGCGGTATAAACTTTTATGCGGATGTAGATAATAAAAAAGCGGTAAATGATAGGGATGCCTTGCAGAACACTAAATTAATGGAACATTATACTCACCTTCTTGGTCAATTACAGTATGAAGGAGCTGGTATCTGGAGCCGTTTTAATATTATGTTCGGAATAAATGTTTCTTTATTCGGATTGGAAACCGTCTTGTTTAACTCTATATGTCAAACTTCTGAATATCTGACATTTATTATTGCATTTGGCGGATTGTCATTTTCAATATGGTCTATTTACGTAATGCAGAGATTATGGAGTTATCATGAGCACTGGAAGAATATGTTATGTGAAGCGGAAAAGGCTTTTCCGGATGAGTATGTGAAACTTTTCACAAAGATTCCTTCTAATTTGAAAAGAGAGAAAAAGTCTTGGGAGTTATGGCTGAAATCATACACCCAACCTTTTTTTGCCATATTGTCTCTTATTTGGTTGCTTATTATGGTGTTAAACCATGCTATTTATACTGATATGCTGAATAAGGAAAATATTATTCATCACGTGGGTGTGGTGAAAATACAACAGAATGAAAATTTAAAAAATAATGAAGATGAAAAAGATGATGGATTCGACTACTGTGATTATTACTACAACAGATAATAGAGTATTGTTGCAAAAAAGAGATGAGAACCCGGATATAGAGTACTCCGGATATTATTCTCTTGTTTCTGGCTACCTTGAGGAGGAAACCCCTCTAGATGGCATTATCAGAGAACTGAAGGAAGAATTTGAACACAAGAAATCCCAAAAGGTGCATTTTAGTTCTATAACCTATTTGGGGTCTGAGTATAGAGCAGACTATGATAGATGGGAATATATTCATCATACTTATTTGATGGACGATGCAGCGGATATCCGTATTTTGGAAGGTGAATCTTTTGTCTTGCTGGATATGGATGAGTGTTTGAGATTGGAGAACCTTGCTCCTCATCATAAGTTGTTTTTATTAAAATATCGTGCCGGATTATGTAAAATTGACGTGCGTGAGCAATCAAAAAAAATGTTTGATGAAATAACTGTCAGGGATTTGATAAGAGTGGAATCCGTAGGAGATGTGAAAAATTATAGCTTGCTGGAGGCGGGAACTGGTTTTGTAATTGGCGAGGATACTACTTTGAGTGCTTCAATTCCAGCGGTGGAAGCCGCTAAATATATAGGATTCTTGCAATTCGTCCCAAAGGTTCTTAGAGGCAATCATTATCATTTTAGAAAGGTGGAATATATGCTTATTTTACAGGGGCGTATGCATGCCACTTTTCAGAAATATGATGATAGTGAGGCTGTAATAGAAGAGATTTGGGAAAAGGGGGATTTGGTACGGACTTTACCGGGGTGCGTCCATACATTAACAGCTTTAGGAGAGTCGAATGTGTTGACTATTGAGTTTTCTCCACAGCCTTATGTTGCGAGGGATGTGTTGATGAATGATAAAAAATAGCTTGAGTATGGGAACCATTGCAGTAACGGGGGCTACCGGTTATTTGGCTGAGAAATTGATAGAACGGTTGATTACCCAAGGACATACTATTCATGCGATAGCCAGGAATGAAGGAAAACTGATTGCTCTGAGGGAGAAATTTAAAAGCGTTCAAATCTTTCCATGCCCCGTTGAAGATTATCTTTTATTGAAAAAGGCATTGAATGGTTGTGATGGGATATTTCATTTGGCTGCGTTTAAAGATGTCATTTTGGCAAAAGAACATCCTCTGAAAGCTGTTCAGACTAATATTCTTGGTACGTTGAATCTTCTTAAAATAACTGTTGAGGAACAGAACATAAAATTTATTCTGGCAACAAGCACTGATAAAGCTGTTCAAGTTTCAGGAACGTATGGGGCTACTAAATTGCTTATGGAGAATCTTTTTGGGGATTTTGAGCAAATAAACGGATCGAATTGCGCTTATAGGATAGTTCGTTATGGAAATGTATTGCATTCTACAGGGTCTGTTTTGGTAAAATGGAAGTATGCATTAGAAAATAGGAAGGAGCTTATATTGACAGATCCTGAAGCTACCCGGTTTTTTATTACGTGGGAACAGGCAATAGATGTTATTTTTTCCTGTTTAAATGACGCTCAAAGTGCGGAACCGTTTTATCCGCCTAATATGAAATCGATAAGCTTAGGAATTTTATTGGAACTCACAATAAGAAAGTATGCTAAAACTGTTCCTGACATCAGAGTTATCGGTTTACAAAAAGGGGAAAATATGCACGAATGTATCACGGCAGACTTAAGCAGTGAATATGCTGAAAGATGGAATAATGAGGAATTATTAAACCTTATCTAGAAAATACTATGAATGATAGATAGTTAAATCTTTCTTTTAAGACGGGGAATTGCAGTATATTGATTACTTTTGTCCTGTATCATAACTTATTAAACCTCGGATAGATATGGGAACAGAAGGCATACAGGATAAATACATCAACCCTTATGCCGATTTCGGCTTCAAGCTGCTTTTCGGCACGGCAATGAACAAGGAACTTTTCGAGGCTGCCGAGATAGCTAAGTTCAATCCTAAGGAATTAGGCGAGTATTGGGAAAGTTTGAAGAATTTCCGCGACTGGTACAGCGTGATGTCCACCCAGTTGAAAAAAGGGCATGAGGAAGGTCTTAAAGAGGGTATTGAAAAAGGTCTTAAAGAAGGTCTTGAGCAAGGTCGTAAGGAAGAATGCTTCAAGAATGCAAAAAAAATGAAACAGGCCGGTATTGCATTTGATGTAATTGCACAGGTTACCGGTCTGTCTATAGGGGAAATAGCGTCTTTGTAAGTCGTTTACAGCACCAGTCCGTCCAGCATCTCGATATAAAGCCTTATCGCTTCCTCAATTTCCGAAACCATGATATATTCATCAGCCGTGTGTGAACGGGAGGACTTTCCCGGACCGATTTTGACAGACGGGAACTTCATCAACGCCTGATCGGACAAAGTAGGAGAACCGAAAGGTACACGTCCTAGTTTTACCGCGCGTTTCACAAAGGGATGCTCGGCACTGATATGAGATGAGTTCAAGCGGAAAGAACGAGCTTTCGCCTCGCTTTTTAGATGGGCACTTATTTCTTTGAATAGTTCTTCGTTAGAGTAACATTCATTACTGCGGATATCCACAACGAAAGTACAAGTATCGGGGATGACATTATGCTGCGTGCCGGCATTTATTTGTGTCACGCTCATTTTGACGGGGCCTAGCAGGGAGGATTCCTTCGGGAATTTATAATCACGGAACCACTGAATGTCTTCCAGTACTTTGTAAATAGCATTCACTCCTTCATTGCGTGCGGCATGTCCGGCTTTTCCGTATGCGGTAACATCCAGCACCATCAATCCCTTTTCGGCAATGGCAGGCTGCATTTCTGTCGGTTCACCCACTATGCCCAAGGTGATGGGAGGTAGTTGGGGCAATACGCTTTCTATTCCGTTTTTTCCGGAAACTTCTTCTTCACATGAGGCAAGAAAGATCAGATTGTATGCCTGCTCGGTTGTAGAGAGATGGCGGTACACCTGAAATAAGGATACTACACTGGCGCCGGCGTCATTACTTCCCAAACCGTAAATCTTTCCGTTTTCGGCTTTCGGAGTGAAAGGATGTTTCCGCCATCCGTTTACCGGTTTTACGGTATCGATGTGGGAATTTAGTAAAATAGTCGGTTTGTTGAGGTCGAACATCGGACTGATACACCAAATGTTGTTGCCCGAACGACCGGTCATGATACCTGTTTCTTCAATATAGTTCTGCAGAAAGTCGGCGGCAGCTTCTTCTTCCCGGCTCAATGAGGGGATACCGATTAACGAATTCAGCAATGTGGTTGCTTCGGAAGTGTAATATTCTATATCAATCATCTTGATTTTAATAATTTAATGTGTTGCAAAGATACTATTTTTGCGTGGTAAACGGTGATGAAAAAAGTAGGTAATTAAGTTAGATATGCAACTAAAACTTTCGGCTGATTTCTTCTAACTCTTTGACTGGTTGGGAAAATTAATGCCTGTTTATAGAGGATAATTCCAAATTAAACGATAACTTTGCCGATGAATTAAAAATAAATCTTTGGAATGAGTAGTTCTTTCTTATCTGTCCTGATACAACGTCAGGCAGGGAAATATGGTGATCGTGTAGCGTTGCGTTACCGCGATTATAAAACAGAAACATGGATTCCGGTTTCTTGGAACCAGTTTGCCGCAACTGTAAAAACAGTTTCGAATGCATTGATAGAATTAGGTATAGGCATACAGGAAAATATAGCAGTTTTTTCTCAAAATAAACCGGAATGTCTGTATGTGGACTTTGGAGCTTTTGGGGTACGGGCTGTTACTGTACCATTTTATGCTACCAGTTCCGAGGCGCAGGTACATTATATGGTAGGTGATGCCGAAATACGTTATATCTTTGTAGGTGAACAGTTGCAATATGATGTGGCGTTCCGGGTTATGCAACTGGGAAGCCAACTGAAACAGATTATAATTTTCGACAAGGAGGTAAAACGTGATGAGCGGGACCAGACTTCCATTTATTTTGATGACTTTCTGAAATTGGGCGAGGCGCATCCGCATCAAGCTGAGGTAGACAAGCGTACTTCAGAGTCGGGTAATGGTGATCTTGCCAATATTCTTTATACCAGTGGAACAACCGGAGACAGCAAGGGGGTGATGTTGCATCATTCTTGCTATGAGGCGGCCATTCCGGCACACGATGAACGTTTCCCTCAATTGGGTGATCAGGATGTGATTATGAATTTCCTTCCTTTTACTCATGTGTTTGAGCGTGCATGGACTTGCTGGTGTCTTTCGATGGGGTGTACTTTGTCTATCAACTTGCGTCCTGCTGATATCCAGAAGACAATAAAGGAGATCCGTCCTACGGCTATGTGCAGTGTTCCCCGTTTCTGGGAGAAAGTGTATGCCGGCGTGCAAGAAAAAATCAATGAGACAACCGGATTGAAAAAGAAGTTGATGCTGGATGCTATTAAAGTGGGACGTGAACATAATTTGGAATATGTGTACAAAGGGCTGACTCCTCCGCCTGTATTGCACATGAAATATAAATTTTATGAGAAAACGATCTATAGCTTGTTGAAAAAGACTATTGGCATTGAAAACGGGCGTTTCTTCCCTACTGCCGGTGCGGCTATTCCGCCGGCTGTACAGGAGTTTGTTTTGTCGGTGGGAATTAATATGGTAGCGGGTTATGGATTGACGGAATCTACTGCAACGGTTGCTTGTGAGAATGATAATGACCATGTGGTTGGTTCGGTGGGGCGTATCATGCCTCATGTGCAGGTCAGAATAGGGGAGAATAACGAAATAATGCTACGTGGTGAGGGAATCACTCATGGCTATTATAAAAAGGAAGCTGCTACGAAAGCAGCGTTTACTGAAGACGGATGGTTCCATACCGGTGATGCGGGTTATATAAAAGATGGGCATTTGTTCCTTACAGAGCGTATCAAGGACTTGTTTAAAACTTCAAACGGGAAGTATATCGCTCCTCAAGCCATTGAAGCCAAATTGGTGGTAGACCGTTATATCGATCAGATTTCTATTATTGCCGATGAACGTAAATTTGTTTCTGCTTTGATAATTCCTGAATATAAACTGGTGAAAGAGTATGCCGCAAAAAAAGGTATTCGCTATGAAAGTATGGAGGAACTGTTGCAGAAACCGGAAATTATCGATTTGTTTAAAGAGCGGATTGATACACTGCAGCAGCAGTTTGCACATTATGAACAGATCAAGAGGTTTACCTTGTTGCCCCATCCTTTCAGTATGGAACGTGGTGAGCTGACCAATACGTTGAAAATAAAACGTAATGTGCTGAACAAGAACTATGCTGCCGAAATAGAAAAGATGTACGAAGAATAATGGGAAAATGAATAGATTTCCACTATCTTTGCACCTTGAAATGCAAAAATTCTCAAGATGATAACAATAGAGCAACTGAAAGACGTAAAAGAACGTACTGCGGCACTTGAAAGATATCTGGACATAGAAAATAAACTGGTTCAGGTGGAAGAAGAACAACTGCGTACGCAGGCGCCCGGTTTTTGGGATGATGCCAAGAAAGCAGAAGCACAAATGAGGAAGGTGAAAGATCTGCAAAAATGGATCGACGGTTACCGTGAGGTAAAGACGATGGCAGATGAACTGGAATTGGCTTTTGACTTTTGTAAAGATGATTTGGTTACCGAAGAAGAAGTGGATGCAGCGTATCAAAAGGCTGTCACTGCGGTGGAGGCATTGGAACTGAAGAATATGCTTCGCCAGGAGGCCGACCAAATGGATTGTGTATTGAAAATTAATTGCGGTGCCGGTGGTACTGAAAGTCAGGATTGGGCTTCCATGCTGATGCGTATGTATATGCGTTGGGCGGAGACCAATGGCTATAAAGTGAGCGTGGCTAACCTTCAGGATGGGGATGAGGCCGGAATCAAGACGGTGACTATGAATATTGAGGGCAGTTTTGCATATGGTTATCTGAAAGGTGAGAATGGAGTCCACCGCTTGGTGCGCGTGTCTCCTTATAATGCTCAGGGGAAACGGATGACTTCTTTTGCTTCTGTGTTTGTAACGCCGTTGGTGGATGATAGTATTGAAGTGACAATTGAACCTGCCCGTATGTCTTGGGATACTTTCCGTTCGGGAGGGGCCGGCGGACAGAATGTGAACAAGGTGGAATCAGGAGTACGTCTGCGTTATCAATATAAAGATCCGTATACCGGTGAGGAAGAGGAAATCTTGATTGAGAATACTGAAACCCGTGACCAGCCGAAGAATAAGGAAAATGCGATGAGACAGTTGCGTTCAATTTTATATGATAAGGAATTGCAGCACCGCATGGAAGAACAGGCCAAGGTGGAGGCTGGCAAGAAGAAGATTGAATGGGGATCACAGATACGCAGTTATGTCTTTGATGACCGTCGTGTGAAGGATCATCGTACTAATTTTCAAACTTCGGATGTGAACGGAGTGATGGATGGAAAGATTGATGGCTTTATCAAGGCATACTTGATGGAGTTTTCCGGTTCGGAGAATTAGTAAATTCTTCGTAATTTATTTGTTTTCTTCTAGAAACTTTGTACTTTTGGGATATTCAAAAGAGATGGTTTAATCTTAAAAATGAAATACTTATGGGAAAGAATAAGAAAGCTGCTTATAGTAAGCGGGAAGAAGAGAAAGCAAATAGGATTGTAAAAGGTCTGTTCATCGGATTAATTGTATTAGCCCTTGTTATTATGGTGGGCTATGCCATGTATGGATAAAAACGGAAAATAAATAGTGAAGTCCTGCTGAGGTTATTCTCTGCGGGGCTTTTTTATATATTAAAACGCTATGGGACAAGAAATAGAACGAAAATTTTTAGTAAAGGACGACAGTTATAAACTAGAGGCTTATGCACATAGTCATATTGTGCAAGGTTATATCTGTAGTGCTCGTGGAAGAACTGTCCGGGTGCGTATTCGGGATAATAAAGGGTATCTTACTATCAAAGGGGCTTCCAATGACTCCGGTACAAGTCGTTATGAGTGGGAGAAGGAGATCAGTTTGCAAGAGGCCGAAGAGTTGATGAAACTGTGTGAGCCTGGGGTGATTGATAAAATCCGGTATTTGGTGAAAAGTGGAGAGCATATCTTTGAAGTGGATGAGTTTTATGGTGAGAATGAAGGCTTGACTGTAGCGGAAGTGGAATTGAATAGTGAGGACGAATTGTTCAAAAAGCCCCATTTCATCGAAAAAGAGGTAACGGGAGATATTCGTTATTATAATTCTTTTTTGATGAAGAATCCTTATACTCGCTGGTAGATAATATATAGGCTTCTTTAACGTCTGAAAATAAACTACTTGCTATCGTTTACCTACCTTTGCAACAAACACAAACTCATTATTGATATATGAAACACAACATTTTATGGGGCATTATCTTGCTTGTGGCAAGTTTGTCATTTACGGCGAAGGCGCAAAAGGCTGTCCAAGGCCAGTTCTCAGTCAAGGGAGTCTTATTAGATTCTTTGTCTAATGAAGGGGAACCGTATTCTACAATCCGTATTTCATTGAAGAACAATCCTGCAAAGCCGGTGAAACTGGCTGTGACAGGAGCGGACGGCAGGTTTGACGAACGGCTTGCCGTGCCGGGGACTTATCTCATTCATTTTACTTCTGTAGGAAAGTCTCCTGTACAGAAGGAGTTCTCGATATCGGCAAATCGTAGGAATGTTGATTTGGGTAAGATTCTGATAGCAGAAGCGACTGAAATGTTGAAAGGAGTGGAGGTGGTAGCGCAGAAACCTTTGGTAAAGGCGGAAATAGACAAAGTGACGTATAGTATAGAGGATGATCCGGATTCTAAAACCAATACGACTCTTGAAATGCTCCGTAAAGTTCCGCTGGTGACTGTAGATGGAGAGGATAAAATTCAAGTAAACGGTAGCAGTAAGTTTAAAGTGCATGTTAATGGCAAGCCGAATAACATGATGAGCAATAATCCTACCGAGGTATTGCGGAGTATGCCGGCCAATTCCATTAAATCTATAGAGGTTATCACCGAGCCTGGGGCTAAATATGACGCGGAAGGGGTGGCGGGCATCTTGAATATTATCACTGTAGGAGCAGGAATGGAAGGATATACGGTGACATTGAATGGTGGTGCAAGCAATATGCGTGTGTATGGTGGCGGTTATGGTACGGTGCAGTCGGGCAAGTTCACTGTTACCGGTAATTATTCTTATAACTACCAGGGATCTCAAAAGGGATTTGAAGATTCATATCGTGAGGATTTCACGTCTCAGGAAAATAAATTTTTGGAGTCGCATCGAAGAAGCAAGAGCTATGGCAATTTTCAATTTGGCAGTCTGGAAGGAAGTTATGAGATTGACACTTTGAATCTGATTAGTTTTTCTATGAATCTGATGACTGGCAATTTTACGAATAAGAGGATTGGAAATACCCAGATGACGAATCATGCCGGTAATCCGGTTTACGGTTACGGTTCTTTGGGAAATAATGAATCGGGCTTTGGCGAAGTGGGGGGCAACATGGATTATCAGCATTCGTTTAAAAAGAAAGGGGAACTTCTTACTTTCTCTTATCGTTTTAGCCATTCCCCCAATAACAGTGAAGCGAATACGGATTATGAGGATACGTTGAATGTTCCTTATCTTTTGCAAAACCAATATTTTAAAAATGATGCCAGCACACAAGAGCATACGGCTCAATTGGACTATACCAATCCGATAAATTCGATACACAGCATTGAAACTGGTATAAAGTATATTTTTCGTAGAAGTAAAAGTGATGGTAAATATTATCTGGCCGATAAAACCGGAGAATATAAGTATGATCAGGATATGAGTACGCAATATGATCATAAGCAGGATATTCTGGCTGCTTATTTGGGCTATCAGCTGAAGTACAAAAAACTCGGTGGAAAGGCGGGAATTCGCTATGAGCATACATTTATGGATGCGGATTATAAAAATAAGGATGAGAAGTTTGATGCTCAGTTTGATGATTTGGTTCCATCCTTGATGTTCTCTTACCAATTGGCTCCTACTCAAAGTTTGAGGGCATCTTATAATATGCGTATCAGCCGGCCGGGTATTTGGTTTTTGAATCCGTTTACTGACACCAGCAACCCTACTGCGATCAGTTACGGTAATCCTGATTTGGAAAGTGAAAAGGCCCATTCGCTTAGTGTTACTTTCGGTAGTTTCTCGCAGAAATTTAATGTAAATGTCAGTGCTAATTATTCTTTTGTCAATAATGGTATAGAGCAATACTCTTTTATAAAAGATGGTGTGATGAATTCTACCTATGATAATATAGGAAAAAGTAAGAATATTAATTTGTCTTTGTTCTTGAACTGGAATATGTCTCCTAAAACCCGCTTTAATATCAATGGACGGGGAGCTTATGTGGATTATAGAAGTTCAGGGCTTGATTTAAAGAATCATGGCTGGGAAGGAAATGTCTTCGGAAGCTTCCAGCAGACTCTGCCTTGGGATCTGCGTCTGAGTCTGAACGGAGGGGGTGGTACTCCGCATATCTCTTTGCAAGGTAAAAGTTCCTCTTTCTATTATTATGCGATAGGGCTCAGTCGTTCTTTCTTGAAGGAAAAGAGGCTGACTATATCTCTTAACTCGTCCAATTTATTTAATAAATATATTACTTTTAAGAATAACATCAATACTCCTACTTTCTGCTCTTCTACTGCTACCAGAATTCCGATGCGTTATTATGGATTTAATATCAGTTGGCGTTTTGGGGAGTTGAAGGCTCAGGTAAAAAAAGCTGCGCGAAGCATTAATAATGATGATTTGAAAAGTGGAGGAGGTAATGCTGGAACCGGTGGAGGGATACCGGCTAATTAAAAGTTAAAACGAAACCACCTGTTAACTGTTAATTTAGGGGGTAAAAACTGTTATTTGATAGTTTATACCCCCTTTGTTGTTAGTTTTTCTGTCGTGACTTTTGCGAGAAGTCGTTAATATTGCAGCAGAAAGCAAAAACAGAAAATAACAATTTAAAAATAGATTAATATGAAGACAGTCGACTTTACACAGCATTTACTAAGTATACAAACCGAATTATTTCGCTTTGCATTTAAATTGACAGCTGACAGAGAAGAGGCTAATGATTTGTTGCAGGAAACTTCACTTAAAGCTTTGGACAACGAAGAGAAGTTTACTCCAGATACGAATTTTAAAGGATGGATGTACACCATCATGCGTAATATATTTATAAATAATTATCGTAAAACAGTGCGTGATCAGACTTTCGTCGATCAGACAGATAACTTGTTCCATTTGAATCTTCCACAGGACTCAGGATTCGATTCTACAGAAGGTGCTTATGATTTGAAAGAGATACATCGTATCGTGAATGCGTTGCCTAAAGATTACCGTGTGCCGTTTGCTATGTATGTATCAGGATTTAAATATAGGGAAATTGCCGAAAAACTGGGACTTCCGTTGGGAACAGTGAAAAGCCGTATCTTTTTCACTCGTCAGAGGTTGCAGAATGATCTGAAAGATTTCCGTTAAGTTGACTCTCTATCTTTATTATATAACTTTGACTTTTATCATCACGCCGACTGTTCGCGAAGAATCGTCGGCGTTTCTTTTTAGGATTTACGCCATATAAGGGGGCGAAGTAAGTAATATCCTATTAAGGCGGCTAGTCCGACTCCAATGCTGTTTGCCAGAAAATCCAGCCAGTCACCGCTGCGGGTATCTGTGCAATAAGCTTGCATCAGTTCGATACACCCGCTCATAGCTACAGGAGCTATGATGCCTCCCCATATTACATGATTCCAATTGATAGCCTTATGATTCCTCAGGTATTCTATCCATAAAATGAAACAGAGTCCTCCATACATGCATATATGCACTACTTTGTCTATGTAGGGGATTTCTTCCACATCTGTTTTAGGAGGAGTGAAAAAGGAAAGATAAAAGATGATAGCTACAATGATCAAGGATACCGGATATTTTCTAAAATAATATAGCATACTTTAATTTTTTTGTGATTCGTCGCAAAAGTACGATTAATTTTATACTTTTGCAGGCTAACCAGTGTTGATTTATAATAATTTGATAGTTTTTTATGCAAAAAAGCGAAAGAGTAAATTTCGGAAGTAAGATTGGGGCTGTTCTGGCGGCGGCAGGTTCGGCTGTAGGACTTGGTAATATATGGAGGTTTCCCTATGAAACGGGAAATCATGGAGGTGCGGCATTTATCTTAGTATACTTGGCGTGTGTTTTTATGTTGGGAATGCCTATTATGATTGCCGAATTCACAGTAGGTCGTCATTCAAAAGCAAGTACGGGACGTGCTTATAAGGTTTTGGCACCCGGAACTCATTGGAAGTGGTTGGGATATTTGGGGGTTTTGGCCGGTTTTCTTATTCTAGGATATTATTCGGTAGTGGCAGGATGGACTTTGGAATATATATTGGAAGCGGGAATGAATGGTTTTGCAGATAAGAAGCCGGAAGATTTTGTGGTTGCTTTCCAGAGTTTTTCGAAGGACCCTGTTCGTCCGCTTATCTGGCTGGTCATCTTTTTATTGGCCACCCATTTTGTTATAGTAAAGGGAGTGAAAGATGGAATAGAGAAATCTTCGAAGGTGCTGATGCCTGTTTTGTTTGTACTGATAGTAGTTTTGGTGGGGTGCTCATTGTCGCTTCCCAATGCGGAAAAAGGTTTGGAGTTTCTGCTGAAGCCTGATTTCAGTAAAGTGAACGGAGATGTTTTCTTAGGGGCTATGGGGCAGGCGTTCTTTTCCTTGAGTTTGGGAATGGGATGTCTTTCAACCTATGCTTCTTATTTTGGGAAAGAAACCAAACTGGGAAATACGGCTCTGAGTGTCGGTGTGATTGATACTTTTGTGGCTGTCTTGGCCGGATTGATTATTTTTCCGGCGGCCTTTTCTGTAGGTATCCAGCCGGATGCGGGACCATCATTAATTTTTATTACATTGCCTAATGTTTTTCAGCAAGCTTTTAGCGGTGTGCCGATATTAGCTTATATTTTCTCGGTGATGTTCTATGTCTTGTTGGCTTTGGCTGCATTGACTTCTACTATTTCTCTACATGAAGTGGTGACGGCTTTTCTGCACGAGGAATTCAATTTAACTCGTGGCCGTGCTGCTAGATTGGTCACTTTCGGGTGCATTATAATTGGAATCATTTCTTCCTTGTCATTGGGAGTTATGCAGAAATATACGCTGTTTGATAAGGGATTCTTTGACTTACTTGATTTTGTCACTGCAAAAATAATGCTTCCTTTGGGTGGCTTGCTGGTATGTATCTTTGTAGGATGGTATTTGAAACGTTCCGTTTCTTATGAAGAATTGACCAATGGGGGAAAACTGAAAGCAGGTCTTTTCAATTTGTATATCTTCTTGTTGAGATACGTGGCACCTGTGGCTATCATTTTGATTTTTATCAATGAATTAGGGCTAATTTAGAATTGTAATGTGGAAAGACTTCTTCTATTTTTCGAAAAGCGAACGCAGAGCTATACTTTTTTTGTTGACTTTGCTTTTCATATTTATGTGTATATGGGTTCTGTTTCCAGTAAAGGAAGAGTCTTTGGAACAGGATCAAGAGGGGATAGAAGAAATAAAAAACTTTCTGGCCGGAGTACATGAGATGGAGGAGAAGGAATCTCTGCGATATTCCTATGATAAGCCTAAAAGAAGAGAGGTGGTATTGGCTGCTTTTGATCCAAATTCAGCCGATTCCATCGAATTTTTGCAACGTGGATTGCCTCCTTTTATTGCACATACTATTTTGCAATACCGGAGAGCCGGCGGTAAATTCAGGACAGCGGATGATTTCTCTCGTGTTTATGGCTTGTCGTCCGAGAAATTTAATATGTTAAAACCTTATATCCAGATATCAGAGGCTTTTCGGCGGAAACAGGATACATTGCACTTTATCAAAAAGGCGGAGAAAGATACGTTGGCGGTTTATAAATATCCGGAAGGAACTTTAGTCGATTTGAATGAAGCGGACACTACCGAGTTGAAAAAGATTCCGGGAATAGGCAGTGGCATTGCACGCATGATTGTGGCTTACCGGAAACGTTTGGGAGGTTTTTATGATATGGCTCAATTGAAGGAAGTGAACTATGTAGATGAGGATATGTTGAGATGGTTTAAACTCGGAAATGCACCAATTCATCGGATAAATGCCAATAAGGCCGGGCTTGACAAACTTCGCTCTCATCCTTATATGAATTTTTATCAGGCAAAGGTAATTATAGAATATAGGAGGAAAAAGGGAAAATTAAAAAGTCTTTCCCAGTTATCCTTGTATGAGGAATTCACTGAGAAAGACTTGGAACGTTTGTCGCACTATCTTGCTTTTGATTAATTGTTGGGATAACCAGCAGCTTCTGCTATTTTTACCGGAATTTCGGTATTGTCAATGCGACCTTGGAATAGTTGGGCGCCGGCTCCGATAGCGAATACGGGTACATAACCTCCAGAGTGCCCACCACTGGTCCAACCTACCAGAGCGATGTCATCCAGAATTCTTTTGGCCTCAGCTGCCAAAGGTTCGTCTTGTTGATATTCACTTTTGGTTAAATCTATCTCTTTACCGCTAAATGATTCATCATATACTTTCTTCAGGGATGCTTCTTGCTTTTCATTCAATTGAATACTATCCCAAAATCCGAAATTATCCTTCAATGATTGCTTGATAACTTCCCAAGGTACTTGATTCTTGTATTTTTTTCTTAATTCGTGTACAATTTTAGTATATCCGCTTTCACTTACTTTTTGTGATTTTAAAGCTTGCAGGTTCAAAGTATACGGACCTTTTCCTAAAACGATTCCTCCGGTTTCGTGGTCGGCTGTTACTACAATCAGGGTTTCATCAGGATGTTGTTCATAGAATTCGTAAGCAACTTTTATGGCATTGTCCATATCCATCACTTCGTGGAATACGGTAGCGGCGTCGTTGCTGTGGCAAGCCCAGTCTATTTTACCTCCTTCAACCATCAGGAAGAACCCTTTTGATAGATCTTTAGACAGGAAATTGATTCCGGCACGGGTGATTTCAGTTAAAGTCATATCGCCTTTTTTTCGATCGATAGCATAGGGGATAGCACTATTGTCTGTTGCTGTTGCAGGTTGTAAGAGAATCAGTTTGTCCGATTTTTTTGCTTTTTTCTGATAGTCCTTGTAGCCACGGGCTATGGTATATCCGGCTTTGTCCACCAGTGTGTACAGACTTTCTGAATTTGAACCGGCGGCTTTTTTGTTGGTGGGATCTAAAAAGTCTGATCCTGCATAGAAATCGAAGTTGGCATCAATCAAATCCAGACCCACGTTGTAATAGCTGCTTCTTTGTCCTTGGTGTGCGTAAAAAGCAGCCGGTGTGGCATGGTCTACGCTGACACTGGTACTGATACCTACACGGCAACCTTTATTTTTTGCCCAAGAAGCAACACTGTTAACTTTGGTTTCCAGATCCTTTTTCACACCTAATGCGCCATTTTTTGTTTTGTTTCCCGTAGCAAGTGCTGTTCCTGCAGCGGCCGAATCTGTCACTCCGTTGGTTGCCGAGAAAGTAGTGGCTATGGTTGCATAAGGAAATTGGGTGAATAATAACGGAGTCACACCAATTTTGCCTTCCAACTCTCCACGATACATCTCTGTTCCTAAAACTTGGTTAACACCCATTCCATCTCCGATGAAATAAAATACATACTTTGCTTGCTGTGCCTGTACAAAAAGAATGGACAGGAATACAAATACAATAATAAACGATAGTTTTTTCATATTAATTGAGTTAATGACATTTTTTTCAGCCTAGCAAATATAGGGAAAAAAGACTTTTTATCGGTACTTCTTTCTTGAATAATTGAGATTTAATGGCCAAATACTTTTTTTGCAATAAGTTTGTAAATGAAATGTTTTTGGGGTGTAATATAAAAAATCTGTTTGGGAGTAGGGAATCCCGTGCTTTATACTATGCATCTGTTTGCTTTCGACATGGATATTGCATACAGATAATTGCTTTAATATTAGTGATTATTAATTATAAATCTTATATTTGTCTAATCTAGAGTCAGTAAATAAAGTATGGGAGAATTTATAAATGTATTAGTGTCAAAAGGGAAAAGCAATTTGATACCGGAAAAAGATAACCTGTATGGACAGTTTGTCGGTGAATGGGATTTTGAATGGGTTGATAACCAAGGTACAACAGGCGAAAGACATGTTCAGGGAGAGTGGATATTCGCTTGGGTGCTGGAAGGGACTGCAATTCAAGATGTGTTTATTTGCCCTTCGCGTAAGGCACGGATTAAAGATTATCAACCGGATGCAGCTTATGCGACTGCGGTACGTATGTATAATCCTAATACAGAGGCATGGGATATTTTATATACGGAATTAGGAGGGGCTACACAACTGGAAGGAAAAAGAGAAGGAAACAGGATTGTTCAGACGGAAATTAATGAGAAGAATATACAGTGGGTGTTTTCAGAAATTACAACGACTTCATTCCGTTGGCAACGTATGGTAAAACGTCCGGATGGTACTTGGGAAACTGAAGCTGAACTTTTTGCCGTTCGTCGATGATTAAGATGTATATTATATAAGTTTGAGAATATTGCAGCCTAAAATAGACTTGTTGTAGTAGAAGCTTAGAGGTGATTTGACGAGTTTATAAAGAAAGAATGTGTGAATGATAAACAACTTCAGAACCGCTTTCTTGCATTTAGCGGAGAAAATGTATTCAAACTAAATCCTGCTAGCTATACGCAGGAAAAGATGTGGGCAGGTATATGGAATCTTTGCGTAAGAATCTTTCTGCTTATACTCTTGATGATGCTCCCGAAGATGTTCGGGAACTCTATAAAGATGAATTCATCCAGCTTTATGCTTCAAGTATAAAGTGTTTTTTTAATATGCATCAAATTGGGATTTATATCGGGAAGGAGTAGTTTTGCTCCAAGACTTAATCAAATATGGAGGCAGGCCAGAAGCGGATAAAGTTACAATTGAGCGGAAAGCTCGTATACCTCGTCATCCAGTCTATATTGCCGTATTTTGCGTTTTGTGAGAAAATAAAAAATCCTGATTCCGGAAATCAGGATTTTACTGTCTTTTTTTCTTCAAGGTGGTGCCACCAGCAACCGAAAATCGGTTTGTATAGCACTATTTCTCAATAAGTTATATCTTTCCTACGATGTAAGTCCCTTGAATAAGGTTTTCACAGCTTTGCACCGTTCAACATCAGTTTGTATCTTGGGTACGCATTTCTGAATGCGAAGATAGTACATTTTCTGATATTAAATTCTTTAATTTAGATTTTTGTTAGTAAGTCGATGAAATTATTTATTTAGAATATCTATACATCTATCTAACATGACTTCATTGTCAATTATTACAATATGCAGTTTTTTTCTTGTCCTAGTGATTATTTGATATAACATTTGTCTTTGCGAATAATAAGTATTATCAGCAATTAAATCTCCTTGAGAATTATATTTAAAAGAGTCATCTATGACTATCACAACGTTGTCGAACTCTTGACCAACTACAGAATGTGCGCATTCTGTATCACCGGATAAGTATGCTTCATAATGGAAGGTTGAGCGTGTTCCCGGTGTGTAATTAGGCACTTTCCAGTTTTTCTTCGATAATTCTTGCAGCAATGATTTTGCAGAAAAATAATTTTTGCAATATGTAAGTTCAATGTTGGGATAGTCTATGTTGGATATATTCTTTTTGAGATTGAAAAGTTGTCTTATAAAATATGCAATTTCTTTATTTGTTCTAATTTTATCTGTTAGCTTATAGGGGGTACATGATAATTCTTTTTCAATCCTTTCTTTGGTATGGTAATTTTTCTCATTATCACGCAAGTATTGGTTTTCATCGTATGAGAATATGCATTTTTTATTGAAAGTGCGTACTTCCTCTATATATTTATCAAATTGATATGGATACATTCGTTGGGCTTCGTCAATTATAATTAAGTCAAAATCTGTCGTATTCGGAGCATATTTAGGCATATGTATGCTCCAACCATATTCTTCCATTAAGATTTTGTGACCACTATTTAGTGGAGCACAATGTAAAATAAGTACTTTTTCGCCTTTCCGAATGCTTTCTTTAGCTATATGATAAGTCAATAATGTTTTGCCTGTTCCTGCACTACCTGTTAAAGCTATGAATTTTGTTGTTGCGTCAGATAACTTTGTTCGGATTTCATTATATATTTGTTCTTGTTGAACTGTAAGAAAATATCCTTCTGCCATAAATTTTTCAGGAGAATTGAAAGGAGAAACTAAATAGTCGGATGGATTAAATAAATCATCAATATTGTTGAATGTTACTACTTCTTGAAGCAACAGCTTGTTGCACAACTCATTAAAAGTCGCTTCTTTTATTTCATTATTGCTATCTTTTCTTATGAGTTTGTAAAGCTTATTTTCATTTAAAATATAGGTATAAATATAAATTTCCTTATTCAAGAACTCGAGGTAGTATTTATTCTTTTGCTGTTGTTTGAATATCTTGTCTATTGAACTCTCCGTTTTTATTTCTATGTTGATAATAAATTTAATTCCTCAAAAATACTACATGTAATAGTCTGAAAATCAAATTATT
>ERZ827524.1489-NODE-1489-length-21686-cov-7.365540_pt1 | contig 21686 bp, 19 predicted proteins | sample MGYA00519702_ERZ827524 | MGnify/ENA primary metagenome ERZ827524 (study PRJEB31778, sample SAMEA3449341) | human gut metagenome | biome: human gut; feature: human-associated habitat; material: faeces | place: United Kingdom | collected 2010/2012 ...
GCCTTCCCGAGATTGCACCCCAAGGGCACTTCCTCGCGCTTCGCGCTCAGGGCGCTACGTCGGCCGTTGGCCGCCTCGCAATGACAAATTTGGGGCTTTTACGCCATAGAATCGGTGCAGCCATTTGACGGCCTGTGCGGAAACCATACAGAAGGGGGGGTATCATGAAGAAAAAATGGATCATTCCTGCCATTATTGCAGTAGTCCTTGTTGCGATTGCTCTTTTTATAGCTGCCTATCCAATCCTGCTCTTTGTCGCTGCAACGGATGAATCGATAAAGCAGCTGAACAATTCGTACATCAACAGCGACTATCAGGGCTGGCACGAGGTGACTTTCTTTGACAAGCACCACTTTTCCCTGCCTGATACATGGCGCATTGAAGCCATCGATGATACGACCTATTGCATTTATGCGGAGGATGCGCGGGTAATCGCCTTTGTTGGAGAGTTGGGAAAGGACGCGCCATATAGAGATACGGATGCATTCTGTGCTTCGATGTTCAAGAGCGTGGAAATTGTTTCGCGCACGGAATTACACGTCGGAGAACACTTCGGGAACGGTTGCAATGCATATCAGGCAACAGCGCTTATGCAAGATGCGCAGCAGGAAGAATTTATTTATGTTTTTGCACAATATGTCCTTTCTGCTGATTTTGATAAACGATGTGCAATTCTCTTCCAAAACGACGCATTCAACCGCGATGAGATATCAGAGTATGCTATTGCAATTGCCTACTCTTATCGATCGGGCGACTACAAGGATGGAGAATAGGCTGAGATATTATTTGTAAAGGATTAATACCTGCTAAAGATGAAACTTTCACCTTTAGCAGGTTCCGCCCCATCCCCCAGAAAGGAAGTGACCTCTTGAACCAGACAAAACTCCTGTTCCCGCTGATCTTTATATCGCTGGAGGACGATAGCAGCATTGTCATCCCGCCGCAGCCAACAAGCCCCGGCGAGATCATGTCCGGCGGCGAGGGCGAACCGGTCGAGGCGGACGTTCCTGCTGAAGATGAAACCGTCTCCCCGCAGGGAACCCATGTCACCGGAACGCAGACGGTCACGCATGAGTATCTGACTCTGAACGGCAAGGTGGCCCGGGAGACAATCCGGACCAACGGAGCGCCGACGGCAATTCTCGATTTCCTCTACGACGAGTCGGGGAAGCCCTTCTCGCTCAAATACTCGACGGATAGAATTAACTTCCAGACCTATTACTATGTTCTGACCCTTCAGGGCGACGTGGTCAAGCTGGTCACTGCAAGTGGAACAGTGGTTGCCTCCTATGAATACGATGCTTGGGGGAATATCCTGTCCCAGTCCGGCAGTCTGGCCGAGATCAATCCGCTGCGCTATCGGGGATATTACTACGATTCCGAGACGGGCTTCTACTACCTGCAAAGCAGATATTATGACCCGCAGAACCGGAGATTCATTAATGCCGACAGTTATCAAAGTACAGGGCAGGGATTCGTTGGGACTAATATGTTTGCGTATTGCAATAATAGTCCTGTAGATTTGTATGATCCAAGCGGTAATGCGGCTGGAAAGTCTTTCTTGACCGTAATGGAGGATTGTGCCGGTGGAAGGCCGCGCGAGTTGGATCCCAATGGCATTTATCAGTACGCTCCAAATGGAACAGAGGCTCTGTTGCTTTATGAGTCCCCTTATGATTCCCGCGCCAATCTTACGAGAAAAGTAACATACCTTTCTCCTACACAAACGCGTGAATATGTTGAGAATTTAGCGTACTCCAATTTCATTGGCACAAGTTCACCAGAAAAAATGTTGGGAGGTATTGCGGGGTCGTATTTACTAAACTATACCGACAAATTGCTTACTCCGGCACAAGGGGCTACACTTACAGCAGCAATTATTTGGATGCAAACTTATCAACACTCAGCCGAATCAATCCGTGCCCGTCAAATGATAGAAATTATGAATAGCGGAACCGGAATGGTCATTGTTAATTTCACAATTTATGGAACGCAATGTGTTGCATATCTCCCGTGGGATTCAAACTCTCGTGGGGGAGATTACGGAATATATCCCTATGCTCGAATTGGTTGATAAGTGAGGTGTCTAGACAATGAAAATCTTTCTGAGAAGGGTACCATTTTTCACACAGCAACTTCTTGGTTGGGCTTATCTTGTATTTTGGGTTTTGAAAATCGTCTCTCCAGAAATACAAGTGCAATTATCGCATTTACCTAGGTTTGTATATGATTTGCTGCTATTCGTTACGCTGAATGCATTCATTCAAGTACTTTCTGCACTTCGACGCCGGAAAAAAGCAACCCAGTTTCTCAGCACGCTGCCCACACAGTTTTATGAGACAGTCCATACTCTTTCCGCTATGCCAATTGCATACCTGAGTTCTGCAAAATCCAGAAGGAGGCCGACAGCTGTCCGGGTTGGTGGAATGTTTGTCCAACCGGCACAGCAAGCCTGCGCAGAAAATATACAAACGGCAGCAGAGCTTGCAGCACAGCTCCGGAACGCGTTGCAAGAGCGTGAAAACAAATTGTATGCAGATTATTCGGAACCTCCTCAAGTTGATTTCAGCTTCTGGAATTTGGGTGTCGATGTTTACCGCATTAAAATTCGCAGCTCTGACCTGAATAGCTATACTGAACTGTACTATTCCCCGCTCGGGAAGACGAAAGCCTTAAAGGAACGGACGTGGTTCCCGCCGGTCGAGCTTGCTCCGTCGTGGTTTGTGTAAGCCATTGCGGGAATGTCATACCGTACATAGGATGAATTAGGAATACCTGCTAAAGATGAATGTTTCATCTTTAGCAGGTACACCAAAAACGAACAGGCAGGTGGTACATTTGCAGCAAACCAGATTTTTCTTTCCTATGATTTTCCTTTTGGGCGAGGAGGCAATCCCGAAACGGATTGGCTACACAGGTTCGTGGCCGAAAACAGGCGCGATCCATGCGAACACGACGATCACGGCCGTCTACACGAAAGATAGCGGAATCGTCATCCCGCCGCAGCCGACCAGCCCCGGTGAGATCATGTCGGGCGGCGAGGGCGAGCCGGTCGAGGCGGACGTTCCTGCTGAAGATGAAACCGTCTCCCCGCAGGGAACTCATGTCACCGGAACGCAGACTGTCACGCATGAGTATCTGACCCTGAACGGCAAAGTGGCCCGCGAAACGATCCGGACGAATAATACCTTGACAGCAGTCCTTGATTTCATCTATGATGAATCCGGAAAGCCGTTTGCACTGAAGTATTCGACAAACGGAACGAGCTTCCAAACATATTATTACGTTCTGAATTTGCAGGGCGACGTGGTAAAGCTGATCCACTATATCCCCGGCTTTGAGTATGAGTCTGTCGCGACTTACGAGTATGATGCGTGGGGCAACGTGTCAAGTTCCGGTAGACTGGCTGAGATCAATCCTCTCAGATATCGCGGATACTATTATGATAATGAGACGGGATTCTATTACCTGCAAAGCAGATACTATGACCCGGCAAATAGAAGATTTATTAATGCCGATTCGCTTGCAAGTACCGGACAGGGGTCATTAGGTACCAACATGTTCGCGTATTGCAATAACTGTCCTACCATTTATCATGACCCCAGTGGCCATGCTATTAGCCCATTGACTAACAATCGCACAGCGATCCGTGAAGGAGATTATGGAAAATCAAACAAGCGACCCGGTCCGCGCTCAAATGCAGCAAGAGATGAACTTATTTCGTATTTTGAGTCTCTTACTCCGGCATACAATATTGAGGACTACTATGGCGCCCCGTCTAATATTAATATAACTGTTGAGTATGACGATATTTACGAAAAAAGAAATCATGCAACTCGCGATAGAGTGATAGGCGGCGCTTCCCTCGTCGTTGGCATAATAGGCTTATTCTGTAGCGCACCAATAATTACTATTTTGGGTGCAGGATTATCGGCCGCTGGCGAAATCTCTGCTAATAGTAATGATGCCGATCCAGTTCCGGAAGGAGATTTTGACGGCTATATTGTTACAGTAACATGGGATATTCCTTATATCGAGCTGCCATCATCAAGCAATACTCCAAGATTAACAGGCTATTCAGCACAATATTATGTAATTTATTGTGACTCGTTTCGTGAGCCGTTTTGGGCAATCATTGACTACAGTCTGTTCGAAGTTTATGGCTGAGGGGAGGGGTAAGACATGGAACATCGTCACATTCCTGCCTCGAAGGATGGCAGCATTCCCAGTGCAAAAACACGCTTTTGGCGCGGAGAGGACAATTTCCTGGAAGATGTATGGTATGGCCGCTGCGCGATCTGTGGTGAGCTGATCCGCCCACCCAAGCCGTGGTATTTTATTAGAAATGTTCTGGGATATTTTTTGACGGTCCCGTATGCAGTTATTCCTGCTCTGATTGACGTGCCTGAATCGACGGCCCTTTCGAAAGCTCTCTTATTTACTTCTGGATTCGCAGTACTACTTATTATTTGGAAGTTAGCTATTAATGCATGCTTAGCTTTCGGCCAGTGGCAACTATTACCGGATGGCTTGGAGGGCGAAAAACTGCGTAAGCGGACAAATCGAAAAAGTGAAAAAATGTGGTGGATCTATATGGCCGTAGGTTGCTTCGCTTTTGCGATTTTCCTAATCGTACGATATTGAATGCATATTTGGCCTTCGGGAAATGGCAAACTTTTCCGGAAGAGCCGGAGGCCAAGCAGCTACAGCAGCGAAACGACAGGAAAAGCGAAAGATCGTGGTGGATTCGTGCACTTATAGGCTGGGTAATTGCGGCCGCAGTGATTCTGCTATATCTGAGCCTCGTCGTGCGGCGGCACCCATAATCCAAATTCAGTAATTATTGTTTCACAAGATCAGTGCGCACATTTACGGACATCGCCCTGCTAAAGATGAAACTTCCGCCTTTAGCAGGGCCACCCAAACCGAAGACGAGAGGAGAAACGACATATGGATGCACCTTTTCGGGCCACCCATCAGACGAAGCGCATGTTGTACGAGATGATGCTCTGTGCAGAGCACCGCGGGGCATATGTCGGGTACGTCCGCGGGGAATTCTCGCGGACGCTGACGGGCTTTTTCCAGGAGGTTTCGAGTGCATTCCGGTTCCCTTACACCTTCTCCTGGAGCTGGGAGTCGCTGGACGCATGCTTCCGCGACCTGGAATGGCTGTCCTTTTCGCAGCTGCTGTGGGTCATAAGCCAGCCGGAAAAGCTGTTCACGCAGGAGGAGGACCACATGGCCCATGTGAATGCCCTGCAGCGCTCTATCGCGGCCGCCGCGTCCTTCTGGCGGGAAAGGCAGATCCCGTTTGACTGCGTACTGAATCTGTTTGAATGATGATACAGAAAGAGAGGAGATCACTATTATGAAAAAGAGCCTTTGGACCCGGATGATTTCTCTCCTGCTGGCGGTGGTGCTCTGCGTCGAGCTGCTGCCTGCGGTGGGGTCTGCGGTTTCTCCTTCCGAAGATTTGGAGCATACCGTCGAGGGGACGGTCGAGGAGCCGGCTGAAGTCGCGTTCGAAGAGGCCTCGCTGCGCAGTGAGCGCGTCAAGCACTTCCGTATGGGGGACGGAAGCTATGTCGCGGTGCAGTATGACGTGCCGGTCCATCATCAGGACGCGGACGGCCGGTGGCAGGACATCGACAACACGCTCGAGCCGGTCGGGCAGACCTACGCGGTGGAGGACGGAAGCGTCGCCTTCGCGGCCAGTCTGAACGGAGACGCCGTCTTCACGGCGGACGCGGACGAGCACCGGGTGCAGCTCTTTCTGGACGGCGATCCGGACGTCCTGCCCAGTCACGATGCAACACTGGCAGCTCCGGAGCCGACGGAGGCCGTCGCTCTTCCTGAAGTGACGGAAGAAACCACAGAAGAACCGGCAGAAGAGACCGAAACGGCGGCGTCGGAAGAGGAACCTGCTGCTGAAATGATGGTTGAAACCGGGGCGGCGGCTGAGCCGGAGCCTGCCGGTCCGGCGCGCTCCTACCACGCGGCAGAGGCCGTTGTGCAGGAGCCTTTTTCTCTGCGTTCAGATGACCCGTTTGTCCCGGAAAAGCTCAGCTCTTCGCTGCTTTACCCGGACGTTTACGACGGCGTTGACCTTGCATACACGCTCTACGGCGAAACGATCAAAGAGACGATCCTGGTCAACAAAGCGCAGGCCAGCTATCTCTTTTCTTTCGTGCTGCAAACGGGCGATCTGACCGCAGAAATGCAGGAAGACGGCTCTGTCCTCCTGCTCGATGAGGCCGGATCGCCCGTTTACGCGATTCCCGCGCCCTACATGCTCGACGCCGGGGGGACGTACTCCGACGCCGTGCGCTACAGCCTCGAGGAGCTGGACCGCGGCAGTTACCGCCTGCTCGTCGACGCGGACGCCGCGTGGATCGAGGAAGAGGCGCAGTTCCCGGTCGCCATCGACCCGACGATCGTCAAGATTTCGCAGTCCGGCTCCCTCTCGTGGGCCTATGTCTTCTCCGGCAGGCCGGACACCAACTACCCCGAAAGCACGGTTCGGGTCGGCTATACCCAGCATAACGGCAGCGGCGAATATCAGGCCATCGCGGCGGTCGACGAGCTTCCCACGCTGCCCTCTGGCAGCATGGTCACGGCGGCAGCCATTCATGCCCTGCAGTCCGGCTTCAGCAACGTTTCTTCCGACGATTTCCAGTACCTGTACGCCCACCAGCTGACAATTGACAAGACGGGAAATCAGAAGTACAGCGACTGGATCAAGACCCTGACGTGGAATAAAATTTATGCAAACGGAACGAATCATTATAAAACCGCGACGGAGGATTTCATCCGTCTGACCAGTACGAACGGCTACCGCTCGCTGGATATCACCCGCGCGGCCCGCAGCTGGTACAGCGGCGGGAAATGCCATGCGATCCTGCTGCGCTCGGACTGCAGCGCGAGCAAGCGCATCGTCTCCTCGTTCCAGACGGGGGCGTCGTATCTCACGGTGACCTACCGCAACGACTTCGGCCTGGAGAGCTACTACACCTACCAGACCCAGAGTGCGGGCCGCGCCGGTACCGGCTATATCTCGGACCACATGCAGCGCCTGACCTTCGTCGTGCCGCTGCTCTCGTCGGATAGCAGCGTGATGCCCTTCGGGCTGTCGCTCGTGTACAACTCCGGCCTCAGCCGGGAGTCCTTCGGTGTGCAGCAGAAGAAAAACCCCAACGAGCCGCCCGACTATACGCGCGACTACCGCAATATGCTGCTCGGCTCCGGCTGGAAGCTCTCCGCACAGCAGTGCGTCCAGTCCGTCCGCGTCGGCTCGGACGACGCGCAGACCCTCTACTGGGTCTACACGGACGCCGACGGCACGCAGCACTATTTCTCGAAGGAGGGAGGCGGCGGAGCCGAAACGGACGGCGTCTTCCGGGACGAGGACGGCCTCGGCCTGAAGATGACGTGCCAGTCGAACCCGGACAGCGACACCGGCCACACGAACTTCACCATAACGGACGACAACGGCAACGAGACCTTCTTCCGCGACGGCATCCTGACCTACACAAAGGACGCCTACGGCAACGGCATTTATTATTGTTATAACGACATCAACTTCGACACCCCGGACGGCAAAAGCTGGCGCCCGACAAACGAGGTCTTTAACCGCCTGACCCGCATCTGCCGCCAGAACAAGGACGCTTCGGTCGAATACCTCGCCACGCTGATCTACGACGCGGATGGCAGGCTCCTCCGCGTCGGCGACGAGGCCGGGAAGGAGACAAAGTTCTATTACGACAACACCGCGGGCGTCCGCCAGCTCGATTACATCCTCTGCCCGGACGGCACAAAGCTGAACTACACCTACGATACGACCGGCCTGAACGGCGCGCACGACGGCGAGGCCAATTACGGCATCTGGTATACCTACCACACGGACGGCACCATTGACCAGTTCTATGAATTCACCCTCGACGGCGGAACGCATGTGCCCGGCGACACGGTCAAGTGCTGGAACGGCAAAAACCGCTCGAGCTACCGTGCGTTCGGCGCGGACCAGCTGGCGGAAACAGATGACGACATCCGCCTCGAGGTCGTCTTCGACAACTGGGGCCGCACCATCTCCACCTATACCACCAATACGGATATCACGCGCATCCTCGGCAGCTCCGCCGCTTCCTATACGGACACCGCAGAGCGCAGCAAGCAGAATAACCGCCTGACGAGCGTCGGTTCGACGGGCATGACGGCGGAAAACCTCCTGCGGGACGGCGGGCTGGAATCGGAGGACGGCTGGACGAACGCCTCGACCGGCAGCGGCTCCGCAGCGGCCCGCACGACGATCACGAACGACGAAAACCGCCGTCACGGCACGGGCGGCCTGAATCTCTACCTCCCGGACGGCGCAGGCAGCGGCGATGCAGCCGCCATCTCCCGCCCCGTAACGCTCACCGCCGGGGAGACCTACACCCTCTCGGGCTACTTCTCCGCCAGCTCCCACCTGCGCTGGAGCAGCGGCGCGCGGCTGGAGGCCGTCGTGCAGGGCGGAGGCGCGGAGCAGACCGTCCTGCTGACGGATGCCCGCCCGTCCTCCGCCATCGAAAACGGCTGGCAGCGCGTGACCGCCACGTTCACGGCCCCGGCGGCGTCCTGCCGCCTCGCCTTCCGCATGAGCGGCTGCACGGGCACGGCCTACCTCGACGATCTCCAGCTGGAGCAGGCGGAGGCCGCCTCCACCTATAACCTCCTGCAGAACGCCTCGTTCGAATTCGGCGATGCTGGCTGGAACCTGCAGGGCGGCTCGGCGGCGGCTGCGGAAACCAAATTCGGCGCGAAGGCCATGACCATGCAGGGCAGCTACAATGGCAACCTCCATGTCAGCCAGCCCGTCGCGCTGAACTGCTCCTCGGATACGACGTTCCTGCTCTCCGGCTGGGCGCAGGCGGACTACGCCGCCCCGAACGCCGCTTTGGAGTTTGGCAGCGGCACGCGCTACTTCGGCCTGATCGCGGAGATATTCTATGTGGGCGTGGAAAAGCCCGAGCGGCAGAGCGTCCCGTTCAGCTGGGCCACCGCCGACTGGCAGTGCGCCGTGGGGACCATCGTGCCGAAGCAGAGCGGCAAAACGATCCGGCGGATCATTGTCTACTGCGCGTTCGACCACAATTCCGGCACGGCCCGGTTCGATAACCTCTCCCTGCGGCAGGAGCCGGTGCAGACCTACTCCTATAACGCCGACGGCAACGTCACCGCCGCCACGCAGACCGGCACGGGCACGGAAAAGGCCGGGTATACCGGCACAGACCTGACCTCTTACACGGCTGCAAACGGCGCAAAGTACACCTATACCTACAATGCCGCCCACGACGTCACCTCCGCTTCGGTCGCCGGGATCAAGAGCACCACGACCTATAACGAGGCGGGAAACGTCACCGGCTCCAAGCTGACCTCGACGGAGAAAAACGAGCAGAAGTACCTCGAGAGCAGCGCCGTCGCGACGCCGGACCGCAACCACACCCAGAGCGTGACGGACGTCAACGGCAATACGACGTCTTACGGCTACAACTCGCTGGCAGAGCAGCTTATTTTGACGACGGACGCCCTCGGCCGCACGACGGAATATACCTATGACGCCAACAGCCGCCGGACGGCCAAGGTCTACCGCCCCGGCGTCGCCGCCATCGACTACGGCTACGAAAACGGCCGCCTTGCCACCCTCGACCGCAAGACCTTCCGCGACAAAGCCGAGCAGCACCAGATCTACTCCTTCGGCTATAACCAGTGGGGCCAGGCGACGAGCACGAGTGTCGGGGACCGCGTCCTCTCGACGAACGACTACGCTCCGCGCGGCGGCAACCTGACGCAGACGACCTACGCCAACGGCGTGGCCGTGACCTACAGCTACGACCTCCTCGACCGGCTGGTTGAAAAGTCGTATCACGAGACTGGAAAGCCGGACTTCACCATCCGCTACACCTACAACGCCGAAAGCCAGCTGGCCCGCCTGCGGTACGAGGAGGACGGCGAGACGGTCGGCTCCTACGCCTTTGAGTACGACAGCCTCGGGCGGCTCATCCGCAGCACGGCCATGGATGAAAACGGCTCTGTCACGCAGCGAACAGAGCACCTTTACGATGCGTTTAACCGCCTCTCCGGCCAGAGCTGGACGCTCGGCGCGCAGACCTACTCGGAGCGCTACGCCTACAGCGACGGGGAAAAAGGCGACGGCAGCCTGACGTCCATGACGGCCGCGACGGGCGACAGCCTGAGCTTCGGCTACGACGCCCTCAAGCGGCTGAATCGCGTTACGGTGAAAAACGGCAGCTCCGTGATCCTGAACACGGCTTACGCGTATCGTGACGTGAGCTGGAACCGCGGCAGCGCGCAGGTGGAGTTCCGCAACGTCCGCCTCGGCAGCGACAGCGGCATGCTCCTCGAAGGCAAAAAGTACGTTTACGACGACGTCGGAAACCTGAAGGAAATCCGGGAGAGCACCGGCGACTTCAACAAGCTCGTCGAGTACGCCTATGATAGCCAGAACCAGCTGGTAAAAGAGTCGTATTACAATCCCGGAAACGAAAAGCCGTATGACGTTTATGATTACTCCTACGACACGGCGGGCAATCTCCTGCGCGTCACGAAAAATGGCACTGTCATCCAGACCTATACCTACGGCGACGCGCAGTGGCACGACCTGCTGACGGCCGTCAACGGGCAGGCGATCCCCTACGACGCCTCGGGCAACCCGCTGTCCTACGGCGGCTGGAGCTTCGGCTGGCAGAACGGAAGACAGCTGAAAACGGCGTCGAAAACCTCTGACGGGAAGACAGAAACGTTAGAGTATGCCTACGACGCCGACGGCATCCGCACAAGCAAGACCTATACCGTCGAGACGTTCACGCAGCTTCCGGACTATACCGTCACCTTCCAAGCCGACGGCGCGACCGTCAAGACCATGACCGTCGAGGACGGCTACACGCTGAAGGACAGCGACTACCCCGCCGTCCCCACCAAAACCGGCTATACCGGCGAGTGGGTGAAGTATACGTCGGCGGTGCACAGCAATGTCACGGTGCAGGCGAAGTATACGGCAGTCGTGACGAAGTATACCGTTACCTTCAAGGCCGACAATACGGTCGTCAAGACCATGACGGTCAAAGACGGTTACACCTTAAAGGCCAGCGACTACCCAACCGTGCCCGCAAAAAGCGGCTATAAAGGTTCATGGAAGAGATATACTGCTGCGATTCATAGCGACATCACGATCGACGCGGTCTATGAGCCTGTAATCGTTACAAAGCAGTACACGGTTGTGTTCCGCGCGGATGCCAAGGTGCTCAAAACCATGAAGGTTGAAGTTGGGTACACGCTGCAGGACAGCGACTACCCGGAAATTCCGGCAAAGGAGGGGTATACCGGGCACTGGGATAAATCAACGACAAGGATCATAAAGAATACGATCATAAATGTTATCTATTCCGACAATTCGTCCCATGTCGTTACCTTCATTTTCGATGGTGCACAAATCGGCACGCTGACCGTTACGGATGGGTACGTTTTGAAAAACAGCGACTATCCTTCACCGTTTGCGCCCGTTGGATATATCGTGACTTGGGAGAAGTACACGTTGCCGATCCACAGTGATATTACTGTGACAGGAAAATTACAGAGTGATGTGACTATCCCGCCGCAGCCGACCAGCCCCGGTGAGATCATGTCCGGCGGCGAGGGCGAACCGGTCGAGGCGGATGCTCCTGCTAAAGATGAAACTGTTGCTCCGCAGGGCATCCATGTCACGGGAACACAGACTGTCACGCATGAGTATCTTACACTGAACGGAAAAGTTGCCAGAGAGACAATTAAAACGAATAACTCCCTGACAGCGGTCCTTGATTTCATCTATGATGAATCCGGAAAGCCATTCGCGCTCAAATACTCGACAAACGGAACGAGTTTCCAGACATACTATTATGTTCTGAACCTGCAGGGCGACGTGGTGAAGCTGATCCATTATATCCCCGGCTTTGAGTACGAGTCTGTCGCAACCTACGAATATGATGCATGGGGAAATATCGTGTCCAGCTCCGGTAGACTGGCTGAGATCAACCCGCTCAGATATCGCGGATACTATTATGATAATGAGACGGGGTTCTACTACTTGCAATCTCGTTATTATGATCCGGCAAACCGGAGATTCATTAATGCCGACATTTACGCCAGCACAGACTCAAATAATGCACTCGCCTGTAACATGTATTCGTATTGCTGGAATAATGTTGTGATCTTATACGATTCAGAGGGAGAACTTCCCAAAATAGTTACAGTACTCGATGTACAAACACATGCCACAGGTACAGATAATGATAGCGGAGCAATTTTCTTTGCTACAACTATTACTTATACTGAAACATTTACAGTTAATAGTTTCTTTTGGACGGTGTACGAATCTTCAAGCACATATACTAATTCATATGAGTTTAAACTAACTCCGAATGGCGTTTTGCAATTTGACAACACGCAAGTTAATGCGAATGCTTTGCTAAAGAGCCAAATTTCTGAATGCATTGCGAGTGAAATGCTTCGAGTATCGCGAGAGGTATACCCTGATGCACTCTCAAATCGTTCTGTACGGGGGATAGCGAACGAATTGGTTGTGCATTACCTACTATCAGACATTGTAGAACGTGCGAAAGTTGCTGATATGGGTGATACAAAGAAAACAGCGCGGGGATATGACAGGAACGCTTGGATATTTGAGGCACTTAACTGAGAGAGCCGGGGTAGCGAGTATGAATAAGCATCAAACTAATATCTTAGTTGGAGTTTTGCTAGGTAGCTTATTGGCTGTGGCAATTTTGCTATTTCCTGTATTCCTGATGGTGGGCAACGAGATTTACGGAAGATACGAGGCCAAAAAGCAACTGAATAACCCATATATTAATCAGCACTATGTTGATTGGAGCAAGATTTCGCTTAGCCCGCTTGATATTCAGTTCCGCCTGCCGTCGGATTGGACATTTTCTTTTGAAGAAGGTAATCATTCAATTTACGATGCGCTTGGAGAAGAGATCGCAATTTTCAATACGCAGGCAGAGAGAATGGACGTCGGAGCATTTGTACAGTCAGTTACCGGAATAACTGTTTCTTCAATAAAACGCACTTCTTTACAGTATACCTGTTTTGGCACCAGAGTTTCGCTTAACGAGCTGGCGTTGGGAGAAACCGCGGGCGGCATTATACAGTACTATGAATTGTGCCTTTATGATAAAACTGATCCGGCAAATTATATCAGGATTCTTTTTGAACGGGACAATCTTATATCAGATACAGAATTGTTGAAGTATTGCGAAGCGATTGCCTATTCATTTTGTTATTGATCTGCTCTTTAGCCTGTTTAAATCTCTTAAAGCTGAAATTTTCATTTTTAGCACGGCCCCGATAGCCTGCAGAAAGGAAGTGACCTCTTGCACCGAACAAAAATCTATTTCCCAGTGATCATCCTTTCCCTTTCGGACAGCGACTACCCGACGGTGCCGATCAAATTCGGCTACACTGGCAGCTGGCGCAGAGTGATCACGCCGATCCACACGGATACCACGGTGTATGCAGTTTATACGGCAGTCGGCGGTGGCGGCGGAGGAGGCGGGGAGATCATTATCCCGCCGCAGCCGACCAGTCCCGGTGAGATCATGTCCGGCGGCGAGGGCGAACCGGTCGAGGCGGACGAGCCGGAGGAGAATGGTGCGGAACCCGACAGTGCGGGAGCGATGGACGAAGCGGATACCATAACGCATGACTATCTGACCCAAAGCGGCAGGGTCGCAAGGGAAACGATCCGGCAGAGTGTCGGCGGAACGGTTCTGAAAACGGAAACTTTGGATTTCTTCTATGACGAATCCGGAAGACCGTTTGCGTTCAATTACTCTGTCGACGGGGATATTGCAAGCACTTATTATTACATCCTCAACCTGCAGGGCGACGTCGTCCAGATCATTGATGCAAATGGCGTTATGCAGGCAGAGTACGTCTACTCCCCGTGGGGCGAGATAATTTCTGCCGAGGGTGATCTGGCGGAAGTGAATCCGCTCAGGTATCGTGGATACTATTATGATAGTGAAACGGGGTTCTATTATCTGCGTTCTCGCTATTATGACCCGGAGAACCATCGTTTCATTAATGCGGATAGTTACGCGAGCACAGGGCAAGGCTTTCTGGGTACAAATACATTTGCATATTGTAATAATAGTCCTATACAATTCTCAGATGCTACTGGCCGCATTATTGAATTGTCGACTGATGTAAATGACGGAGACGCGGCACAATACAATCTAGCTGTTGGTTACTTAAAAAACTCGGAATTAGGTTCTGAACTGATCGAAAAGCTTGAAAGCTCCACGAAAGTTTTTACAATTGTTTTTATTAGCGATGATAACATGCGCTACGAACCGGGTACACGAACAATGTATTTTGATCCATATAGTGGACTGGTTATGAAAGATCAGACATCTGTTCAAAGTGCTGCCCTAGGTTTAGCGCATGAGATGGGTCATGCTGCACAGGATCTCGATAATGAACTGAATGGTATGCGGTATGATATTGAAAATGCTAATGTGGCAAAGTATGAGACACCTATTGCCAAACAGCTGGGTGAGCCCGTAAGAAAAGACTATACTGATGCCGTTGCTTGTAGGCGTATGAATAACTCGATACACTATACAACTACATACTGCCGTCCGTGGTGGCATTATATAGCACCGTGGAATTGGGGAAAGCCGCGTGTATCTATAACAGAACACAACAAATTCCTCAATTGATTTTGATGTGAGACAGGAGGCAGCAGTTAATGAAGCGTGTAGTTATTAGTGGCCTAATCTGTATGGCAATCTTTTTCGAGCTTTTAACATTTGCTTGTTGTGGAGTTAAGAATGCAAGATTGCAAGTTGTGTTAACTGATTACGCAGCAGTTCTCGAGTCTAACGGGCTGGACGGGCTGCGGCTTAGTGTATATTACATCGATCCGTCTATCCTCACACGTTTTCCGCTGACGGAGGAACGGCTGCTTTCGTTCGAGTCGGTTCAAAGGTTTGACGTGGATAATGCACAGCTTCTGCAGAACATCGAGCTGCTGAAAACGATAAATGCAGAGGAAATGACGCCGGTTTCAAACACTTCCGTGCTGGATGCGCGGCTGTGCTGCATTTTTGAATCAGACCGCGCGGGACAGATCCTGCGTCTGACGCTTGGTGGAAAAGACAATAGTATTTTTGTGAATGAGGTCGAGGTCGAAAATTGTGAGCTGTTACGTGATCTCCTTGCGGCATTTGCTTCTGAAGAAACGATGCGAGTTTTGGTTCACTATTTTGACAAGGAATAGTTCTTACAGCATTTGATTATCAGCTTATAACACCTGCTAAAGATGAAACTTTTCGCCTTTAGCAGGTTCTCCCAATAACCTATAGAAAGGAAATGCCCTTTGAACCAGACAAAACTCCTGTTCCCACTGATCTTTATTTCTCTGGAGGACGAGCCGTGGGAGCCGATCGAGCCGAATCCGAACGCGGCTCCGGCGGAAGAGCCGGTTGCCGCGGAGCCGGGCTTGTCCGAATCCGACTGGACGCTTGCCTCGACTGAGACCGTGACGCATGAGTATCTGACGCAGAACGGCAGGGTCGCAAGAGAAACGATCCGGCAGAGTGTCGGCGGAACGGTTCTGAAAACGGAGACCTTGGATTTCTTCTATGACGAATCCGGCTAAAATGGGAGTTGGGACAGATTATGAATGGACAGCAAACTACACAACATCGCGTGGTTGCCATTGCAGTGGCGGCCGCAGTCCTCGGATTTTTGATTTTTGGCTCATCCTGTAGCCTCATTATGTCTTCCAATTGGAATCCACGTGGTGATTGGGAACTTCCGCTGTGCAATGGTTATTATATTTTCCGGACGAGCAGTTGTGATATTTGCGTCGTACATGAACGAGATAATTATAAGGATTCTTTTGAGGATATTATTGACAGCTATATAACATGTTTCCGGTATAATAGTAGATACATTGCGGTCAGACGGCTTGTTGTAGCCGATCGCGCACTTTTAGATGATATCCAATCCGTCGATACAGAAGCTGCTGATTACTATTTGATCGATGCAGAGACCGACACGATTTACGGGCCATTTGCAGAGAAGGAAGATTTTGAACGCGCTTGCAAGGAGCAGAATGTAGGCGATCTGGGCGAATGGATCCCGACTGTCCCAGCCCCCGAGGGCGCGGAGTTTTAGAAACAGGTGTATGTGGACCTGCTAAAGACGAAACTTTCACCTTTAGCAGGTTCCGTATAACCTACAGGAAGGAAGTGCCCTTTTGCGCCGAACAAAGCTCATTTTCCCGCTGATCATTCTTTCCCTAGAGGATGGCTTTGACGCGGTCGACTCCGAGCCGACGAATGTGTTTAATAACCACCCGGTATATAGGTTTAGTGATCCATATAAGTTTCTCCGTAACAATTACGGTGTTGTTGCTGTCAGTATTTTTATCTATCAAGGAGGTTAACCATGAGCGCATCAGGAAAACGTCTTTTGGCCGCCTGCATTTTTGCGCTGTGCTCGATTCCCGTCCTGATCGTGTATACCTGGGTGTTCACGCCGGATCTGATCCCACATGAAGGCATCTGGTACTGTGAAGAGCTGGACGCGACATGGGACCTCAATACATCATCCGGAACGATTCAGGTGAACGGGAAACAAGAAGCATTTGTTTCGCTGCACCAGTTCTATTGCAATCTGTTTTATTTTGAGACTGAAGATAGAAAAAACGTGTTCTATGGTGAAGTTGTACGTGCTTCACGCAGCAAAACTGTCGTACAGGATACGGATAGTGGAGAAAAATACATTTTCCTCCGACAGGATACGAAAGGAGAACAGCCATGAATCCAAGATACCGCAGCCGGGTCGGGGCACCGCAGCAGCTGGCGGCGGACGCGGCAGCATCGGCCATTTATTGTGCAATGCCGTTTCTGGTAGTACATTATCTGGGAGACTGGCGGCTCACGCCCCCGTGGCTGGTCCTCCCGGCAGGGATGCTGGCCGTTACCCTGTATTGCCTGATCCGGGAGCTGGCCGCGGTGACGATCGCGGATGGGAATATCTGCCTGCATCGTCTTGGCTTCAAGGTCACGGAGTTCCCGCTGGAAGAGCTGCGCTCCGCAAAACTCATATTCAAAAACGGCCAGTGCAGTCGGGTCTATCTCTCTGTGCACGAGGAAACCGATCTCCGGCGGGCGCTCAGAACCGCCAATCGCCGTGGAGGGAAAAGCATTCAGTTCGCAGCAACGACGAAACGATTGGAGCAGCTGACGAAACTGGTCTTGCTGCAGCCGTGTGATTATCCGGGAAAAAGGAGAGCGGAATAAACGCCTGCCGATGCAAGTCAATGCAATCGTTCATCTATTGCAGGTTCATCCTGAGAAAGCGATAAGGAGCAACAACATATGGGCGGGCATTTGTGCAATGATTGGCGCATTACAAATCAAATGAATTATTTATTTCGGGCAAGACTGATAAAAACAACATTTTCTGAATCCTCTCACAGCGACCATGAACACTGCGAATTCTGCTTTGCCAAGTTCGGAAATGCCGAGGGATTATTGCAGTCCGGCTATTGTACACTGGATAAATACCATTGGGTCTGCGACGAGTGTTATCGTGACTTCCATGCACAATTTGAATGGACTGTCCTTGATGAAAGCCACGATTCTCCGAGTGAGTTGCGCTAAAGATGAAACTTCCGCCTTTAGCAGGTCCGCCCCACCCCACAGAAAGGAAGTGACCCCTTGAACCAGACAAAACTCCTGTTCCCGCTGATCTTTATATCGCTGGAGGACGATAGCAGCATTGTCATCCCGCCGCAGCCGACCAGCCCCGGCGAGATCATGTCCGGCGGCGAGGGTGAACCGGTCGAGGCGGACGCTCCTGCTAAAGATGAAACCGTCTCCCCGCAGGGGACTCATGTCACCGGAACGCAGACTGTCACCCATGAGTATCTGACCCTGAACGGCAAGGTTGCAAGAGAGACGATTAAGACAAATGATAGCTTGACAGCCGTGCTGGATTTCGTCTATGATGAATCCGGAAAGCCGTTTGCACTGAAGTATTCGACGAATGGAACGAGCTTTGAGACGTATTATTACGTTCTCAATCTCCAGGGCGACGTGGTAAAGCTGATCCAGGCAAATGGACATGTTGTTGCGCAGTATACTTACGATGCATGGGGCAATCTTCTGGATAGCGGCGGCAACCTTGCAGAAGTCAATCCGCTGCGCTATCGCGGATACTATTATGACAATGAGACAGGGTTCTATTACCTGCAGTCCCGTTATTATGATCCCGCAAACCGGAGATTCATTAATGCGGATGTTTATGCTTCAACGGGACAGGGATTCGTCGGAACCAACATGTTTGCATATTGTAATAATAAGCCTATTATCAATAGTGATCCTAGCGGCCATGCCTTGCGTTCTAATCTAACGGCGATCTGTGATGGTGGTAGCGGATATCTTGACAGAACAAAAGATGTAAAACGTGTGCTGCGGGAGAATTACGAACAGGCAAAGCGGTGGGGATGGGAACTTGATGGCCCATTTGAATTCTATAATGCGGTAAAGGATAGGGGCAAATGGGACTACAAGCGCCTTCCAAAAGGAAGTGAGTGGATACCGCGGAACGGTGTTTTTCCGTAAACGGCAAAAAAATGACGGCAGAGCAACTTGGAAACATTAATTACGGATTTACGGGTTCCGTATTGGGTTTCCCGGCTCCAGTTCTCCGTATGGCTGGCGGATTTGTGGCAATTAAGAACAGCGGAATTAACTGGGAAGATTGGTGGTATGATTTTGATTCTAAAGAGGATGCTGAAATGATTCAATTGGGTATTGATATGGAGTACCTCATGACAATCACTGGTTATTCTACTGATGAGGTGGTGGATTTCTTTTGGAAATGACGAATAACTATATAGGAAAAACTGTAAAACTGTCAATATTATGCGTAATTATGGCAGCGACGATAGCGTTTAGCATCTGGCATTCCTGTGGCTATTGCGCTTCGGCTGATGACGTCGCACAAATATTCCGGCAAAATGAGCAGCTGTTTGAACGTTGTCAAAGTGCGTTGGAGCGGGAACCTGCCATAAGCCACATTGTGTTTCGAGAGGGAGAGTGTATTTCAAATGTATCCTATTACTGTATAGATGGCATTTATTATGCAGGGGCAATTCCTGGTAAAGAGTTGGCAAATATCGTTTCAGAATTGGAAAATGCAATTCCCCTTCGCCGCATTCAGATTCGGGATGGCGGGAAGATTGTCGATTTTATCCTGCAAGTATCGAATCTTTTGAATGCTGCTGGCATTTGGTATTTGGAAGACGGCGAATTGGACACGACGTATATGACGTATATAAAGACGTATATAAAAGAGAGTGTCGAGTGCGTTCCCAACTGGTTCTGCTACATAACTTAGGGGTAATTTAACCTGAGCGGTTGGAACCTGCTAAAGATGAGGCTTCCGTCTTTAGCAGGTCTGCACCGGCCATTGTAGGGGAGCGGCATGCCACTCCCGGCACAGTGGCTGCGATTCGCACAGGTCGCCGTTAAAATGGTAGGAACCAAAAGTCACCCTGCAGCGGCCTCCCTGCGCAATGCTGCCGGGCGAGAGATCGTAGCGGCGCTCAGCGAGCGCCATGCAGGCTTGCAGCACTTGTAGTATTGATTCTATGGGACGAGGTTCCCAAACTTGCCATTGCGAGGAGCGAAGCGACGTGGCAATCTCCTGCAACAGCTTGCGAATCCGCCGAGGTTTCCCCATGATTCGACCGTGTACTGCGAGATTGCCACAGCCCCGTTGGACCTCACAACGACAATTCGGAAATGAAAGAGAAGGTGCCAAAAATGGGGAACCGGTACCCATTTTGCAGCAAAAAGCTTCTTGCTGAGCTTTATTGAGGTGAATCGATATGCGTGAACAAAAAACTGACGTGGTATACCAGTGCACTGTCGTTTCATCTTGGGCCACCTTTGTTACGAGTTCCATTATCTTGGTGATCGCGGTGGTGGTGCTTTTCTCCGTCGAGCGTGATCTTTGGCTGCCAGCTCTGTTCCCGGAGTTCTTCTTTCTGTTGATCCTTATCGGCAATTATTTCTCAGGGTATGGCATTCTTACAATTACGTCTGATCGGGTCATTCTGTCTCGTTTCCATCGTGTCATAACAGAATTTCGGTTGGATGAAATCACGGCAGCCGGGTACTTTGTCCGTTTAAAGAACAGAGACGAGCAACTTTTTATTGCTGCTGAGCAGCCCCCGAAGGTCATGACCAAAGAGAATCGGGATGCGGTCAACGCGCAGCGATATTATGAAATCCGGAAAATGGGGAACAAGAAAAACGCCAGATACATCCGAATTGAAGCAACACGGAAACGCATGAAAATTTTCAAACAGCTGATTCCCACCTTCAACGCAAACTATGTTGTAAAGTATCCGGAGAGCAAACCGTCTGGAAACAAGCCGCACCAATATCAGGAATGGTGGAAGGAATAATGCTTGGCCTGCTAAAGATGAAACTTTCATCTTTAGCAGGTCTTCCTCTCTGGCAGCCCCGTCCTTTCCACGAACGATTGCGCCCTGCAATAAAAGGAAAATAGACACCGAATGCATCTTTGACCGTTGCATTCGGTGTCTATATTTTCACAACAATACGGGAAATTGCGCAACAGATTCTTGAATGTGTATTCGATTTTCAAGGTTCACGAGGGCATTCGTTTTGTCCCTCAATAGGTAGCCAGCGAGAAGGCCCATTTTTTAACCCCCTGAGCGAAAAAATTCAAAAAATTTTTTGGAGCACAAAAAAAGCCGCTGATTTCGTAGTGAAACCAGCGGCTTGATTTGCGGTGTGTTCAGCTGAAAATGGTCAAAAAAACTTCATGCCTGAGCACCGCGCCACGGAAATGCGCAAATGCCGGCACATGAAGTTTTTGTGCATCATTTCCGGTTGCCCCACAGGGGCGAGGAAATGGCACATTTCTTATTTTTGCCATGCTTTTGCATGGCAAAAATAACGGTCACACAATCCTGACGGACTGTGTGACCGTATTTATATCAGTTGTTTTGCCTACGCTGTTTGCGTCAACTTTTTATTGGCGCTGTTCGCGGATGGCAGCCTGCGCAGCAGCGAGGCGGGCGATGGGGACACGGAACGGGCTGCAGGAGACGTAGTTCAGGCCGACGTTGTGGCAGAACTCGACGGAGGCGGGATCGCCGCCGTGCTCGCCGCAGATACCGAGCTTGATGTGCGGGCGGGTGGCGCGGCCCATTTCGGCGGCCATCTTCACGAGCTTGCCGACGCCCTTCTGGTCGAGGTGGGCGAACGGATCGGACTCGTAGATCTTGTGGTCGTAGTAGGAGTCGAGGAACTTGCCTGCGTCGTCGCGGCTGAAGCCGAACGTCATCTGGGTCAGGTCGTTCGTGCCGAAGGAGAAGAACTCGGCCTCGGTGGCGATCTCGTCCGCAGTCAGAGCGGCGCGCGGGATCTCGATCATGGTGCCGACGGTGTACTTCATCTCGACACCGGCCTCTTCGATCAGGCGGTCGGCCGTGGCGGTGACGACGTCCTTGACGAACTTCAGCTCCTTGACCTCGCCGACCAGCGGGATCATGATCTCCGGCTCGATGCGGTACC
>ERZ827524.1493-NODE-1493-length-21646-cov-6.852670_pt1 | contig 21646 bp, 20 predicted proteins | sample MGYA00519702_ERZ827524 | MGnify/ENA primary metagenome ERZ827524 (study PRJEB31778, sample SAMEA3449341) | human gut metagenome | biome: human gut; feature: human-associated habitat; material: faeces | place: United Kingdom | collected 2010/2012 ...
TTTTTTTCGCAACGTTGTAGGGGCGCGCATTGCGCGCCCGTTATAAGAATTTGTGCAAAATTACGGATTTGCTCATTTACTAAAAGCATGAAGAAATTGGAGGGAGCAGGCTGTGGAACAGGCGGGCGTCGCCCATTATCATCTTCCGGGGCTGTTTGAGTTTTACGAGCTGTATCGCGTCTTTCTGCCGCTGTTTCGCGAGCATCGGGAATATTTCTACGATTGGTGCGATATCGGCTCAATCTATGGCGCGCCCGCGGACTGCGTTTGGGGCGGAGGACGTGTCGGCGGCGGGACATGCGACCCAAGGGATGTGCGGGCGCTGATGCGCGAATACGGCGTTTCGGCGCGGCTGACGTTCAGCAATTCGCTGCTGCGGGCGGAACACCTCCCGGATGCGCGCTGCAACGCGCTCTGCGCCCTGTTTTCATCGGACGGGCAGACGCGAAACGGCGTGATCGTCCATTCGGATGTGCTGCTCGAGTACCTGCAAAAGACCTATCCGAAGCTCTATTTCGTTTCGTCCACCACGAAGGTGCTGACGGAATTCGAAGACCTCAGGCGCGAATTGGCGCGGGATGCGTTTTCGTATGTTGTGCCGGATTTTCGGCTCAATAAGGCGTTTGATCGGCTGAGCGGGTTGAGCGCGGCGGAGAAGGACAAGGTGGAATTTCTCTGCAACGAGTGCTGCTGGTTCGGCTGCCGGGAGCGGAAGCGCTGCTATGAGGCGGTCAGCCGCAAAAACCTCGGGATGGACGGGGCGGAGCACCGCTGTGCCGCGCCGGGGGCGGACGGCGGCTATCGCTTTTCCCGAGCGATGGCCAATCCGGGGTTTATCGGCGTGGGCGACATTCAAAACGTCTATCTGCCGATGGGGTTTTCCCATTTCAAAATCGAAGGGCGCGGGCTGGGAAGCGCGCTGATTCTGGAATTTTTGCTGCATTACATGACCCGGCCGGAATATCAGCTGCATGTCCGGGAGGCGGTCTATCTGGATAACGCGCTGGATTTGTTTTGAGCGAAGGAAGGCGGCTCAAACCTTTTTTGACATACGGAAAGTGATAAAACGCATCGGGGGTTGACGGGCGGAACGGGCGCGTATATACTGTTCATGGTTAAACAATATACTTTTGCGGCAGACGTATGTATGTATGAAGGGAAGGATGATTCGATGATGAAGAAATTCATGGCCTTGTTCCTTGCGCTGATGTTTGCTTTGCTGTGCACCGCGGCGATGGCTGAGGGCAGCACGGAGAGCGTCGTTTCGATCCCGAACGGCGAACACGAGGTTCCCGCGACGGTCTGCATGCCTTCCGGCGAAGGGAAGTTCCCTGTCGTGGTGATGCTCCACGGAACGGGCTCCAATCGCGATGAAGCGGGAAACGGCTACAAGATGGCCGCGCCCGTGCTGGCGGAAAAATACGGCATTGCGACTGTCCGCATTGACTTTATGGGCAGCGGCGATTCCACCGCGGATTACACCGGCTACACCTTCGAAAGCGCCGTGAGCGACGCTGTGGCGGCCGCGAACTACGCCAAGACGCTCGAACAGATCGACGGCGAGCACATCGGCGTGATGGGCTGGAGCCAGGGCGGCACGGACGCGCTGCTTTGCGCGGCTCGCGCGGCGGATGTGTTCACCTCCGTGGTGACTTGGGCGGGCGCGCCGGATCTGAGCGACATGCTCACCGACGAGCTGTATGAGCAAGCGAAGTCGAATGGCTATTTCGTCATGGATTTTGACTGGCGCGAGCCGCTGAACGTGTCCCTGCAGTGGTGCGAGGATGTGAAGAACACGGATGTGCTGGGCGAGTTCGAGGCGGGCTATACCGGTCCGGTGCTGGCGATTGCCGGCAAGGAAGACACGACTGTTGATCCCGAATGGAGCAACAAGATCGTCGCCGCCAGCAAGAACCCGGCCTCCAAGACCTGCTTCATCGAGGGAATGGATCACACCTTCAATGTGTTTGCCGAGGAGGATCTCCACTCCCTGTATCAGGCGGTGGACGAGACGGGCAAATTCTTCAGCGAGACGCTGCGCTGATTTTCCGTAACCCAAAACTTCAAAGCGCCGGGGAAACTGCCGCATCCCCAGCGCTTTTTTAATGTTTACTTTCCGAGCACGACGGAGAGCTTCACGTCTTTTTCCGCTTCGCTCAGGTCGAACGCTCCGCCGTCGGCGACGGTGACGCGCACCTCGTAGAGCGTGCCGTTGGTCAGCTCGGTCACGGCCTGACCGGCTTCATCCGTCAGCGCCCACAGGTCGTCCGCCACCTGGGTCAGCCTGCCGTCCGCGCCGTAGGCGTAGAGCTTCAAATCGGCAGCCGCGCCGGAGAGGTTGTTCATGCGGAAGGCAACCGTCGTGTTGGGGTGCGCGTTGCGAACCGCGGCCGTGTTCAGCCAGCTCGCGACGCTGCCTTCGCCGCCGTCCGCCGCGAATTGATCCTGCGCCAGCACATTGCGCGCCGCGCGATCCAAATCGACCTTGCGATACGGCATCTCGGGCAGGTATACGAAGCGATCCTGCAGGCGCAGCAGCTCCAGATAGCCCGTCGGGCAGTAGAGCGCGTTGCCGCTGTTGCCCGCGTACATGCCGATGGCCATGTTGTTATAGCCGTATTTGTTGGATACATCCATCGTGAACACCGTTTCGCCGGTTTCAAAATCGAGGATGATATACTGCCACATGCCGGTGCTCAGATCCTGCACATAGCCGTAAATGTAGCCGGTTGCGGTGGAGAGCTTGAGGATGGACGTGTCGCTCAGGTCGTTTCTGCACCAGATGCTCTTCATCTCATAGCCGTCGGCGGTCTTCACGGTATCCACGCGCTCGACGCCCGGCGCGATCATCACGTTGCCGCGCATGAGCCAGTTCATGTCGTAGATGTTGGCGTAGCTCTGGATGGAGGAGTCGCTGTTCGGGTCGGCCAGCCCCGCGCTGCCCGCGCCGAACCAGTTGCACACGATGGTGCTGACGACGCCCTCGCCGTCGTCATAGACGATGGCGGAGTTCTCAACGGCAACCTGATAGCCCTCCGGCAGATCGTCGAGCACCGGGCAGCTCGCCACGACCTCGCCGGTCTTCATATCCAGCGCAAGCAGGTTGACGGGATCCTGATTGTCGGTAAACATCACGAGGTCCGGCGTGAGCGTGGGCGAGCAGCCGCCGCCCCACGCAAGACCGCCGCCGGTCGTCTTGTCGCCTTCACCGCTGACCTTCGCGCCGACGCTTTCATACGGCGTGCGCCACGCGACGGTCACGCCGTTTTCCGCGCGCAGCAGGTAGCAGTTCTGGTTGGTCAGGATGACCGCGCCATCCTTGGAGGCGGCAATGCCGTTTTCCGCGCCTTCGCCGGGCGTCAGCTCATGGACGAAGACCGCGTCGGCGAGCTCGGCCTGTTCGCCGCGCAGGATGGCCTCGATGGCCGCGTGGGCGATGTAGCCGACCACGCCCTGCTGCGCGCGCTCGGGATAAATGCGGAAGCCGCCGGTGGCGAACCAGAGGTTTCCTTCGTAGTCAAAGACCACGGACAGGAGATTCTGTTCCAGCGTCTTGCCCAGCGCGGTCTCCGCCGCCGCCTTGACGTCGATATCCAGCACCTTTTCAAACTCCGGCAGCACGTTTCCGGCTTCATCCGTCGCGCGCAGCATCAGCACGTGGTTGTTGCTGGTGGGGCAGACGATGCGGTTTTCCGCGTCCAGAAAGGTGTAGGAGCTTTGAATCAGATAGCCGCCGCCGTCGTGCTGCTTCGGGGAGAAGTAGCCGAGGGTTTTCGCTTCCTCCGCGTTCAAATCGCGGATGGCGATGCCGCCGAGCAGCGGAACGACCGCGTGGCCGTAGCTGTCAAAGTAAATGGCGGGCGAGGCGTTCGCGTTGGTCGTCTCGTAGGAGACGTTGATCTCCGGGTAAATGGCCAGCGGCAGAATTTCATCCGTCGAATCGGTGTTGTAGCCGTCGTGGTGAATGTTGGCGTCGCTTTTGGCCATGTAGGGGTTTTCCTCGACCTGCTTGGGTTGCAGCGCCTTGACGGGCAGCGCCTCTGCGCTGCCGCAGGCGGCCGTAGCCGCGAGCAATGCCGCCGCCAGCGATGCGCTGAGCGCGGAACGCAGCATGGTGTTTGTTTTCATCAAATAGACCCTCCTCATCAATGGTTATTGGAATCGAATGAACATGGAGCGATGGACGTCCGCCCTTCCAGCCAGACGAGAAGCCCCCGTCGGAAGCCCTCCTCCGTTACCGGCTCCAGCAGAAAATAATCGACGCGCAGCCGGAAGGCGTGGAGCGAAAAATCCAGATCGCTGCACCAGATGATCCTGCACGCAGGGCATAGCGCGCGCAGGTGTTCGACGGCGTTCAGCCCGGCGACGCCCGGCAATGCGATCACCGCATGACTGAATGCCGCGGTCAGCACAGCGTTAAAAAAGCTTTCCTGATTCCAGTAGGGCTCAATCCGGGGAAAGCGCCCCTTTTCCTTGCAGAACCGGGCAATCTGTTCTTCCATCTGCGCCCCTCGCGTTTCCTGCTCCGTCAGCACGGCAATGCGATGCATCCCTTCCCTCCTTTCGCTTTGCGCTTGATTCAGTCGGTGCCTGTCTTGCAATCAGTATAGACAGAGGGGAAAGGCTTTGGCAAGCCGGTTGGCACGAAAGCCGCGCAAACGGCACGAAATCCGGCGCATGAGCCGCGCCGGAGCCGGATTTTTGTGCTATAATCATATTGGATGATTGTGATGATTGATTGGAAAGGGGCTCGTCTGTGATGAGAATTGCGATTGTGGATGACCTTGCCGGGGATCGGGCGCTTCTGCGGGAACGGCTGGAGCGGCAGCTGCAAAGGCGCAGTGTGCAGGCCGATTTGCTGGAATTTGAAAGCGGCGAGGCGTTTCTCGCGGCGGAAAGGGAACAGCGTTTCACCGCGGCGTTTCTGGACGTCTATATGACGGGCATGAGCGGCGTGGACGCGGCGAAGGAATTGCGGACATTCGACACGGACTGCCTGCTGATCTTCACCACGACCTCGACCGACCATGCGCTGGAAGGCTTTCAGGTGCGCGCCATGCATTATCTGGTCAAGCCGTTTGCCGAGGAGGAGCTGGAGCGGCTGACGGATGAAATGCTTGAACGAATCCCGCATCCCGATAAATACATGGATGTGAAGGTCGGCGGTAGCGACATCCGCCTGTGCTATCAGAACATCCTATACGCCGAGCATTTCGCGCACGTGATCCAAATCCATACCACGGCGGGGAAAACGCTGGCCACGCGCCAGCCGTTCAAAACCTTCGTCGAGCCGCTGAAGGACGACCGCCGCTTTTTCGTCTGCGGCCGCGGCGTGGTCGTCAATCTGGAGCACGCGGAGGATTTTGAAGACGCTTCCTTCCGGATGGCGGACGGCAGCCGCGTCTATGTCAGTCAGGAGCTTTTGAAAAGCGCCCGTCAGGTATTCATGGAATTTCTGCTGCAAGGGGGGCGCGCGTTGTGAGGGAGGTTCTTCGCCCGATTCTGGAGCTCACGGTGGTGATTCCCGGCCTGCTGCTCGCGTATTTCCCGGTGAAATCCTATTTGAAGCAGTCGGCCGGCAGACTCGCCGCATGGCTGACGCCGATGATGCTGGGGCTGTGCGTGGCCGGAGGCGCGCTCTGCCGGTATCTGCATGCCTCCACGGCGCTCGCGACGGCGGGGCTGACGCTGATGGCGATGCTCCTGTACATCCGAACGACGCAGATTTCCCTTTGGAAATCCGGAACGATCGCGCTGTCCGTCTGCGCGGTATTCGCATGCCTAAACAGCCTGTCCCGAGCGCTCAACGCGGCCATGCTGATGCGCGCCCAAACGCCGCAGGTAACGCCGTGGTTCTGCCTGCGGGCGGGCGTCGTTTACAACGCGGTCTGCTGGTTGGTGACCGCCGCTGCGTATTATCCGGCGACCCACGCGGTGAGAACCATGGTGGAGGACGACAATTTTGCGCAGACGTGGTATGTGTTCTGGATTCTGCCGCTCATGTTTATCGCGCTCAACCTCTTTATGGTTCCGATCTATCCGACGACGCTCTATACCGGCCGTGTGCTTCAGGGCTACATCGTTCTGAGCATCGCGCTGCTCATCCTCATGTTCATGTTCAACGCGATCTTCCTGCTGATGGCAACGAGCCTGAACCGAAACGCCAGACTGCGGCAGGAGAACCAGCTTCTATCCATGCAGCAGCAGCGCTACGAAAACCTCAAGGTCGCCATCGAGGAAGTGCGGCAGGCGCGCCACGACATCCGGCACCACCTGAACCAGATTTCCATGCTGGCGGAAGCCGACGACATGGGAGCGATCAAGGCGTATCTGGCGCAGACCGTTTCCCGGATTCCCGACTTGGATATGCATTTCTGCGAAAACCGCGCGGTGGACAGCGTGCTCGGCTATTACTGCGCGCTTGCGAAGCGGGAGGGAATTCCGTTTTCCGCGCAGATTGATTTGCCGCAGACGCTCCCGGTCGATGAAATTGACATGGGCTTGGTGCTGTCCAATCTGCTGGAAAATGCGCTGGAGGCCAGCTTCCGCACCGCGCCCGCTCGGCGGCAGATCAAGGTGAAGGCCTATGTGCACGCGGAAAAGCTGCTGTTGATGCTGGTTGAAAACGCGTGCGACACGGAAGTGAAGGAAACAAACGGGGTATTCCGCTCCTCCAAACGCAAGGGAAACGGCGTCGGGATTCAGTCCGTTCGGCACATTGCGGAAAAAAACGGCGGCGCAAGCACCTTCACCTATCGGGATAACGTCTTCTCTGCCAAAATCATGCTCCGCGGACGGGCGGCCTGAACGATTCGCTGGATGGGATTGCCAGATGGGCTCATGCGCATAAATCGCGTTGCCTGCCGCATAATAGGGGTGCCAAAGAGAGCGAAAGTTGAAGAAGGAGGCAGCATAATTGTGCGAGCAACGGGCATTGTGCGGAGAATCGACGAATTGGGGCGCGTGGTGATTCCCAAGGAGATTCGAAGAACGCTGAGAATCCGCGAGGGCGACCCGCAACAGACGGCATTGGAAGGCGATGCGCAGGAGGACGCGCAGATGCTTCTGGCGCTGCTGGCGGGCGTGATTGAGCAGAGAAAGAAATATGCGTGAAAGCGAAAAACCGAATGATCGAGCGCGGCTTGCAGAAGCTGCGCTTTTTCAATAGGATAAAGAAAACGAAGCGGATTCCCCCATGAAATGTGGGCGAAGACTGAATATTCCCTCATGAAATGTTGGATTTGGAGAAATATTCGCTCATTTTTTCGCAGATTACGTTGTGCAAATCGGAAAGACGGTGTATAATTGAAGAAAGAAAGCAGAGGGGAGCGGTTGCGATGACGTATTTGAAGCGGAAAATAGATGAAACGCTCAGACAGTGGAAGGCTGATCCGAAACGAAAGCCACTGATCGTTAAAGGACCCAGACAGATTGGAAAAACGGAATCGGTTCATCACTTTGCCGAGGCAAACTATACGAGCGTCATATACATCAATTTTGTTGAAGAACCCAAATACAAGCTGATTACCGAAGATGGCTACAAAACAGACGACATCATTAAGAACATATCGCGAATGGATCCGGCTAAACGCTTTATCCCGGGCGAAACACTGATTTTTTTCGATGAGTTGCAGGAATTCCCGGACATCGCAACGGCGCTCAAGTTTTTTCACATAGACGGAAGATTTGACGTGATTTGCAGCGGCTCGATGCTTGGAATCAATTATCGAAAGATTGAAAGCAACAGCGTAGGGTATAAAAGCGATTATGAAATGAAGTCCTTGGATTTTGAGGAGTTCCTTTGGGCGAAGGGCTATGAAGCAGATTTCGTTGAAGATATTTATCAGCACATGGTTCAGATGAAGCCGTTTAACGAGGTCTTGCTGAAAACGTGCCATAATCTGTTCTTGGATTACTGTATCTTGGGCGGGATGCCTGCCGTCGTCAAGGAATATATTGAAAAGGGAACGTTTGAAGGAACGCAGGAGATTCAGAAGCAACTCATTTTAGATTATAAAGAAGATATTCGTAAATATGCGGACGGCGTAGACCAGACACGGATTTTGAATATTTTCAATCAGATTCCAGTGCAGCTTGCGAAAGAAAACAAGAAATTCCAAATTTCTAAAGTGGCGTCCGGAGCGCGGTTCAAGGATTATCGGGGCTGTATAGAATGGCTGAATGACGCGGGAATTATCAATATTTGTTATTGCCTTCATTTCCCTGAACTGCCGCTTAGGGGAAACTATGACGATACAAAAATGAAGGTGTATTTTGCCGACAGTGGGCTGCTGGTGGCGCTCTTGGATGAAGAAGCACAGGAAGATTTGAGAGCGAATAAAAATCTTGGCGTATACAAAGGCGCACTATATGAAAATGTCGTTGGAGAAGCGCTCGTAAAGAGCGGATATGAATTGTATTACTATAAACGGGAGGATTCAACGCTGGAGGAAGATTTCTTTGTTAGGACGGCTTCCGAACTGATTCCCGTTGAAGTGAAGGCGAAAAGCGGAAAAGCGAAGTCCATGCAGGCGTTGATTGAGAATGACAGGTATCCTGAAATCCATCATGGAATCAAGCTGACGGGTGGCAACGTTGGATTCAGTGATAACGTTTATACCTTTCCGTATTTTTGTACGTTCCTGATGAAACGGTATTTGAAAAGCGATCCATTCAACGGTTCAGAGGAACGATGAAACTGAGAAATATGCCTAAAAGCGGAAAAGCGAATGATCGAGCGCGGCTTGCAGAAGCTGCGCTTTTTGCATAGGGAGTATCGTCTTGAAAACAAAAACGCATTGTGCTATACTGAGATGGATAAAATATGATCTATTAAGCGTGGATTTCAGAGATTTGTATCAAATATGATCCGTTGGAGGATGACATGAAGTTCGTTTGGGAAACGTCGGAAGAAATCGACAAAGCGTTGGCGCAGCGTTTGAGCCGCATCCGCAAGCGCCGAAATCTTTCACAGCAGGCGCTGAGCGAAAAGAGCAACGTAAGCTATGGCAGCATCAAGCGCTTTGAAACGACGGGGCAGATTTCGCTGAACTCGCTGACAAAGTTGTGTGTTGCACTGGACTGCGCGGATGAAATCAAAAATCTGTTCACGAATGTGGAATACGGCAGCATTGAGGAGGTTATCCGTGAAAGAACGTAAGCTCGAAGTCTACCTCGGCGAGCGATTTGTCGGAACGATGGCGCAGACCGCGGATCGGCGGGTAGCGTTCGCTTATTCGGAAGAATGGCTGGACAACGGCTTTGCAATCAGTCCGTTTTCGCTGCCGGTGGAGCAAAGGGTCTTTGTTCCGACGAGCCAAGCGTTTTCCGGATTGTGGGGCGTGTTTGCCGATAGTCTGCCGGATGCGTGGGGGCAGCTGCTGGTCGATCGGATGTTAAAGGCGCGGGGAATTCTTTCTGCGGATATGACGCAGTTGGAGCGTTTGGCGATCGTCGGCGATTCGGGAATGGGCGCGTTGGCGTACCGCCCGGCGTGGAATATCCAGCAGGATGCGGCGATTGGCGATCTGGACGAGCTTTCCGCTCAATGTCATGCGATATTGAATCACGAGGATGCGGGCGATCTGGATGAACTGTTCCAAATGGGCGGCAGTTCCGGCGGCGCAAGACCGAAGATCATGACGGATGAGTGGATCATCAAGTTTCCGGCTTCCGATGAGATGAAGGATAGCGGCACGATGGAAAAAGCCTATATGGATTGCGCTGCGGACTGTGGAATCATCGTGCCGGAAACCAAACTGATGCCGTCCAGTGTGTGTGCGGGTTACTTTGCTGTAAAGCGGTTTGACCGAAGAAAGACGGATGGGCATATCGAGCGGCGGCACATGTTGACTGCGGCGGCGATTCTCGAAGTGGATTGGCGCACCGCCGCAATGGACTATCATACGCTGATGAAACTGACGAAGATTCTTTCTCTGGATAATCGGGAAGATTTGGAGCAAATGTACAGACGGATGTGTTTCAATGTCTTTGCGCATAATCGCGATGACCATGCGAAGAATTTCAGCTGGATCTATGACGAACAGATGGATTGCTGGCATCCGTCGCCGGCGTATGATTTGACGTGGAGCACGACCTACTTCGGAGAGCATAGCACGACGGTGGATGGAAACGGCAGGAATCCGGGGATGAAAGAACTGCTGGCAGTTGGAAAAACGGCGGGAATGAACGCGAAGAACTGCAAAATGATTGCTGAGGAGATTCGGGAAAAGACGCGGACGCTTGAAGCGACATACCGGGGATGGAAATCGTAGAATCTGCGTTTCAGTGAAAATGGATGACAGAAATGTGAATTGCTTTGAAACGATAACAGTATAGACGAGAGAGCGCGGCTTGAAAAGGCTGCGCTTTTTGCATATTGAGAAGGAAAACGAAAAAATGATGCTATGGTTGAGAGCGATTTTTCGAAAAGAAAACGAGCTACGAATTGCGATTTATTGATTTATATCCGACAAAAACGAAAAAAGGTGTAAATATGAGAAATTTTTTACGTCTATATAAGTGAGAAAGTTTAGATGAAAAGGTTGTGATTCCAGTGGATTAAGAAGGCATAAAAAAGTTTACGGAAATAGAGTCAGGCGAGGCTTGTACAGTTGGAATAAAGGAGCGGAACAACTTATCCATTATTTAAGGAGAGAGAACATGTTTAAGAAAATTCCTGCCTTAATGTTACTTTGCGCCATACCGTGGATAATAGGCATGACTAAACCGGTACGCGCGGAATACATCGGCATAAATGAACTCCAAACAGAAGCAAATATCGAGTGGAAAAAAGAATACGTTGACCGATATGGAAGGACAGTTAGCGTAGATGTAACGCCAATCATTCCTCAAGTAGATAAAGTGCCGATTCAGATTATGGAAAATCAGATTCTACCTGTAGAAAATGTCTTGAACATTTATCCTCAATCAATGGTACAGGAAGAAAAAAGAGAGGAAGATAATGTTATCATAATGAATTATCTGAATCAGGACAAAAATGAACGAGGCGCTGTATATATTTGTCAGAACGATGGAAATCTGGTTTTATTCGAATACGATGATCTGAATACAAAAATTAAAAAAACAACAACAAAATTGGAAAGCTTCAGTGGAATTCAATATTGTTCAAACGAAGTCGAGCGGTTGTATCCATATTTTGACGGATATGATTTTACAGTTCAAGATAGTATAGATTGTGCCAATCAAGAACTCGGAAAATTTTTCCCAGATTATAACTTGGATTTAGATATAATGTGGGTGACGATTGTACCCAATACACGTCCATGCTATGTCTGCACATTGAGGCAAAAGATTGATGGAATTCCTATTTTAATGGGTGCCGGAGATATAGCAAGAGGGACAAATGAAAAAGAAATGGGATTCAAATTCCCGAAAAGCTGGAAAACAAAAGGAGAAGAATATTGGGGAGGTTTTATACGTTCGCTATGGGATTTTATTGCGTATGTTGATGGTGGATATCAAATACAATTTCGACCGCTGAAAAAAGTTGTTTCGCTAGTCGATGATGTGCCATTGTGTACGTTCGATGAGGTTATATCAAGCGTTGAAAAACAAATTGAACACGGAAATATCCGCAATGTTTATGAGATGAGATTTGGATATTGCTGTTATCTTGATGAAAACGAACAAATCGTATTATATCCTGTATGGCAAATCGAGTGCGACTATTTCTTTAATCCGAAAGAAGAACAAAAGCATTATGCAGAAATGGAAGATGGGCAAGTAACGCTGGGACTGGATTATCATACGATGATTGTAAATGCTCAGACAGGCGAGTTCATGAATCCGGCTGATTTGAAAGATAATCTGTTAAAATGTCCCGATATCATTACTTGGAACGACATTACGAGATGAGAAAACACAGAATGAGGAGCTGGTGCAGAGATGTTCTGCCAGTTCCTTTTTCATTGGCTGCATAAATCGTCAGCCTGTCCAACCTCAAAAGACAGCATAGGTAAAATAAATTAGGTTGGCGGTCTTTCTGCATATAATTATATCTGAGTATATGCAGAAACATGAGCCTCTTTTTCGGTTACTGCACATATCTCCGCAAAAACATGTGCAGAAAGCATCGAAGATATCAATAGTTTTTACCGTTATTTAAGAAAAACTTTCTAATTTCAATGACTTTTTCGATATGCCCCATGCTGACAGCATGGACTACCGAGTTATGATAAACCTTAAAGGACAATTCTGATCACGAAATAAGAAAATTCAATCTCAGCAACTTGGGGACGCTCCGACAACGAGCGTCCTTTTTGTATTCATCGGAAAGGAGAAAACATGGATACGCAAATTATCAGTCTGGCAAACCAGAAGGGCGGCGTAGGCAAAACGACGACCTGCGCCAATTTGGGCATTGGTTTGGAAAGAGAAGGAAAGCGTGTGCTGCTGGTGGACTGTGATCCGCAAGCCAGCCTGACGCTCAGTTTGGGATGGAGGAAGCCGGAAGCCCTGCCGGTGACGCTGGCTACGCTCATGGGCAGAGTTCTTCAGGAACAGCCCGTTCATGCCGAAGAAGCGATTCTGCATCATGCGGAAGGGGTGGACCTGATTCCCGGCAGCATTGCCTTATCCGGCGTGGAAGCGTCGTTGGATACACGGCAGAATGTGCTGAAACGGGTGCTGGACGATTGCAGAAAAAACTATTCCCATGTGCTGCTGGATTGTATGCCGTCGCTGGGCATGATGACGATCAACGCACTGGCGGCGGCAGACAGCGTGCTGATTCCGACCATACCGCATTATTTGTCGGTAGATGGACTTGGTAAGCTGATGGAAAGCATCGGCAGGATGCGCCGGGGATTGAACAGGGGGCTGCGGGTTGAAGGAATTCTCATTACAATGGCAAGCCGCACGACGTATGCCCGTGAAATCAGCGAATTGCTTAGGACGCAGTATGGAACAAAGATTAAAGTGTTTGATACCGTAATTCCGCACTCCATCAGGGCGGCGGAATGCAGTGCCGAAGGAAAAAGCATCTTCGCGTATGATCCGAAGGGTAAGGTCGCGCAGGCGTACAATGCGCTGACGAAAGAGGTGATTCAACATGAAAAGCAGCGCCAGAAACATCGAGCTGAAATCGGTCGATGACCTTTTTGCGACGGAAGAAAGCAGAGCGGATGCCCAGCGGGAAAAGGTGCAGGAAATCCCGTTGGGTGAGCTGCATCCGTTCAGAAATCATCCCTTCAAGGTCAAGGACGATGCGGCGATGCAGGACACAGTGGACAGCGTGCGCGAGTATGGCGTGCTTGTCCCCGCGATTGCGCGTCCTGATCCTGACGGCGGCTATGAGCTGATCGCTGGTCACAGGCGGCATCATGCGTCTGAGCTGGCGGGAAAGGAAACCATGCCGGTCATCATTCGCGACCTCGACGACGATGCTGCCACGATTATCATGGTGGATAGCAATTTACAGCGTGAGGAGCTGCTGCCGAGTGAACGGGCTTTTGCTTATAAAATGAAGCTCGATGCGATGAAAAGGCAGGCGGGACGACCATCAAGAGAAAATGTGTCCCAAGTTGGGACACAAAAAAGATCTGACCAAATTATGGCTGAACAGGTTGGTGAAAGTCGAAACCAGATACAGCGTTTTATTCGTTTGACTGAGTTGATTCCCACTCTGCTGGACAGGGTGGATGAACGCAAAATTGCGTTTAACCCTGCGGTCGAGCTGTCCTATTTGAAGAAAGAAGAACAAACCCTTCTGCTTGAGGCGATGGACAGCGAACAGGCAACGCCGTCGCTTTCTCAGGCACAGCGGTTAAAGAAATTCAGCCAGCAGAAGATGCTTTCCCTTGACGTGATGCGGGCAGTCATGAGCGAAGAAAAGAAAAACGACCTTGATCGGGTGACGCTGAAAAACGAAACGCTGCGCAAGTATTTTCCGAAATCCTACACGCCAAAGCAAATGGAAGATACCATTATCAAGCTGCTGGAAGGCTGGTATAAAAAGCGGCAGCTTTCGCAGGAACGGTGATGAATCATAAGTGCTTGCGAAATCATAAGCGACGTGATAAAATAAAATTGAAATAGAGCATGGACGGATGAAATGATGGCTCAAAGGAGAGAAAAAACATGTCCATTCAGGATACGGCAACCAAACAGTATGTTTCGGAAGCGGAAGTGTTTGCAGATGCCTTTAACTATCTGATTTATGATGGCGAACAGGTCATTAAGCCGGAACAACTGACCGATATGGATACAACGCAGTATGTGATTCCATATCATGAGGATGAGAAAGGCAAGCCGGAAGCGGCGCAGAAATACCGCGATACGCTTAAAACGCTGGCGGTTAAAACGGATGATCGGTACACCTATCTCGTGCTGGGAATAGAGAATCAGAGCCATGTGCATTATGCCATGCCGGTTCGCAACATGCTATACGATGCCATGCAGCTCGAAAAGCAGGTGCGTGATCTGGCAAGCCAGCATCGTAAGGAAGGAAAAAATGGTACATCGGAAGAATATCTTTCTGGTATGAAGAAAGAAGATCGGCTGTCCCCTGTGATTACGCTGGTCATTAACTTTGGCGGAAAGAAATGGGATGCGCCGCTCAGCCTGCGCGAGATGTATGGCGAGCAACCCGAAAAAGTCCTTCCGTTTATTCAGGACTATCGGGTTTTCATGATTGACCCGATGGAGATGAGCGACAATGACCTTCAGAAGCTGAACAGTAGTCTGCGTGAAGTGCTGGCGTATATTAAATACCAGCGGGATAAGGCACGGATGGAAAAATTGCTGAATGAGGATTCAAAGTTCAGCTGTCTGGAAACAAACGCGGCACTGGTCATCAATGCTATGACGAATGCGGGAATTGCGATTGACCCGAACAAGGAGGTTGTAAATATGTGTGAAGCGATTCGACAAATGGTTGATGAAGGAATTTCTATGGGACAAAAACAAGGAAGTCTGAATGAAAAAATGACTATTGCTCGTCGTTTGCTCGAACTGAAAATGCCTGAAGAACAGGTGATTAGTGTAACTAAGCTGACAAAGCAGGAAGTCGAAGAATTGAGCAAAACAATCAAACAGTAAAGGATATGCTCAAGTGCATTGAAGGTGAAAATACGAGTATGTGTGAAGCAATTCGGCAAATGGTTGATGAAGGAATCATGCTGGGTGAGAAACAAAGAGCGTTGGATATTGCACGACGTATGATTGAAATGAAATACTCTAAGGAGCAGATTGTTGATATAACGAAGCTGACGAAACAGGAAGTTGAAGAATTGAGCAAAACAATCAAGCAGTAAAGGCTATGCTCAAGTGCTTTGAAGGTGAAAATACAAGTATGTGTGAAGCGATTCGACAAATGGTTGATGAAGGAATCATGCTTGGCGAAGAACGTGGCGAAAAGCGTGGCGAAGAACGCGGCGAGAAGCGTGGTGAAATGCAGAAGGCACTGGATATTGCACGGCGTATGCTTGAAAAAAACTATCCCATGGAGCAGGTTGTTGATCTAACGATGCTGACAAAGCAGGAAGTTGAAGAATTGAGCAGAACGATCAAGTCGTGAAATGTAATGATAATTAAGTGAATATGAAAAACTGCTCGCCGAAAAAAGCGGGCAGTTTTACGTTTCTATGAAGGTAAATAAACCTTAGATCATCCAAATTGGAATAATATAGTTTTCTTTATCGATGGCACCAAGAGCGGGCTTCATGCAAAGGATAGCCCCTTTTCCGCGAGGAGTGGAAGCCTTATCGAGCAGAGAAAATACTTTTGTTAGTTCGCTGCCGGGATTGGCTGTTTTTTTGATTTCAAGAGGATTTAGGATACCGTCATGCTCCAGTACGATATCAATTTCCTTGGCATCTTTATCCCGGTAATAGTACATGAAAGGCTCTTTTCCGCTATTCAAATAGGTTTTTGCAATTTCGGAAACAACGTAATTTTCCAGAATTGCGCCGTTCATAGCACCGGCTTCGAGCGTTTCGGCATTACTCCATTTTGTTAGATAGCAAACCAACCCGGTGTCGTAAAAATAGAGTTTAGGTGTTTTTACAAGACGTTTGAGCAGATTGTTCGAGTAAGGATGAAGATAAAAGATCAAGCCGAGCGTTTCCAAAATGCCGAGCCAGTTTTTGGCTTGCTGTTGGTTGATGTCGGCATCTTGCGCGATATCGGCGACATTTAACATCTGACTGCAACGAGCCGCAACAGAGGTGATAAAGCGAAGAAATTTCAAAGAATCGATGGAATCAGAAAGATCTTTAACATCGCGTTCAATGTATGTGCTGATGTAACTGCTGTAAAAAATCTGGCTGTTACTGACAGAACCACTGAGCAGCGCAGGCATGGAACCTTTGAAGATACGCTCAAATAGAGCATGCGCATCGGCGGCTTGCCGGTGCTTTGCACGCTCAGTCAGACTTTCAAGATCAACAGTGAAGGGAGTGACGGATTCGCCGCAACTTTCCGCTTGCGTTAAGCTGGTCATAGACAAGACTGCAACACGTCCTGCGAGGGACACATGAATGCCCTGCAACGACTTGAAGATATGTGAACTGGTTAGCCAGAAAGAACCGGGTGTGTGATGTTGATCGACATAGATTTTGATGTATGTGAATAATTCAGGCGCATATTGAACTTCATCAATCAAGATGGGTGGTTTGTGGAGCTGCAAAAAAAGTTCGGGATCGCTTTTTGCTAAGGCTCTTTCACTCAAGTTGTCAAGCGTTACATAGCTGCGCTCGGAATCTTCCATCAGTTTCATCAGCAAGGTGGTTTTACCGACTTGACGCGGTCCCGCGAGAAGTATGACAGGATATTCCAGTGTCACTTCTTGAACGATTTTCTCTAAATTTCGCTTGATATAAGGCATGTAAAGCACCTCCGTCGGCTAATATCAAATATAAATATATTTTAGCCGAGATGAAGACGGAAATCAAGAGAAAATCATGGGGAAAATTTTGAAATCATGGAAAATACAAAATGCGAAGGGAGGTGAAACGCAATGACCGTAGTCTTTCGAGTTGTCAAAACCAAAAACTACACAATGATGTCCAATCAGCATTTGAAGGATAAACGCCTGACGCTTAAAGCAAAAGGGCTGATGTCGGTGATGCTGTCCCTGCCGGAGAACTGGGATTATACGCTGCGGGGGCTGGCGGCAATCAGCAAAGAGGGCGTGGACGCGATCAGCGAAGCCGTCAAGGAGCTGGAGCGTTCGGGCTATGTGATCCGAAATCGAAAACGGGACGAGCGCGGACGGCTGAGCGGGACGGAGTACCTGATCTACGAGGACTGCCACATGAACAGTCAGCCTGCGCAGGACGCACCTGAGCCGGAAAAACCAAAACGGGAAAATCCAAGACTGGAGAATCCGGTTCAGGAAAAGCCTGTGCAGGAGAATCCAAAGCAGGAAAAACCTGAACAGGAAAATCCCGCACAATTAAATACGAATAGATCAAACACGAATTCAGAAAAAACGTATCCACCAAATACTCAGGGAGAAAATCCTTATCCATCAATCCATCTCAGGGAAAGGCAGGGAGATGTTGCGGCGATTCGGGACAGCGTGCGGTCGCAGATCGGGTATGACTGCCTTGTCACGCCGTATAACCGGGATCGGATGGATGAGATCGTCGAACTGATGGTGGAAATCCTCTGCACCGGCAGGGAAACAATCACGATTTCCGGGGCGGAGTACCCCGCCGAGCTGGTCAGAGAGCGGATGCGCAAGATCAACAGTATGCACATCGAGTACATCTTTGGCTGTCTTGAGCAGAACGCGAGCCGTGTCCGCAACATCAAGAAATATCTGCTGACCACGCTGTTCAACGCGCCCGCGACGATGGGCAATTACTACGACGCTCAGGTGCGATACGACCGGCGAAAGCGGAAGGAAGATTATGAAAACTGGCTCGATGAGCTTTAGAAGGGAGTGGTGTCCATGAAAAACTATTTTCAATTCGCCTGTGAACTCGAACCCATTGACCGATTTCCCGGCTGCATGAGCAAAGACGACCTGCTTGAGAACCTGCTGCGGCAGGATACGCAAGCAGGTTTTCTTTTGCCCGAAAAGCGGACGGAAACCGCGCTTTGGGTGATGCAGCTGGAGCAGGAAGCCGAGCAGCGGACGTGCGAGATCAGCGGAGGCTGGTTTCCCAGACGGGTGCTGTTCTTCGCCGTGCCGCCGGTGGACGGAAAAGCCTGCCAGCTCTGCGCGTTGACGCAGATTGAATCCGGCAGGTGTTACCTGTTTACGCCGGACTGTACCCCGATTCTGGTCTACGCCATACAGGGCAGAAAGCTGTACTGCCTGTGAGAAGGGAGGAACATCATGAAGCAAAAACATGCGGATTCGCCCTCGGCTTTTCTTGCGGCGGCAATGGCTGTGACGGGCGCGGCAATGCTGCTCTGCCCGCTCATCGGGCAGAACACGGAAATGAATCGGAGCGCGGCAGAATATGACGACCTGCGCGTTCGGCTCAAAAGCGAGGAACCGGCGCAGGCAACGGACGCGCAGGAAAACAGAAGCACTCTGCGCCAGATGTTCGATGCGGCGGGTTTTCCAAGCACAACGCAAGTGCCGCTGGAATTGCCTGAGCAAGCGCCTGAAATCGACGTTGGGACAGGCGCAGACCTTGCGGCGTGTCTGGCACAGAACGACGATTTCATCGCGTGGATCAAGATTCCCGGCACGAACGTGGATTATCCCGTCGTCTGGACGGACGACGCCGAGTATTACCTGCATCACACGTTCACAGGGAAGCAGGGCGCGGCGGGAACGCTGTTTTCGCTGATGAAAACGGATTACAGCATCCCCAGCCGCAATATCGCCATTTACGGGCATCATCTCAAATCCACCGGCGAGAAGATGTTCACGTCGCTCATGCGGTACAAGGATGCGGATTACTATGCCGGACACGAAACCGTGCTGCTCGATACGCTGTACGAAAGCGGATCATACCGCATTTTCGCCGTGTTGAATTTTCACAGCAGCGAGTGGGACGCTTCACAGGCGGATTTTGAAAGCGACGCGGCATTTCGGGATTTCATCCAGTACGCCAAGAGAAACGCGCTGTACGACACGGGTGTGACGGTCGGCGCGGAGGATTCCATTCTCACGCTGATAACATGTGACCGAAGCTATGGCGGCAAAGCGGGACGGCTTGCAGTCGTGGCTGTACTTGAAAAAAGCAGGAGGAACTTATGAAACACAAAATCAAACGTCTTTTGTCTTTGCTGCTGTCGCTGACGATGCTGACGGCGGCTTTGCCTACGTCGATATTGGCGGAAGAAACGGGGTTTGCTCAAGCAACAGGCGCGGAAGCAGAGCTTCCGAACGAGCCGGTAGAAACAGCCGAGCCGGAACTGCCGGTTGAATCACCGGAAGCAACATCAGAGCCGGAGCTTCCAAGCGAGCCGACGGAACTGCCGTCGGAAATCGAAACGCCGGAGGGCACGGCAGAGCCGACCCCGCAGGTTACCGAAGACCCCCTGCCAACGCCCGAACCCGAAGCGGCGTATCGGGCGGGCGTGTTCGTTCTCGTCACGGAAAACACGCGCGTGTTTTCGGATGTGGATGAAACGGCGGACGAGGTAGACGGCGAGTTGTACGACGGCAGTTTTGTCCGCACCGCAAACGTCTGGGTGGAAGAAGTCCGGCAGGACGGCATGGGGCGAACATGGCTGCTGGTGCGCTATCTGTACGGCGAGGAAGAACCTGATGGAGAGATGGCGTGGACGGACACGGCGACAGTCTGGGTGATGGCGGAGGAAACCCAGCCGTCCGATGCGGCGGATTATGACGTGACGGCTTATGCCTTCCCGTTTACCCCGGTGGAACTGTACGCGACGAATAACCCGCCGAGATTGCAGACGCTCAGCGGCAACACGGGCGAGTTTTACGCGGGGCAGACGGTATACGCCTATTCCGTGCATGACGACGTGCAGATTGCGTCGCTCAAAAACTATGGCGCGATTTACGCGACAAGGCATTACATCAACGAGCATGTGGTCTATTGCCTTGAACATACGATGAACAGCCCCGGCATCAGGAACAACCCGGACGGTCCGTATCATGTGGTTGATCTGGCGCAGTACGGGCAGACGCAGGGTTACTCCGGCATCATATACAGCGAAAAGACGATGCACGCTATCGGCTGGGTACTGCGGCACACATTTCCCTTCATGGGGGTTGACCGGTATGAGGATGAATGCCTTGAATGGTCGAGAGCGGCTGGACAGTTTGCGATTCGAGAAGTCATCAAGCAGCTGGAAGGGGCGCAATACGTCCGCGATTACTGGCACATGGACGAGTTCTACCGTGCGACGGGACAAGCGCCGAAGGAATATCTCGAATATGCGCGCTGGCTGGCGGCAAATGCCCTGACCTATGCGCAAATGACTGGCGAAATCACGGTGTCGAATGTGTCCGTATCCGTCGCCAACGGCGTATGCACCGGCACGGCGACGCTGACCACGGACGCACCGCGCATTCGCATCCGCCGCTCGGTCGGAACGATTACCGGCTATACGGGCGGCGAGGACGGCACATACGTCTATCTGAACAGCGGCGACACCATTACCGTTTCCCAAGCAGGAAGCGGTTTTTCTTTTACCGCGGAATCCGTTTCGACGGAGGAGCTGGAAGCCAATTTTCTGGTCGCCGTGCCGGATGCGAATGTGCAGAAGGTCGTCATTCCGCAGCGGGGATCGCCGTATCCGCTCAAGTCCACGGAAATCCGCTTTGATATCCCGAACGGCGCACTGGTCGTGACTAAGACGGATGCGGCAAGCGGCGTGGTGCTGGCGGGCGCGACGTTCGAGCTGACGAACGCTTCCGGCACAGTTGTGGCGACGCAGACCACAGGCGCGGACGGTACGGCGCACTTTGATAACCTTCCGGCAGGAAATTATACCGTGCGCGAAATCAACGCGCCGACGGGATATCTCGTCGCTGTGCCGGATGGTCAGAGCGTGACCGTCACGGCAGGCGAAACGACGGGCGCGGCGTTCGCGGATGAACGGATTCGGGGCAGAATCCGTATCGCCAAGACGGACAGCCTGACGAAAGAGCCACTGGCGGGCGCGGAGTTTACCATTACGCGCACGGACGGAACAGGAACGCCCATCGTGCTGACCACTGACGCAAACGGCTATGCCGAAACAGACTGGGTGGATTATGGGCGGTATCGCGTGACGGAGAGCAAAGTTCCCGCGCATTACGAAACCAGCGGATTTTCAACCGAAATCGACTGCACGGAAAACGGAAAGACATACCTCGTCGAGGTCGAAAACGAGCCGACGAAGGGCTATATCCGAGTGGTGAAAACCGATGCGCTGGACGGTATGCCGATTGCAGGCGTTCAGTTTGACATCTATGATGCTTCCGGCAATCCTGCGGGCAGCATGACGACGGATGAAATGGGTTTTGCCCTGTCCCCGCCGCTGCACAAAGGCAGATATACCGTGCGCGAGCATGACAATCCAACGGGATATGTTGCAGAGCTGATCGAGATGCAGGCGGAAGTGCGGTCGGACGAAACGACGGATTTAAGCGCGACGAACCAACCGATTCAGGGGCGGATTCAAATCATCAAGCGGGATCAGCTCACGAAGGAAGCGCTTGCGGGCGCGGAGTTTACCATCACCAGAATCAGCGGTCTGCCCTCTC
>ERZ827524.1497-NODE-1497-length-21588-cov-3.554498_pt1 | contig 21588 bp, 16 predicted proteins | sample MGYA00519702_ERZ827524 | MGnify/ENA primary metagenome ERZ827524 (study PRJEB31778, sample SAMEA3449341) | human gut metagenome | biome: human gut; feature: human-associated habitat; material: faeces | place: United Kingdom | collected 2010/2012 ...
AAAATGCCGAAATCAGACCGCTGGAGGCGTGTATCCCCTTGTCAATTTAGGGTAATCTTTAACTCTAAAGCCTAGCGCCTGGTTCCGACAAAAAACACCGCCACCGTACCCGGCCCTGAATGCGAGCCTATAACCGGCCCTATATAATTTATTTTAAATTTGCAGTCGGGATATTTTTCGGCTATGAGCGCGCGCACATGCTCGGCGTCCTCCAGGCAGTCCCCATGACTGATAAATATGGTCTGCCCGTTGACATTCTCCCCCTGCTGGTCTATCTTATCTACCAGCCCCCGCAGCGCCTTGGCCCTGCCCCTGGTCTTTTCCATGGGAATTAATTTTCCGTTGTCATCCGTATGCAGCACCGGCTTTATGGATAAAAGGCTTCCCACAAATGCCGCCGCGCCTGTCACCCTTCCCCCTCTGCGCAGAAAATGCAAATCGTCCACGGTAAACCAATGATTTATTTTCAATTTATTGTTTTCAAGCCATTGAACTGTCTCTGCCAAATCCATACCTTCCTTAAGGCGGCAGGAGGCGTAATAAGCCATAAGCCCCAGACCCATGGAAGCAGCCAGGGAATCCACAATCTCCAGGGTACGCTCCGGAAATTTCTTTCTCAGTTCCTCCGCCGCTATGCAGGCGCTCTGATAAGTACCGCTTAGCCCTGAAGAAAAAGCAAGATATAAAATATCGTCTCCCTGCTCAAGATAAGGTGTAAAAAACTCGATAAAATCCACGCTGTTTATCTGACTGGTCTTGCTTATGCTTCCGTTCCTTAGCGCCTGATAAAACTCGTGAGGGTTCCCGTCATCAAGAGTATGCAAAAAATCCTTGCCGTCTATCGTGTAACTCATGGGAATAGCCAGAATCCCATATTCATCACACATTTCCTTAGTTAAATCGCAGCACATATCAGTTATAAGCCTTATCATTCTCTCACATCCTATTTTATATTTTAATTAATTATTATCTTGACCATCCCTGCGGAAACATCCCGCTATTGCGAGAATCAGTCCTGCCGCTCCTATTATCAGGCTGATATAAGCTGCTCCGCCCGTAATCATTTCAATCAATATGGCAAATAATATAATAGCGATCCCTAACCCTATTTTTTGCATTAGACTTTTCCTCCAAAAATATAATATCCGGCTCGCCCAATAGAAGCAAGACTTTTAGCATGACATTATTTTACAAACAGCAAATATTTACAATCGGATGATTCTTTATTAATACTTTGTTAATAGTTTAATCAGTCAAATAAACTTTATTTCCCCATAACGTCCTTCTCAAAATCCCATGCTTCGGAGGAAATGCTCTTATTGGTACAATACATTTTATATAAAATCCAGCTTATAAGCCGGTCGGGCAAAAAGCGTTTTATAAAGCAAAGCGCTCTATACCCCCCTCCGGCCGTCATTCTTACGGGCGGATTTTTCATGTTCAGCGCCTTTATGGCCACTCCGGCCGCTTTTTCCGGAGGCATGCCCTTCTGCTCGCTGACAGACATGGCGTTTACCGCACTGCAAAATGCACGGCGGTACGCTTTGCTCTCCTTCGTCTCAAGGGTATACCGGCGGTTATGAGTAAAGCCGGTATGCACATCCCCTGGCTCTATCACGCACACCTTTATCCCATAGGGGCGCGTTTCGTTCCTCAAGGCTTCGCTTAATCCTTCCAGCGCAAATTTAGAAGCGCTGTACATACCCTGAAAGGGCAGTCCGAAAATCCCCCCTACCGAACCCATATTTATAATATATCCCCCGCCCTGTTCCCTCATGCGGCCTAAAACCGCCCTGAGAACACGCAGCACTCCGTAAAGGTTGCAGTCCATCTGCTGGTCAAGCTCGTTTGGATTCGTCTCTTCCACAGCTCCGGCAATACCCGTTCCGGCACAGTTGATTACCCCATAAATATTCTTGGACACAGAGAAAATATATTCAAAAGCCGTTTCAACCGAAGCATCATCGGTAACATCGCATTTTACCTGCAAAATAACGCCTGCGCCCTGCGCGCGCTTTTCCCCCGTTTGAGCGCTGCGGGAGAGCGCAAAGACATTTGCTCCCCTCTGGGCAAGCAGATTAGCCGCCGCCCGGCCTATGCCGGAGGAAGCCCCTGTTACCACTATATTTTTGCCTGTAAAATCCATGCTCCCGGCCTCCTGTCACCCCAAAATCCATTCTTCTGCTGCGTATTGTTTTCCAATTATATTGTCTATTCTATATTTATTCTAAAATATGTCCATGGCGCCTTTTGGGGCGGATAGCTTATAAATGTGCGCTTATCCTTGAGCGTGGGATGAATAAAACTTAATTTTGCGGCATGCAAGGCAAGCTGCTGTCCCTTTTTATTTAAATCGGGTCCATATTTCTGATCCCCGTAAAGAGGGCATCCGAGGCCCGCCATCTGAACCCGTATCTGATGTGAGCGGCCTGTTTGCAGACTTGCTTCTATTAACGAAAGCTTTCCCTCGGATGGATGATTAACAGTCTGGAGCAAGCGGTAATTTAAAACAGCCTCCTTAGCTCCCTCGGTAGCGGCAGGGACTATGCGCACCATATTTGCGGCGGTATCCTTTAAAAGATAGTTTTTAATTTCTCCTGCACGCATTTTCGGCTCGCCCCTGACTACAAGCAGATACTGCCTGCCCAGTTCCCTTGAGCGCACCTGCGCCGAAAGCCGTGCGGCGGCTTTAGAGGTTCTGGCCAGCACCACCAGCCCGCCGGCCGGCCTGTCCAGGCGGTGTACAAGTCCTATATAAGCCGTCCCCGGCTTATTATACTTTTCCTTAACGTATTCCTTTACCATGCTCAATAAATCAGCGTCCCCGCTTGAATCGGCCTGAACGGGCAGATTATTGGGCTTATCCACCACTATACAATGATTATCCTCGTATAAGATTTGCAGTTTAGGCATATAAATTCCTCGTTTTTCTCCTGTTTTTCATGTTTGGGCAAAACTGCGCAAGCCGGCAGCATTGCACATCAGAATATTTTCCAGGCGGTCCAAAACAGCCGGAAGCTTACAGCAAAATATATTTTTAGCCGTCAATCCTTCTGCCAGCGCCCCGAAGCGCCGCACGGAAGTATAATGCCGCCCCGGGTAACAGGCAGGCCAACTTCCTGAGCGTCCACTCTTCCTCCAAGATTTTTAGTCAGCTTTGTCAGTATATTATACAGCACCAGCGGCTGAAGCCCCGTGGTATAACTGTTTATCAATATAAAGAGCGGATTGTCTGAAAGCACGTTCATGCAAAGAGAAACAAACGGATAAAGCTCGTCCTCCAGCTTCCAGATTTGGCCCGAAGGCCCGCGGCCGTAGCTGGGCGGATCCATTATAATGCCGTCATATTTGTTCCCCCGGCGTATTTCCCGTTCTACAAATTTCCGGCAGTCGTCCACTATCCAGCGCACAGGCTTATCTTCCAGTCCCGAAAGCGCAAGGTTTTCCCTGCCCTGAGCCACCATGTTCTTCGCCGCGTCCACATGCACCACAGCAGCGCCCGCCTGGGCCAGCGCTGCGGTAGCTCCGCCGGTATAGCCGAAAAGGTTCAAAACCTTCACCGGCCGCTGCGCGCGCTCTATCAATCCGCTCATCCAGTCCCAGTTAGCCGCCTGCTCCGGGAAAAGTCCCGTATGCTTAAAGCCCATGGGCTTTATTTTAAACGTCAGGCCTTTGCGTGAAACCGTCCAGCTTTGTGGAACTCTTCCCGGAAAGCTCCAGGCGCCTCCGCCTTTATCCGAACGCCTGTATATTCCGTCCACTCTGTCCGGCTCCTTAAAATACGGCCATATAACCTGCGGATCAGGGCGCAATAGGTATACCTCTCCCCAGCGCTCGTATTTCATACCGTCGCCCGTATCTATTATCTCATAATCCTGCCAGTCGCCGGCTAAAAACATCTCCTAAAACGTCCTTTCGCTGCCTAACCAAGCGCGCCGCCCCGGCTCCGGGCGGGCGCTGTAAAATCAGGGCTATATCTCTAAGCGGCTCTGGGTGGGGGAGGCGGGGGCGGCGCAGCCTGCACGGGCCGCAAAATCCCTGCTTAAATGATCAAAGCTTTTGCGCCGGCACAGAACCCAGCACCTTCTCACCTCTCCCCAATCTGCCAAGCCCGTTTGTTATATCTTCTTAATTTCCGCAATGCATCGGCTTCCGTTTATATCCAGTTCCCGGCCCTTAGAAGGCGCAAAAACCAGTTTATCGCAAAGCACGTCCCCGCAAAGCTGTTCGCTGTGCTTTTCAATAGCTTCTTTGAGCGCCCCCTGAGCGTCCAGCGTCAATTCTATATGATCGGTCACTTCCAGGCCCTGCTCCTTTCGCGCGTTCTGTATCTTGCTTACCAATTCGCGCACATATCCTTCTGCTATAAGCTCGTCATTCAGCGCCGTATCTAAAACAACAACTATGCCGCCGTCTGATTCAGACACAAAACCCTCACGGCTTACAGCCGTTATGAGCAAGTCCCCCTGGCTGAGCTCTATATTTGTACCTGAAAGCTCAAAGGAGTAAACGCCGCCGTTTTTCACCGCCTCTACAATAGTGTTCCCGTCCGCCTGCGCCAGATATTTGCCTATTTCGCCCAGCAGCCGCCCGTATTTTGGGCCAAGGGTACGCATCTGCGGCTTAAGGCTGTATGACGTAAACCGGCTGTCATCTTTAAGGTATTCAACCGCCTTTACGTTCAATTCGTCGGCTATAAGCGCAGAAAACTCATCGGGCAGCGTCCTTTCACTCTTAACATATATTTTAGAGAGAGGCTGACGGTTCTTTATGCCGGCGCTTGCACGGCAGGCTCTGCCCAGCACTACTACCGACAGCACCAGTTCCATATGCTCTTCCAGCGCTTTGTCAATAAACGCCTTATCCGAAACGGGGAAAGCGCAAAGATGCACACTCTCCGGCTCATCCTGCTTAAGCCCGCGCACAAGGTTCTGGTACATGGCTTCAGCCATAAAAGGCGTAAAAGGCGCGCTCAGCTTTGCCATGACGCATAAAACGGTATAAAGGGTCATATACGCGCTTATCTTATCCTGGGTCATCTCGCTTCCCCAGTATCTCTCCCGGCAGCGTCGCACGTACCAGTTGCTTAACTCGTCGGTAAATTCAGCCATAGCACGCGCAGGCTCGGTTATAACGTAATTTTCTAGCGATTTATCCACAAAGTCAATCAGGCTGTTAAGCTTGGAAAGTATCCATTTGTCCATCAGGGAAAGCTTATCATATTCCAGCTTGTATTCATACGGATTAAACTGGTCTATTTCAGCGTACAGCACATAAAAAGCATAGGTATTCCAAAGGGTGCCCATGAATTTACGCTGCGCCTCGCTTACCGCCTCAAGAGAGAATCGTGAAGGAAGCCAAGGAGAAGAACCGGTATAAAAATACCATCTTACGGCGTCGGCGCCCTGAGCGTTAAGCGCATCCCAGGGGTCCACAACATTTCCCTTGTGCTTGCTCATTTTTACTCCGTCTTTATCCCCGACATGCCCCAGCACTATGCAGTTCTTAAACGCAGGGCTGTCAAAGAGCAGAGTAGAAATAGCCGAAAGGGAATAGAACCAGCCTCTGGTCTGGTCTATGGCCTCGCTTATAAAATCCGCAGGAAAATGCTCTTTAAAAATCTCCTGATTTTCAAAGGGATAATGCCACTGAGCAAAGGGCATGGAACCCGAATCAAACCAGCAGTCTATAACCTCAGGCGCCCTGTGCATCTCGCCACCGCATTTTTCGCATTTTATGGTCAATGGGTCAAGATAAGGCTTATGCAGTTCGATATTTTCAGGTGCTCCTGTTAATTGAGATAATTCCTCCCGGCTGCCTACGACATGGAAATGCCCGCATTCGCATTCCCAAACAGGCAGAGGCGTTCCCCAGTACCGCTCACGTGAAAGGGCCCAATCCATCACGTTTTCCAGGAAATTACCCATCCTGCCCTCTTTGATTGTTTCGGGTATCCAGTTTATTTTGCGGTTATTTTCAATCAATTTGTCCCTTACGGCAGTCATGCGTATAAACCAGGTCTGGCGCGCATAATACAAAAGAGGAGTGTCGCACCGCCAGCAATATGGGTAGCTGTGCTCGAATTCCAGCGTTTTAAAAAGCAGGCCTTTAGCTTTTAAATCCTTGATTATAAGCTTATCAGCGTCTTTAACGAATATTCCTGCATAGGGAACAGCTTCAGGCACAAACTTGCCCTGTGCGTCCACCATCTGCACAAAGGGCAAATCGTTATCCCTTCCCACTCTTGCATCGTCTTCACCAAAGGCGGGAGCAATATGCACTATTCCGCTGCCCGAATCCAGAGTTACATATCCGTCGGCCACCACATACCAGGCGCGCTTTTTAACCTTTGCAAAATCGAACAAAGGCTCGTATTCCATGCCGCAGAGCTCTTGTCCCTTAACGGTTTGAACTATTTCAAAATCTTCTCCCAGCACGTTTACAAGCGCTCCGGCCAGGATATAAGTTTTTCCATCCTGACGGGCATAGACGTAATCCTCTGCGGCGTTCACGCACAGCGCCACATTGCTCGGAAGCGTCCAGGGCGTAGTAGTCCAGGCCAGAAGATAGGTTTCTTCCATACCTTTAACCTTAAAGGCCACAAAAGCCGAAGTCTCTTTTACATCCTTATAACCCTGAGCCACCTCGTGGCTGGAAAGAGCGGTGCCGCAGCGGGGGCAGTAGGGCACAATTTTATGTCCCTTATAAAGCAGTCCCTTTTCAGCTATCTTTTTAAGAGCCCACCACTCTGATTCTATATAATCGTCTTCATAGGTAACATACGGATGCTCCATATCCGCCCAGTAAGCCACATGGTCGCTCATCTTTTCCCATTCGGACTTATACTTCCAGACGCTTTCCTTGCATTTCTGTATAAACGGCTCTATACCGTAGCTTTCTATCTGAGGCTTACCGTTTATGCCCAGCTGCTTTTCCACCTCTAATTCGACAGGCAGCCCATGGGTATCCCAACCCGCTTTGCGCAGAACTTTATAGCCTTTCATGGTGCGGTAACGGGGAATAAGGTCTTTAATAGCGCGGGTAAGCACATGCCCTATGTGCGGCTTGCCGTTAGCCGTCGGCGGCCCGTCGTAAAAGGTAAACTCCTGCCCGTCCGCATTTTCCTGCACGCTTTTTTCAAAGATGTGGTTCTCCTTCCAGAAATCCAGCACCTCCTGCTCGCGCTTTACAAAATTCAATCCGGTATCCACTTTCTTATACATTTTCATTCCTCCATTATCCTTAAGAAAACAAAGGCTTTGCACTCTAACAAAATGCAAAGCCTTAAAAAACCATTGTAGAGCAGGGCACGGACGTTTTAATTAACGCCTTATGCCTGAGCATATTTAACGGGCGCTCTGCCGTCCGGGCCTACTGTTAAAAATTTCGTCCCGGCCCCTCCAGGGCGATACCTCTTATTTTTCTCCCTGCCTCCTCGCACCAAACGGATGGCTCTCTTAAGGGATTTTATAAATAAGAGGCTCCCTTTCCCAGGGTTTAAATTTATTTACCGATATTATATCCCGGCAGTGCTTTGTTGTAAAGGACTTTTTGGCACTAATGCTAGTTTAAAACCAGATATAATGTCTCCAGCGGAATTCCGCGTGAAGCGCGCTGGCCGCGGGTGGGATTATATATAATAATGCGCGCGGAACGAAAGCGGATAATAAATGGATGGATAATTATGCATAAATATATTTAATAAATATGCCAAAAGGTTTCGCGCGCATTAGGGCGCAAAATAAAACGTGAGTAAAAAGAATACCGTTGGTGAAAAAATAAATTAATTAGAAAGGAAAAATAATGGTGCGCCCACCTTTAAAGGGCGGGGCGGCCCTTTAGATAAATCTGTGGCAAATTTCTAAACAGTATTCGCTTTAAGCGGGACGGGTTCGCCCGCCCGTTTGCCCGGCTCTTCGCCGGGCAAACAACAATGTGGCCGGCCTAACGGCCGGCGCGGGCGCGGCCCATATCCGCCGCGCCCGCGCCCTTTTATCTTTCCCGCCCCCTCGCGGCGTCCTAGCTTCTTTTATCAAAGCCTTTTTCCAAACTGTTTTTTCTCGATTCTTCTGCAAAATCCGCCCTGGCGCATAAAATATTACGGCATATTATACATAACGCCCTATTTTATTAATGTTTTCTTAAAACAAATTCCTTTGCATTTTCATTATGCCTATGTTAAAATTAAAAATACCGGTACGGCTTTAAAAATACTGGTTTATTCAGCATGCATCTTTTGCCGGCTTAATTTTTAAACAAAAGCCGCCGGGGAAACGGAGATATGTACATGAAAAAAATCGTTTTAAAGCTCTGCGCCCTTATAACGGTGCTGGCGCTTATAATACCCCTGGCAAGTTGCTTCGGCGGAGAAGAAAATCCCTCCGCTTCAAATTCTGACGGAAGCACAGACAGTCAAACTGATACCCAAGGGGTTTATATAACCGAGATAATGTCCAGCAATTCCACCGGCCTGGCCGATTCGGACGGAGAATATTCAGACTGGATAGAGCTTTACAACGCCTCTTCCAGCCGGGTAAACCTCAGCGGATACTACCTCTCGGACAACGAACAGCGGCCCCAAAAATTCGAGCTGCCCGCCTACACTATGGACCCTGGCAGCTATCTTGTAATATTTGCTTCGGGCAAAAACAAGATGTCAGATAACGAAATACACACTAATTTCGCCATATCCAGCCAGGGTGAAGTGATAACCCTGCTCAAGCCGGACGGCACCTACGCCAGCCGCGTAGAAGTGCCCCAGGCTGCCTCCAAGGATATCTCATACGGAGTTGTGCTGGACGGAGAGGACGCCGGAAAGTTTATGTGGTTCGCTTCTCCCACTCCCGGCGCAGCCAATGCCGGCAGCCACGCCGAAACTATAGACGGGCTGCAGTTTGACACGCCCCTGCTCTATATAAACGAGTATATGAACAGCAACACATATACTATATACGATTCTGAAGGAGATTACCCAGATTGGGTGGAAATATATAATCCGGGGACAGAAGAAATAGACCTTTCGGGCATGTACCTTACAGACGACCTTACCGACGTAGAAAAATGGCAGATACCGGCCGACGTTAAAATAGCAGGCGGCGGATATCTTTTAATCTTCCTTTCGGGCAAAGACAAAAAAACCGATACCGAGCTGCACGCCTCCTTCGGGCTTTCCAAGACAGACGAAATCCTTATGCTTTCGGATAAGCAGGGACATAAAATAGATTCTGTAGCCCTTAAAATTCTGCCCGACAACATTTCATCAGGCCGCAATCCGCAGGACAATTCCACATGGGAATATTATTCCATGCCCACGCCGGGTACGGCCAATTCTTCCACCGGCTTTGCCGAACTGATGGAAGCCAGCCAGCTTATCAACCGCGGTTTATGGATAAGCAGGGTTTCAGCCACCCCCGATGAGGACGGATACGACACCATAACCCTCTATAACGGCACGGACAGCGATATAGATTTGACAGGCTACGGCATTTCAAAGAGCCTGGCCGACCCCTACCGCTACACCTTTGAAGGGGGCGTCGTACCTGCCGGAGGCACCCTTACCCTCTACGCCGCCGGGCTTAACAACGCAGGCTCCGACCGCAACAGCATATATCTGACTTTCAAAGTGAGCACTTCAGGAGACGAGCTCTATTTGACCGACCCCAACGGCCGGACCGTAGACGCCTTTAATACCGGGAAGCTGCGCGACGGCGTCACCAGCGGCCGGGAGGGCACCACCCTGACTGACAGAGTATATTTTTCAAACGGCAGCACCTATACAGGATATATCGGCAACGTCACCTTTTCCACCACCGGCGGGTATGTAGAGGCTGGCTATCAGCTCTCCATGACCGCTCCGGCAGGGGGCATTATCTATTACACCACCGACGGCAGCGAACCTGACCGCAATTCCAGCAGATATTCAGGCCCCATAACCATAAATGAATCCGCTACCGTGCGCGCAATAGTATATGCCGACGGCATGCTGCCCAGCGATATAAGAGCCTGCACCCTGCTCATTGAGGACAGGCACTCCCTTCCCATCGTCTGCCTTTCCAGCGACCCGGACGGGCTTTTCAGCGAACAGAACGGCATATTTGAGTACGGTCCATACGCAAACGAAGATATGGATGTAGAAGCTCTCAAGGACGCTCCCGCTAACTTCTATCAAGACTGGGAGCGGGAAGTCAATGTAGAATATTTTACTGCCGAAGGCGTAAAGGTCCTGGAATTCCCCGCCGGCATAAAAATTCACGGGGATTATTCCCGGATGGAAAAGCAGAAGAGCATAGCCATCCAGATAAGGGACAATTACGGGCGCAAGGGAGTGGACTACCCCTTCTTTGAGGGAAACGAGGTCACCCATTTTGAAAGCCTGCTCCTGCACAGCGGCGGCCAGGACTGGAAATGGACCAAAATAAAGGACGCCTTCATTTCCAAAATGGTTAAAGACGACTTTGAGCTGGCAGTAATGGACGCGCGGCCCTGCGTGGTATACATCAACGGCGAATATTTCGGCCTCTATTACCTGCGCGAAAAAATTAACGAATCCTATTTCGAAACCCACGATGGAATAGACGCGGACAACGTAACCATAATTAAAGGAAATGCCAGCAACACCCTCGCCAGTCACCAGCCTTTCCGCGATATAGAAAGATATGCCGAAACCCACGATATGAGCACGCAGGAAAACTACCAATACCTGTGCGACCATGTGGATATCTACTCCCTTATGGACTGGTGGATAGCCGCCTCCTGGGTGCTGCATACCGATTCGGGCAATATAAAGGTATACGCCGCCAGCGACGGCTCTACAAAATGGCGCTGGGTATTCTATGATAACGACTGGTCTCTTTGGAAAGGGAATTATGATGACCCTGATTACAATTATCTTTACAAAATGGCTAACAATATAGGCCACGGCACCAGAAAATCCTTTCGCTCAATACTGGGATATGCCCTGCTGCAGAACCCCGAAGGCAGGCAGCTCTTTATAGAGAGATACGCCATGCATGTGCAGAACGCCCTGCACCCCGACAGGACCATTCCCCTTATGGAGAGCATGTTCGCCGAGATAGAGAGCGAGCTTCCCCGCCAGCGGGAGCGCTGGGGAGCGCCCACCGAAAGAACCTTCAATACCTATAAGACGCGTCTAAGGGAGGCTCTGCTTAAAAAGCCTGAAATGGTTAAATTGAATTTTATGGACGCCTTCGGCATGAGCCAGGCGGAAGTAGACGAGCTGTTTACTGTGGAAACCCAATATACCGAATAAAAATAAAGGAGGGCTTAAAGCCCTCCTTTATTTTTATCCCGAATCATTTATTGCGGCTCATCTCACCCTGTTTAATTTATTGCAGCGCTATGGCAGCATAAAGCGCACGAATCAACATTTCCACTGCATGGCCAAAAGGAAAATTAAATAAAAAGTGGAGTTTTTTATAAACAGCTTTTTTCTTCCCAATAAGTCTTTACTGCCCTTTCAGTTTTCCACCAAACGCGGGCAGGCTTCATGGGATTTATAAGTTGAAATGTATTGTTTCATCCATTGATAGTATTGATCGCCGTGCCCGCCCTTCATAGGCTCAATATCCCGGCTGTATTCCTGATTATAATTATCTGTAAATGCATTTTCGCCCTTCACAATAAACCTTTGCGCTGCCCATTCGTTCCACCACGTCAATGTTACCACCTTAGGACGGTACTCAAAGGCCCTCAGCCATTGCTTGTAAAAGGTTTCGCCGCCCCTGCGGCCGATGGCAGTCCTGGTATTGGACATATAGGTACTCTGGCGCGCCACATAAACACTGATTTGCTCGTAGTTCCCATTTGCATCCTTACAGGGAACCGAGCCGTCATAAAGGAAAGTCCATTCATTCTGAGCCAAATTGCCCGAAAGTATGGCTACGGTCTGCTGCCGCAGCGTAAATTGCTCGCGGTAGGCAAAATTGCGCACGTCGGTTGCTCCGCCTCCCTGATTAAGGCTGGTAACCAGCATTAAAGGCGCGCCGTTCCAATATACCCAGCAGTCCCTGTATCTGCCGCTGCTGTAAAATTCCTGATAGATACGCGAGGGCGTATTCCAGCCCTCCTGTTCGTCCACACGGTTCCAAAAAACCACATACGGCGTCTGCTTTCCCTCAGAGCGCATAGTAAGAATGGTATCCAGCAGGGCCGTACATGACTGCGAAACCATCAAATCCCAATAGCTGCCGGCAGCGCCCGCTCCCCAGGTGTTCGCCTGCGCGTTTGTATTATCTATTATAATAAAACCCACGCCCGCCTCTGCAAGCTGGGTCATATGCGTGCGTATAACCGACTTATCATCGCTCCGGTAATATCCTACCGCCGGCTCTCCCCAGAAATGAAAGGCGTTTTCCGGCCCCCATTGGCCGTTTCCGGCCAGGATTTCAGTAATATTATATATGCCACTGGCGCTCCCGCTCTTTGCAACAATGGGATTGAACCAGGTGCTGTAGCAGATGCCGACAAGGTCGTTTTTATCTGTAATATCCAGCCCGTATTCACCCTGGGCCTCCGTCTGTTGGGGAGATGGAGGCAGCGTACGGGTAGGCGCAGTAGTGGGAGTAGGAGCAGGCACAGGCGCGGGCGTTTTAGCCGTCTGGGAATTTTGAGCCGATACCGTCAGTTCCGGCGAAAGGGTGGCATACGACGGCGCCGTCCCATTGGCCGCTGAAGCGGAGGGCGGAACTGATTGGGTACTATTTCCAGTCTGCGCCGTTGCTGCAGAAGCAGTTCGGGCATTCTGCGCAGTATGAGCCGTTTGCGCCGTCCTATCGGATGATGCGCCTGCGGTTCGCGCCGCTAAAGCAGAAGAAGAGGCATTGGCCTCCGCTAAAGCAGAAGCTGTCACGGCAGAAGACGCGTCCGGCTCCTGGACGCTGCAAGAAGCCAGCAGCAAAACAGGCAGCAAAGCAGCGCACAGCCCTCTCAAGCATTTTTTTACGAAATAATCCACTATGCCCCATCTCCTCACAATCTATAATTAAAAATGCTCTTAATACTAAAATTTGTCACAGCAATTTATATTAATTATATCATCTCAAAACGCACTTTTCAAGACCGAACGTGCTCTTACTTATTGCCGCCGTCTCTGCCAGTTTGCACAGAAATGCGTTTTTTAAGATATTGATTTATTTATTAGACAAAAACGGAAAAATAGAAGCCAAATAATTAAGATTATTTAATATGTATAGCTTCCCCTTGATTAATACCCTAAATTGGCAAGGGGATACACGCCTCCAGCGGTCTGATTTCGGCATTTTCTGCGTCATCGTCAATGGGTGTACGTTCAAGTACACGGAACGAAAAGCAACACAGCAGGACACGGAAACAGCCCTGCCCTGACCGTATATGCCCTTGTCAATTTAGGGTATATATCTTTTAATATAATATCGTCAATAATAAATATATTAATGTGGAGAGTATAAGTTGTGAAGACATTAAGTTGAAAGTATTAATCAACTAAACTTATTCGAGAACGAAATCAAAGATATCGAATATAAATCCGGAATTGAACTATATAATGCAATAAACTTAACAACATCCGGTTAAACGCAAGGGAAATATTAAAACTACTGGCTAGGCAAAAAAGCTGTTTTGGGAAAAGCCGCAGGTTTTGCTTATGCGGGCAAAGCCCTATTTGCCGGCTTTCATGTCTTGCCGCGCAAGTACGTTTCCGCCGGCATTCGTACACAGCTCGGCCGCACCCCGCTTCTGCCCTCCCTATCTTATTCCCATTAAACAGCGTACTGAATATTTTTCGTATCTTTTGTTGTCCCGCCTATTTTAAACCGCTCGTCTGGTGGGCGTTTTTTCATACAATAAAAAACGCGCAGGGACCTAAAGGGTTCATGCGCGTTTATGTTTATAAATATAGAATCTATTTCAGATTCTGGCCACGCCCGAAGCCTTGGCGGCCTCGGCAACAGCCTTGGCAACAGCCTTTGATACGCTGCGGTCCAGTGCGCTGGGGATGATGTAGTCAGGCGAAAGCTTATCTTCTGTTACAAAAGAAGCTATGGCCTGCGCGGCGGCTATCTTCATCTCATCGTTGATATCGCTGGCGCGCACGTCCAAAGCGCCCCGGAAAATGCCGGGGAAGGCCAGAACATTATTAATCTGGTTGGGGAAATCGCTGCGGCCCGTACCTACAACTGCCGCGCCTGCGGCCTTAGCCAAATCGGGCATTATTTCAGGCACAGGGTTAGCCATAGGGAAAAGTATGGGATTAGGAGCCATGGATTTAACCATTTCGGGCGTCACGCAGCCGGGCGCGGATACGCCGATAAATACGTCAGCGCCTTTAAGCACATCGGCCAGAGAGCCTTTAACACAGTTCTTATTAGTAATGGCGGCCATTTCCTCCTTCTCGGCGTTCAGGCCGTCCCGTCCCTGATATATTGCTCCCTTACGGTCGCAAAGTATAACGTCGTTCAGACCCATAGCGATAAGCAGGCGGATAATGGCAATGCCCGCCGCGCCTGCGCCGCTGGTAACTACGCGGATTTGGTCTAATTTTTTGCCCGTTAATTTAAGGGCGTTTATCATGGCGGCCAAAGTAACTACAGCCGTACCGTGCTGGTCGTCGTGGAAAATGGGAATGTCGCAGCATTCCTTTAAGCGCCTTTCAATTTCAAAGCAACGGGGCGCCGAAATATCTTCAAGATTTATGCCTCCGAAGCTGCCGGCAAGCAGGCGGACAGTATTTACTATATCGTCTACCTCCTTAGAGCGTATGCAGAGGGGAATGGCGTCCACATCCCCAAAAGCCTTAAACAGCGCACATTTGCCCTCCATAACGGGCATACCCGCTTCAGGGCCTATGTCGCCCAGGCCCAGAACCGCCGTGCCGTCAGTAACAACGGCCACGAGATTAGAGCGGCGGGTAAGCTCATAGCTCAGATTGACGTCTTTTTGTATTTCCAAGCAGGGCTGTGCAACGCCCGGAGTATAGGCCAGGGAAAGATCGTCCCTTGTTTCAAGGGGGGCGCGGCAGATAACCTCTATCTTACCCTTCCATTCCTTATGTTTCTTGAGAGATTCAGCAGCGTAATCCATAAAAATCAATCCTTTCCTCTTTAAAATTTAAGCTGCGAAATAACATTTTTTAAAGAATCAGCGCTCTTGCGCAGCAATTCCTCTTCCTGCTGGGTAAGCAAAGGAACTATGGGCCTTATAATGCCCTGCGCTCCCACTACAAAAGGCAGGCTGAGACATACGTCGTTAATTCCGTACTGATTATGTATCATGGCCGAAATGGTCATAACCGAATGGGTATCCCGCAGGACGCATTCGCATATCCGGCGCACTGAAAGGGCTATTGCATAAAAAGTCGCTCCTTTAAGGGCTATTACCTTTGCTCCCGCCGTGCGGACGTCCTCCTCTATATCCTTCAATTCGCCCTTGCCGCAGCGGTTATGGCGGTCGCAGATGTATGTGCAGTATTTATCCATCTCCATGCCGGCAATAGTGGTTAAGGACCAGGGGATAAGTGAAGTGTCCCCGTGCTCCCCGAAAACATAAGCATGGACGTTTTTGGAACTGAGCCCGACATGATTGGCCAAACGGGAGCGCAGCCGCGCCGAATCCAGCATGGTGCCCGAACCAAACACCTGTCTTTCAGGCAGATCGGTAGTTTTAAGAATTGCATAAGTAATTATATCCACGGGATTGCTGACCACTATGTACGCGGCGTCAGGAGCATATTTGGTTATTTGGGGCATCACTGATTTAATGATATCTACGTTGACCTGCGCAAGATCTATGCGGGACTGACCAGGCTTGCGCGCCAGGCCCACCGTAACTATAACCGCGTCTGAATTGACCGCGTCCTTATAATCTCCGGCATAGATATTAACCGGAGCGCAGAAGGGCGTGCCCTGCAAAATATCCATGGCTTCGCCCTGAGCCTTCCTTTCATTAATGTCTATAAGCAGAATTTCCGAGGCCATACCGTCAATGGCCAGCGTATAGGCAATAGTCGCGCCCACGTTGCCCGTTCCCAGTATGGTGATTTTTTTGCCTTTCATACGGTGTCCTCCTTTATAAAAATATATATGAGCAGCCGGAGGCACTCCCAATTCACAGCCAAATTGATTAGCATTCGGCCCGCTGAAATGAAAAGCAAAACGCTCCCGGTCGTTATTTAAAAGGGGCTGTGGCAAAAGTCGCCTTCTCCCCCATTTTAATTACAAAAACCATTATAGCATATGCAGGGGCCGGTTGTAAAGTTGTTTTTCCAGAAGCCCGAACGGAGAAACGCTTGGCTGGGGGCGGGCGGGAAATATAAAAGGCGTACGCGCCTTATAAGCGCGTACGCCGTGCGGCCTGAAGGCCGCACTCCTTTTACGCCATACTCAGCCGCCTGCGGCTGAGTATGGCCGGCCGGCTTTAAAGCCGGCCGCGGGCGGGTTAAGCCCCCTGCCGTAACCTTTTTTAAGATTTCACATTCTTGCCTATGCGCTTGCTTATCTCTTCAAGCTTGCGTTCACGGCATTCCTCGCATCTGAATTCAGGATTTTTATCCTGCACGCGGTTATATCCGAACCATTCGGCAACGCGGTACCCCCTGCCTACTTTACCGCAATCTGCGCATTTAACGTTTTCGCGTATCTCCCATAGCGGCTGACGCGCCATAGTTTTAAAAATAAAGCTGTCCACCCAGAAAAATATAAGGCCCCCTATAAGATTGGCTATTATAGTGGCCAAAAGAGTGTCCATATCCGACAGCCAGGTAAGTACCAGAGTAAGAATGGGCGTGCTTAACTGCCAGCGGATAAGATAAAAAAGATATCGTTTGAGCATTTTTCCCCTTTCAGGCGTTACTCTCAGCTATAATTAACTCTTTTATTTAAATTGTGTCAAGGCAGGAACCAGGCTCTCCCGCTTTCAAAAGCCGCTTTGAAATTCACGCTGACAATTTATAAAACCAAGCTTTACAGCCATGCTTCCAAAGTTCAGAATCTCTTATATCTGAGGTAATCTCCAAATATTTTATTATAAAAATATTATAATATAATTAGAGCTAAAATGGCAAACTATTTTCGCATTATAATAAAAAAAGTCCGGGAATTTCTCCCGGACCCAGACTGTCGATAAGCCTGAAATTTAATATTTTTGAGGCGTTTAGCCGCATTTTGTTCCGCCCCACAGGTGGTACCGCGGGAAAAACTCCTTATAAGCGAAAAAGCGCTTTATAAGCTGTTTCCCAATAGTACCGGGCGGTATTGGCGGAGATATAGCGCAGTCCGGCAAGCTTTGATTTCTGAGCGAGTTGCATTCCCGACTAAAAGCATGCCGGCTTTTTCGACACACTCGGTCCGGGAATTTTTCCCGGACTTCAAAATATGTGATCATATTCTATTATGAATACCTCTTAAGCACGCTGTCGTAAGAATTTCCCCACAAACTGCGCAGCTTTTTCTCGTTTTTCTTGAGATAATCCAGGGACTGCTGCTTGTCCAGCTTATTAAGCTGCTTTACGGCGGCATCAGGTGTTAAAAGAGTACCGGTAAGGTTAGCATTTATAGAAGAAAGCCTGTCCTGCTCCTCCTGATAATCCTGAAGCTGTTTTTCATATTCCTTCTGTGCGGCCAGCTGCTTATTCTTTTCAAGCAAATCCAGCGTAGCCTGACCGGCGCTCTCAATATCCTTCAATTCTCTGTCCAGGCGGGAAAGAGTATTGTTTAAATCAGTTTCAAGCTGAAGCGCGCTGTCCTGGCTGTTCTGCTCTATTTCCGCCTGAAGCCCGTCCAAAATGCTGGACCGCGCGGTACCCTTTTTTATGCTGTCCTGAAGCGCATCCTCGCTGTCCTCCTCCGTTTGGTCGGCAAGCTCCCGCATATCCTTTAAATAATCCTCCTGGAGGGTTTCCCTCTTATCCTGATTATTGCGGCGTTTAGTATTAAGCGAGTTGACAGCGTTAAGAATGCGGTTAGCATAATCGGCCTCCGCTTCTGCATAAGCCTGCCTGTATATAGCCTCCCTGTCTATCTCCTGGCCCGCAACAGGGGAGAGATTGGTCAAATCCGACAACTCCCCTAATGCCAAAAGCGCTCTCTGCTGTCGATTTAAATTATTACTTGAGTTTCCCGACACCCCAGAATAGTCCATTCCTGTAATATTGGAAATAATCTGCATAGTTGTATCTGAAAGGCTGGTTCCCGCATTATCCAGCAGCTTGCCGATATCATATACTTGCCCAGGATAAGCCTGAGTTGCCTGCTGCAATAAGTTCTGTCTCCTAAACTGCTGGGCCCTCTCTACGGCTTCTTCATCGCTCAAATCTGACAGACCCGCTTCCCTTTTAAGAGCCGCAAGCGCATCCTCCAGCGTTTCAGCCCGCAAATACGAGCTGCTCAGCGCTCCTCCCGCCGCTCCCAGAGCGCCGTTGAGCATATTCGCAATATTCTGTGAAGCTGCCGGCGTATTAGAGGACGCAGAATTGGAAGACTGCGTATTCTGAGACGATGCGCTGTAATAATTTAAACGTTCCCCCTGCTGCAGCTTTCGGGAACGTATGGATGGATTCTGGCTCACAAGAGCATAAGGGGACATACCCAGTTTTTTAGCTATGCTCTCCACAGTATCGCCCCGCTGGACAACATACTGCCCTTTTTTACTGTTACTCATAGGTCATCCCTGCTTTCTCCCCCCGAATATAAAATAACGCGCGGGGGGACGCGTCATGTTACATGCCCAATATAAAGAGCTTTGCCTCGCTCAGCGTACACGAGACTGATGCAGAAGCGGTTACCGTCACCTGGCCTTTTTCAGGATATATGCAAAAGGGAATATCCAGGGTCTGGGTCCCCGAACTGGACATAGGCTTAATACATGAACTCAGTACATTGGCTTGGCTGTCCTTAAAATTCACCGAAACCGTATTATTGCCCGATGCATTGCTGACCTGCAGCCTTATAAAACCAAAAAGCGCGTAGCTTCCGCTGGCATTCAGGCTGAAAAGCTGGCTCTCGCTTGCAGAAAGAGCTAATGAATTCGAGGAATAGCTGCGTGGATTAAGAAAAGCGTTTATCATGCCCCTCTGCTCGTTCAGCTCCTCATTCAAAATAAGAATTCTCTTAGTATTGCGTGTTACAGCGTTGACTGCCAAGTAACCATTCACCCCCTGAGAGCGGTGTATATCACCATCGGATTGCTTACGGTGAAATTATTGCCGCTGACATTTTCTATGCTCAGCTGCACCAGCTTGCCGCTTATGCGCATGGGCACTTTATATACTCTCCGTTCCTCTCTTAATCGGATAGTACGTTCAATCTGTGCGCTTTCGGTTATCATTTTCAGCCGCAAAAGCCCTTCACCCTGAGCTGTAATGAGCAGCTCCCGGATATTTTTAATAAGATGGGGCTTGCCCAGATTGCTCATAGGCATATCCCACCGGGCACTTATGGGCATGCCTCCAAAGGTTTGGGAACCGTCCATTTCATAGACATAATTGTTCCCTAGGAGCAGCAAGCGCTCGCGTCCTTCATCATGATAGACCAACAGCTGGCGGATAGCCTGTCCTTTAAACAAACGCCATTTATTAGAAGAGGTATCATATTCCAGCATGAGGCTGCCCTCAACCTCCTCCAGATAACTGCTCTGAACAGCCAGATAATATTTCCCGCGGAAATAAGCAGAGCATTCGCCCGAAGCGTTCAATCCCTCATTAAATACACCGGTTATTTTGTCGCTTATTCTCTGAACGCTGTACCCGTCAAAGGAATAAATGCCATCTTTGGCAGCAAATATTATCTGGTCCCCGCAAGCACATATACTGTTCTTGAGTATTTCACTGTCACAGTTATATATGTCGCTTACAGTAAACTCGCTCTGGTAATTATAGGCTTTTATTCTGGTTATCCCATACTGCCAGAATACAAAAACGCTGTCCGAAAAGCTCACAACTTTAAGCGCCCGACCCTTATCCCCCATAACGTCTATATAACCGCCCGCGTCCAGAGATACGGTAAAATCAGTAGGGTCAAATTGCGCTGAAAACCATATGCGGTTCACATGATCCGGATCGCCCACGCCAAACATGCGCTCATAGTGGATAACTGCACTGCTCAGTTTAGGAGCATCTTCAACCGGAGAGGGAGGCTGAGTAAAATACGACCATAAATAAATATTATTATCATCCACCCCAGGACCGAATACCAGGCAGTCTCCGGTATCTCTGCGATAATTCACATAATATTCTACCGTGCTGAAATCCACTGTATTAATTAATTGCCATTTGAGGGCCGCTCCATCCAGAACACATTTATAAAGCCCGACGCTATTAACAAACGCCAAATGCTCTCGCGGCTGGGTTTCGGTATTCACTCTGTACATAAGAAGCTGGCCCGAACCAGCCGACGGCAATTCGGGTATGAGGATTTCCTTGTCCAGCATATCCTCATGCTTATAAGCGCGGCCATAGCCTTCGCAGCGCTTAAGGCTGCCGTCCTTGCCCGATATGTTATAAGCCAGCGGGCTTTCGCTCATGCTCATATTCTGGTCGTCCTCATTCATATTTACGCCGCCCTTAAAATCGCTGATATAAAAGCTGTATTCATCCGCCTGATCATATTCGGGCAGGCTACGGTACCAAGCCATTAATACCACCTCCGGCTGGGGAGCCGGTGCTCGCCCCGCATTCTCTCTGTCCCGTCCAAGACGCTTTTATATCTTCTGTCCCATGCCGCAGCCTCGGTATGGCGCCCCTCTGTCGTATAATAAAGACTTAAAGCGCCGTAAAGATAAGCTTCAGCCGCCACATCCTTTTCAGGCAATTCCACTTCATCGTCCAAGTCCTCCAAGCGGGACGGAAGATAGTAATAAGTTACGCTCACCTGACTGCCCGGACGCACGCTGAAGCGCACATAATCCGGATATTCCCTGCCTGCTACAGGACAGCCTTTTTCATTTTTGGCCGAATGAAGCTGCATAAAGCTTTTAGTCAGTTCATTTATCAGCACGCCGGACTTATTATCCGTAGTTACAGTCTCCGTATAAAGGGGCCGGCAGTAATCCTTGCTTATAAAATTGTAAACTGAATTTATAGCGCTTTTAAGCCGTTCATATACGAGCTGCTCGTCCTCAGTCATAACTCCGCCTTCCCGCAGAAAGCCATCGTCAATTCCCAAAAGAACAGCGCAGCCTGCGGCTAATTCTCTTAATTTCATTTGTATTCCTCCTCATCAGAACGCCGCACGCTCATTAATCATATTTGCCTTATCTATTTCAGCCAGATATTCGTTAATGCGCGACACGGCTGTCTGCCGGACATAATTGAGTGCGCGGCTATCCAGGATATCAAACGGCAAATCAAGCTGGAGGGAGTTTTTCCCCTCGCCGGCATGTACCTGATAACGGCAGCTGTTTCTGTTGAACATAATATAATAAGCTGGATCTATCTGCTTAATACGGCCAGCAATATAAAATACATCCCTAAATTCAGGGCTTAATTCCAAACAATACTCTCCTTCTTTTGCCATCCGATTACTCCTTTCGCCATACGCGGGGGAGGGCCGCCTACCGGCGGCCCTGGGGGATTTACATGAAAGGCGGGCTAGGAGCGAATTG
>ERZ827524.1506-NODE-1506-length-21503-cov-3.828142_pt1 | contig 21503 bp, 20 predicted proteins | sample MGYA00519702_ERZ827524 | MGnify/ENA primary metagenome ERZ827524 (study PRJEB31778, sample SAMEA3449341) | human gut metagenome | biome: human gut; feature: human-associated habitat; material: faeces | place: United Kingdom | collected 2010/2012 ...
ACGTTATGCCGGTGCGCGATATGGGATACCAGCACGCCAAATATATGGAGCAGATCAAGGAAGCGAAAGAAAGTAATCGAAAAACCGGCAATTATCCAACCCCGATGACAAAGGAACTTAACGATTCACAGAAGTTAAGCCCGGTCATCACTCTGGTTTTGAATTACAGTCAGAAAGAATGGAAAAAGCCAAGATGTTTGAATGATATGCTGGAATTTCCGGAGGATATTGGTGAGGAACTTACAAAATGGATTCCAGAGCATCCGATTTGTATTATTAACCTAGCCAGCCAGAAACGACAATCCGCCAGTATCAATCAGATTTTAAATACATAGTCCGTTATCTGTCCTGTGGAAATGACAGAAAGAAACTGGATGAATATTTTCAAACAACGGAGTTTGAATTAGACCATCCGGAGGCGTTTTTAGATTGGCTGTCGGCGGTGACAAATGACAGGAGATATCGGAAAGCAAAGGAATTAATTGAAGAAACAGAAGGAAAAGGAGGGAAAATCAATATGTGTGTATTGTTAGATATGTATGAGGAACGAGGAGTAGAGAAAGGAATTTCACAAGGAATCTCACAAGGAATCTCACAAGGAATTTCACAAGGAATCGAGGAAATCAACACATTATATTATTGCCTATTAGCAGATAATCGAATGGACGATATACAAAAAGCAATCATAGATACAGAATACCAGAAAGAATTGTTACAGGAGTATGGGATTGGAGAGTAATAATATCAATAACATAAGTAGATACCGGATAAAATAATCAAAGGACTAATTCTTAGCTGTTTATTTTATCCGGCATTTTTGTGTGAAAATTATTTTCTTTCAAAAAATGAAAGAAAATGAAAGAAGGCGATTGACAATGACGGAAAATGACGCTATAATACAGATAAAGAAAACAAAAAAGTCCATTTCGGGCAAAAGTAGTCAAAAAATGAAATGGAGTGATGAGATGCTGACAGAAGAAAGACTTCAGGGAATTGAGCGTATTGTGAAGGAAAAAGGGAGTGCTTCGATTCCGGAATTGATGGAACGGATGGGAATATCAGAATCCACAGCCAGACGGGATTTGACTCTACTTGATAAGCAGGGAAGGCTCCAAAAAGTTCGTGGCGGTGCGATGATAATCAGTGATGTTTATAGTACCCAAGAAGATACTGTACTCCAGAAAAAAGACCGGAATTTAGAGGAAAAAGTGGAAATTGCAAAGTATGCGGCATCGCTTATTGAGCCAAACGATTTTGTGTATCTGGATGCCGGAACGACAACAGAACTTATGATTGATTATCTGACAGAAAAGGATATCACATTTGTGACAAATGCAGTTTCACATGCTAGGAAACTTTCGATGGCGGGTTATACAACGTATATTCTTGGCGGAGAGTTTAAGGCAACGACAGAGGCAATTGTTGGCGATGAAGCAATTGAAAGTCTACAAAAATATAATTTTACAAAAGGCTTTTGGGGAACAAATGGTGTACATCAGAAATTAGGTTTTAGTACACCGGATGTCAAAGAGGCAAAAGTAAAAGAAGTTGCCATGAAACATTGTGCCAAACGTTATGTGCTTTGTGATTCGAGTAAGTTTTCGCAGATTTCCTGTGTAAAATTTGGAGAGTTTGCAAAAACTTGTATCATAACGACACAGATTTTAGATGAGAGTTATAGACAATGTGACAATATCATTGAAGTAAAGTGAGGTGACAAAGAATGATTTACACGGTAACATTTAATCCTTCCTTAGACTACACCATTCATGTGGAGAATTTTGAACTCGGCAAAGTAAACCGCACGGTGCAGGAAGATATTTATGCCGGAGGAAAAGGAATTAATGTATCTATGGTGCTCAAAAACCTGGGATATGAAACGACGGCATTTGGTTTCCTTTCCGGATTTACCGGACAGGAGATTGAGCGGCTTCTGAAAGAAAAGGGAATCTCAACCGAATTTATTCATATTGAAAATGGAACTTCGAGAATTAACCTTAAGATTCGTTCTGATGTGGAAAGCGAAATCAATGGAATGGGACCAGTGATTCGGAAGGAAGATTTGGAATTGTTGTATGAGCAGCTGGATACATTGAAAGACGACGATGTGCTTGTTCTTGCGGGAAGCATACCTTCCGGAATGCCGCAGTCGATTTACAGAGATATCATGTCAAGGCTTCAGAGCAAGCGGATTAAAATTGCTGTGGATGCGACAAAGGATCTTTTGATGAATGTGCTTGCGTATCATCCATTCGTGATAAAGCCAAATAATCACGAACTTTCGGAAATTTTTGATATCATGATTGACAGTAAAGAAAATGCGGTTGTATATGCAAAGGAATTGCAGAAAAGGGGAGCACAGAATGTCATTGTTTCCATGGCAGGGGAAGGTGCTGTATTTGTTGGCAGTGATGGCAGCGTATTTACCAGTGAGGCACCGCATGGTGTTGTGAAAAATTCGGTAGGAGCAGGAGATTCGATGGTAGCCGGGTTCCTTGCCGGGTATTTAGCCAAAGGCGATTATGCGGAAGCCTTTAAAATGGGACTTTGCACAGGAAGTGCAAGCGCATTTTCAGACCAGTTGGCAACGAGAGAAGAAGTGGAGCAGGTACGACGTTCACATATATTTGATTTTTAAGAAAGGAGAATTACTATGAAAATTATTGATTTACTGGATGACAGAAGTATTTTGCTAGATGGCAGAGTGGCAGACAAAAAGGCAGCACTTGACCGGATGGTGGAACTGATGGATGCGAGCGGAAAGTTGAGAGACAAGGAAACGTATCGTCAGGGTGTGTATGCAAGAGAACAGGAAGGAAGCACTGGTATTGGTGAGGGAATTGCTATTCCGCATTGCAAATCGGATGCGGTTATCAAACCGGGACTTGCGGCTATGGTTGTAAAAGACGGGGTTGAATTTGAATCGTTAGATGGACAGCCGGCACATTTGTTTTTCCTGATTGCGGCACCAAACACAGAGGATAATGTGCATTTGGATGTGCTGAGTCGTTTGTCGGTTCTTTTGATGGATGAAGATTTTACCAATAAACTCCGTCAGGCAACGAGCGTTTCTGAATTTAAACAGATTATTGAAGAGGCAGAAAAAGGTTCGGAAAATGAGGGTGATACTGCTGTAGAACGAGCGGATTCCGAACATTATATCGTGGCAGTAACCGGCTGCCCGACAGGAATCGCACACACCTATATGGCGGCAGAGGCACTTGAGAAAAAGGCGAAAGAATTAGGTTACTCGATTAAGGTAGAGACAAGAGGAGCCGGCGGTGCAAAAAATGTATTGACGGCAGATGAAATTGAGCGTGCCGATGGTATTATCGTAGCGGCAGACACGCAGGTGCCGATGGATCGTTTTCAGGGAAAACCAACCGTTGTTACTAAGGTTGCCGATGGAATTAATAAACCGGAAGAATTGCTTCGTGAAATCGTAGACGGAAAAGCACCGTTATATGAGGGTGGTGGAGAAACTGCTCCGAAAGAAGAAATAGCGGAAAAAGAGGGGATTGGACATGCGACCTATAAGCATCTGATGAGTGGTGTTTCACACATGCTTCCATTTGTAATTGGTGGCGGTATTATGATAGCTATTGCATTTTTGATTGATACACTTTGTGGCTATGGTGGTACCGGTGGTGGAAATTTTGGTACATGTACACCATTATCCGCATTGTTTAAGTATATTGGCGATTTTTCCATGGGACTCATGGTCCCGGTATTGGCCGGATATATTGCCTATTCAATTGCAGACAGACCGGGACTTGCTGTTGGTTTTACCGGTGGTTTGTTAGCAGCAAATGGAAATGCAGTACTGGCGAAATATGTATTTGCCAATGAAAGTCTTGGTGGATTTTCAAAATTCATTTCAAATTTTGCCTTTGTTGGAGAAAATGGTGGAAATACCGTATCCGGATTCCTTGGTGGTATTGCAGCCGGCTTTGTGGCAGGATTTATCGTATTAGGATTAAAGAAATTGTGCAGTAAATTGCCGGATTCTTTGGAAGGAATTAAACCGACACTGATTTATCCGCTCGTTGGTATTTTCCTGATTGGTATATTGATGACGATGGTATTTAATCCACTGATTGGTTTGATTAATACAGGACTTAGCAATATGCTGACAAGCATTTCCGATGCAGGTATGATTACAGTTCTTGGTTTGATTCTTGGTGCTATGATGGCGATTGATATGGGAGGCCCGATAAACAAGGCAGCTTATGTATTTGGCTCTGGTATGTTAGCAACCGCATCGCAGATGATGGCACAGGGAGCACAGGCTTCGGACCCGGCAGTTCAGGCATGTTATATGGCAATGGCTTCCATCATGGTAGGTGGTATGGTGCCACCGGTTGGTATTGCAGCAGCCTGCAAATTGTTTCCTCGGAAATTTACAAAAGCAGAGCAGGGTTCCACAGTTTCGAATATTGTAATGGGATGCTCGTTTATTACCGAAGGCGCAATTCCATTTGCGGCATCTGATCCACTGCATGTTATTCCGTGTACGATGGCTGGTGCCGGTGTGGCAGGATTGTTATCCGCCCTCTTTGGATGTACCTTAATGGCTCCGCATGGTGGCGTGTTCGTATTCGCTACCGTTGGACAGCCGTTATTATATATTGTCGCATGGCTGGTTGGTTCCGCTGTGACGGCAGTGATGTTAGGATTTATCAAAAAAGATGCGAAAGCATAAGTAAAAGGAGGAAATGAAAATGAAAGAGTTTAAGTATGTAATTAAAGATGAGCAGGGGATTCACGCAAGACCGGCAGGAATGTTTGTAAAAGAGGCAGCAGCCTTTTCAAGCAAAGTAACAATTAGTAAAGATGGCAAAGAAGTGGATGCTAAAAGAATCCTTGGTGTTATGGGACTTGGCGTAAAGAAAGATCAGGAAATTGTACTGAGAGCAGATGGTGATGATGAAGACGCAGCAATTGAAAAATTGAGCGCATTTTTACAGGAAAATCTGTAATGTGTTAAGGTAATTGTTAGATACCTTAGATTGGAGGTACTATGCTTGTATTGGATGGAAAGAGTGTTTTTGGTGGAATCGCAATCGGAAAAATCGCCCTTTTTGAAAAGGGCGATGACCCGGTAAAACGTAAGACAATTGAAGATACGAATGAGGAAATCAAACGCTTTGAGAATGCAAAAGAAAAAGCAAAAGAGGAATTAAAGGCACTGTATGAAAAGGCACTTCTAGAAGTAGGGGAAGCCAATGCCATGATTTTTGATGTACATCAGATGATGTTGGATGATTTGGATTATATCGAATCCGTCCGCAATATGATTGAGACACAAAAGGTAAATGCAGAGTTCGCAGTGGCAACGACAGGAGACAATTTTGCTGCGATGTTTTCTGGTATGGATGACGCTTACATGAAAGAGCGTGCAGCGGATGTAAAAGATATTTCCAATCGTTTGATTCGCGTTTTAATGGGAAAGCAGAGCGGTGGAATAACCGGAAATGAGCCGGTGATTCTTGTGGCAGAGGATTTGGCACCAAGTGAGACGGTACAGCTTGATAAAAGTCTTGTCCTTTCGTTTGTTACAAAACACGGTTCGACCAATTCCCACACAGCAATTCTAGCCCGCACAATGAATATTCCGGCATTAATCGGCGTGGGTTTTCCGGGAGATATTTCCGGTAAAATGGCAATTGTTGATGGATTTGACGGAAAGGTTTATATTGAACCGGATGAAGAAACACTTGAACGCTATCAGAAACAGAAGGAAGAAGAAGAAAAGAAACAGAAACTTCTTCTGGAACTGAAGGGCAAAGAGACTATTACAAAGGGTGGAAAGAAAATCAATCTGTATGCCAACATTGGTGGTGTATCGGATGTTGCCGAGGTTCTGGCAAACGATGCCAATGGAATTGGTTTGTTCCGCAGTGAGTTTTTGTATCTGCAAAGCGAGACATTTCCAACGGAAGAAGAGCAGTTTCGGGCCTATAAGACAGTTGTAGAAACGATGGCCGGTAAAAAAGTAATCGTAAGAACATTGGATATTGGGGCGGACAAACAGGTGGATTATTTCGGTTTGGACAAAGAAGACAATCCGGCACTTGGATATCGCGCGATCCGTATCTGCTTAAAGCAGCCGGATATTTTCCGCACACAACTTCGTGCCATTTACCGTGCGAGCTACTATGGTACATTATCGATTATGTTTCCGATGATTATTTCAGTCGATGAAGTGCGAGTGATTAAACGAATTGTAAATGAAGTCAAGAGCGAACTTGATGAGCAGGAAATTCCGTATGGAACAGTAGAACTGGGAATCATGATTGAGACGCCGGCAGCGGTAATGATTAGCGATTTACTTGCTAAGGAAGTTGATTTTTTCAGCATTGGAACCAATGATCTGACTCAGTATACGTTAGCAATTGACAGGCAGAATCCGAAATTGGACGACTTTTATAATTCTCACCATGAAGCAGTTCTCCGCATGATCCGTATGGTCGTTGAAAATGGACATAAAGAGGGATGCTGGGTTGGTATTTGCGGAGAACTTGGAGCAGACACTTCCCTGACAGAAACATTTGTTTCAATGGGAATTGATGAGTTGTCCGTGAGTCCGTCGATGGTTTTAAAAGTCAGAGAAGCCGTCAGAAATATTGAAGATTAAACAGAAAAAAACCAATAAAAAAGGTGCACGTTTTATTGTACACCTGTCTGTGATATCATCCTCTCATAAAATATGTGAGAGGATGATTGTTATGTTGAATGAATTTCATGATATGTTGATTTTAGCTTGTGGCTTTAGTGTGATTTTGGCGTATTTAATCTTCCTTCATTAATGAGGAAGAATACCAAGCGGATGTGCCTGGAGGACTTTTGTCTCATAACCGTTTTTACTGTTTGTCAGTAAGTCAGAACGAGGTGTAACACGGCCTTTTTGAGTGAGTACGACGATTGTAGAACCGCCATATTCAAAGAATCCTTTTTCTTCTCCACGGGTTACGACTGTGCTTTGTTTGTGGTTTGAAATTTTGCCAACTAAGAGAGCACCGACTTCCATCTGGAGTACATCGCCAAATTCTTTTGAGTGAATTACTGTGTATTCGCGCGTGTTTTCTTTGTAAATTGGAAGGTAATCGTTGGCAATCGGATTTACCGTGTGGTAAGTTCCGTCGATGTGATAATTTTTCGACTGTTTCCCGGACACAGAGTAAAGATAGCGGTGATAATCTTCCACGGTTAAGCGGAGTACGTAGGCATACCCACCACGGAAACGTTTTGCTAAGCGTGGACTGCGAAGCAGAGAACGCAAGGTGTATTCTGTATTTTTAATGGAAAATGTTGTGTTCTCCTGAATTGGATAAACCGTTGCCAGACAGTCGCATGGACTGATAAGGACATCAAGGTCCTCCGGAACAGGCCGGCAGTCCGGCTTGATTTTTCTGGTGAAAAAATCATTAAAAGAAGAGTAGTCACACTCTTCATAAATATCCATGTTAATTTCATTGCGCTCAATAAATTTAGAAATCAGCCATTTTGAGTGAGCAGATGAAAGATAGCGTCCGGCAAGTTTGGAAACCTGCGGCTGAATCAATGGTTTTAAGAGCATACGCCCGAAAATGTTGGTATATAAAAAGGATAATAATTTATCCTGGTTTGTTATATTACTTACTTTTTTCCCTTGTAAATCAATGTAATCCATAAGTCCTCCTTATTATTCGACAAATAAAATGCAAACCATCACAGCGGTCACAAGTACCATCATGGCTGCAATTACACTGTTGCCCGGTTTTTTGAGTTTAAAATCAAGAACGTACAGGAAAGCAACTACGATGTGCATGATGGCAAGGAATAAAAGAAATGTTTCATGGCTGACCAATGGGTGAAACAAATATACAATTGGATAAATAATTGTAATTGTTGTAATTGGCAGACCACGATAGCCTTTTGCCTGGTCGGTTTCGGGATTGGTATGTTTTAATTCTTCCAATACATTAAAATAAGCAAGGCGGATTACACCACATAGAACAAACAAAATTTCAATTGCAATACCCCAGACAGAATTCAGACCCATCTGATAGGAAATGATAACCGGAGTTACTCCAAAGCACACCATGTCGCAGAGAGAGTCAATTTGAATGCCAAAAATTTCCATTTCTTTTGTCCGATTTTTCATAGCACGTGCGATTTTTCCATCAAAAGTGTCACAGGCGCCGGCAAGTGCCAGACATAAAATGGCAAACTTAAACTGACCGGTGCTGGCAAGTGCCATACCGCTTACGGAAAGCGCTACACCTATGTAGGTAACAATTACTGAATAATTATAAAATCCAATCATAAATATCCTCTTTTCTTTTACTCTGTTTTTTTACTTTTATCTGTGACAGTCAAATGTGTGATAAAGGAAACAATACCACTAACAATTACAAGGATGTAATAACTGAATCCGCGGCTGACAAGCAGCGAAGCGGTTGTCATAGCCGTTCCGTGGAAAATCGGGGTAAAGATACGCAGGTAAAGTCCCTCGCTGATTCCCATTCCACCCGGCAGTGGTAACATATCAACAGAAATGGATATGACTGCCTGTAAAATTGTAATAGTGAAGAAAGTCTCCGTATTCAGCCCAAAGCTTCGGTATACAACATAAGTAATCGCAAAAAGGAAGAAGCGCTGGATAAAAGAAATAATCGTTGTGTTAAAAATCGCAAGTTTATTTTCCTTTAAGAAGCGAGAGGCTCCCTTATAAGTTTCCATCGACTGCTCTAAGCGCTCGGTGCGGTTATTTTTCTCTTTCATCAGGTGAATTTTCTTTAAGAGAGCAAATCCCTTGGTGATTAAATATTTTGCCGTGCCGGGCAGGAATACCAGTAAACTCATAAATAATACGCAGAATACGTTGAGCGCAATTCCTAAATAAAGGAAAAACTGAACGTCAACACTCAGCGTTGTGATAAGATCCTGTCCGAATATGGCAACTGCTAATCCGACGAAAACAAGTACAAATTTATATTCAATCGTTACTAACATTAATATGATAGTAGCCGTTGGAATATCAATGTTTTGTTTTTTCATATAGTAAATCTGCATCGGCTGTCCGCCCGTTGCTGACGGGGTGATACAACTGTAGAAAAAACCTACAAAAGAATAACGGATGCAGTTAAATAACGGAACTTTAATCTGCACGGTACTTAATAGGTATTTAATAATAACAGACTCACTGCACACATACACAATTACCAAAATAAAGCCGGCTAACAAAAATCCCGGTGCAATCTGGGAGAGTGTGTGTAAAATAACGCCAAAGTCCTGGTCTTTAAAAACAGCCCAGATGGTTAAACCAAGCAAAGCTACCAAAAATAGAGCGTTAAATAAATTTCTTTTAGTTTTTTTGCTCACGTGCTACTCCTTTTGTTCGAATCAATACATAAAGCAACCGCCGGTTTACCCAGGTGAAGATTAACTTTGGTGCGCGATACCAGCTAACTCTGCGTGTGAGAAGTGAAAGAACTTCTGCGAGCAGGACACCGGCAATGGCATCGGCAATATAATGCTGTTTGGTGAACTGTGTTGAAAGGACAACCAACAGAGCAAAGATGCAGGAAAATGCACGGTACCAGGCAGGTACCTCTTTGCGTCCCCGGATGCCGGTGTAACAAAACCAGCTTACCAGACAGTGAATGGATGGAAACAGGTTTGTCGGCTGATCCAATCCGTATAAAAACTGAAGCAGAAAGACACTAAATCCTGTGCCTGTTACTTCCGGCCGTACATTTGTCGTTGGAAATACCATAAAAATGATTCCGCAGACAAGACGGGAAATCATATCGGCTGCAACAAAACGATAAAACGTGTCCGGGTCATTCCGGTTAATTCTGGCAACCATAATATAATTCACAGTCCAGAACAGAAAACATCCAAAGTAGATGTACATCCAACCCGGAACAAGTGGTATTGCCTGATCCAAAGAAGTGGTAAGGTCATAATGATACCAGTCTGCACACATTACCATCGTTCCACTGTAAATAAGCATATTTAATCCAAAACAGGATAACAGTGGCAGGATGGCAAAAAGCGGACAAATTGGATCAAGATACTTTTTCATCCATTGATACATAATCATATCCTCTTTTTTTGTTCATTTTGAAAACATACTCTTCTTATTCTACAATATTTTTTTTCTTTTTGCAACTTATGATTGTTTTGAGGCAGGGGATGTGCTAAAATATGGGACAGTAGAAAATATATTGCTTAGCAAATGGAGGATAAAAATGGGAATTTTCGATGTTTTCGTTGCGGTGATCTGGGGTATTGTGGAAGGAATCACCGAGTGGCTGCCGGTAAGCAGTACCGGACACATGATATTAGTGGAAGAATTTTTGAAATTTCAGGATGAACAGTTTTCTCAAATGTTTCTGGTTGTTGTGCAGTTAGGTGCTATCTTAGCCGTTGTTCTTTTATTTTGGAGCAGGATATGGCCATTCCGTTTTACAAAGAGAGAGCGGGGCGAATCCATTATTGACTGGAAGATTATGCAGATGTGGTTTAAGATTATCGTGGCATGTCTTCCGGCAGCAATTGTAGGCATTTTGTTTGATGACTGGATTGACGAGGTGTTCTACAATGCGTATGTTGTGGCAGGTGCTTTGATTGTTTATGGTATTTTATTTATTATTGTAGAGAATTGGAATAAGGGAAGAAAACCGGCAATTACTTCGGTAACGGAAATCGGATATGACACTGCGCTTATCATTGGTATTTTTCAGTTATTAGCGGCTGTTGTGCCGGGAACTTCTCGTTCCGGTGCTACCATCATTGGTGCCTTGCTTCTTGGTGTGGCTCGTGGTGCAGCAGCAGAATTTACTTTTTATCTGGCAATTCCGGTTATGTTTGGTGCAAGTGTCTTAAAGATTATAAAGAGTGGATTAAGCTTTGGTGCCATGGGTTATGTGACTTTACTCGTTGGTATGTTAGTTGCCTTTGTGGTGTCTCTGTTTGTAATCCGATACCTCATGAGTTATATCCGTAAACACGACTTTAAGGCATTTGGTTATTATCGAATTGTGTTAGGTGTTGTTGTCCTTGTTTACTTCTTCCTATTCAAATAAAGGGATTTGAGGAAGACCAAGGTAATTCAGAAGACCAACATAAATGGCATAAGCAAATTCATATGGTTTATCGGCTAAGAGGGCAGCGTCGCCTTCATTTGAGAGATAAGCCAGTTCAATGAGGACGGCGGGCATATTGGTCCGCCGTAATACGTAGAGGGAAGGACGGGCATAGATACCGTTGTTTTTTGTACCTAAACGTCTTACAATTTCATTTACGATATTGACGGCGAGTTCATAAGAAGGCGTGTTGACGGCATAGACGTATGCTTCCGTACCGTTGATGGCGGGATTTACATTGGCATTTGTGTGAATGCTTAAAAAGTAGTCAGCCCCCCATTGATTTGCCTGTTCGGTGCGGGTTCTGAGACTTGAGTTGGTGTCGTAACCTAAAATTTCATCCGGTGATGTGCGGGATGTGATAGCAGTGAAGCGGGAATCCGCATTTAAAATGTTTGCAAGATAAGCACCAACTAAATAGGTGATATCCTGTTCCCGTAATCCAAATCCTTCGGCACCGGCGTTAAAACCATAGGGATTGTGTCCCTGGTCGATATAAATACGAATGGGCATAAGTTTGCTCCTTATCCGGTAAAAGAGTTTGCTATCAATATATGCAGTTAGAAAGGTGCGGTGAAAATGGGGAGGCAGATGAGGTTAGATCAGTATATTTCTACTTATGTAGAATTAACGAGAAAAGAGGCAAAAGAGGCAATTCGGCGCGGACTTGTCTGCGTGGCTGGAACAGTCGTAAAACAGGCGAATTGTAAAATTGACAGTGAAGAAGATGTGACTTACTGCGGAAAAGAGATTAGGGCTGAAGAGTTCGTTTATTATATGTTAAATAAGCCGGCAGGTGTGGTTTCGGCAACAAAAGATGAGAAGGAGCGTACCGTCCTTTCCTTACTGCCGGAGATGAAACGGGAATTATTTCCGATGGGGCGTCTGGACAAAGATACGGTGGGCCTTCTTATCTTGACGGATGATGGAATGCTTGCACACCGTTTGTTATCGCCGGCTTATCATGTGGCAAAAGTTTATGATGTGATTTACGAAGGAACTTTGCCTGAAAATGCAGTAGTTTTGTTTGCGGAAGGATTGGAAATTGGAGAGCGGAAAAAAACGCTGCCTGCAAAACTGGAACTCATGAAATCCGGGCACGCAAGGCTTACGATTTCGGAAGGAAAGTTTCACCAGGTAAAGCGGATGTTTGCTGTTTTGGGGGCAAAGGTGACAAAATTAGCAAGGGTATCATTTGCCGGAATAAATTTGGATCCTGCCTTAAAACCGGGGGAATACCGGAAATTGACAGAAAATGAAATCAACCAATTAAAAGAGGGAGAATAAGATGGCGAAGAAAAAATATTATGCAGTGAGAGCCGGAAGAACGCCGGGAATTTATACAAACTGGGATGCGTGCAAGGCACAGGTGGATGGATTTGCTAATGCGTCTTTTAAAAGTTTTCCGACAAAAGAAGAAGCGGAAGCTTTCTTAGGGAATAATACGAAAGAGAATAAGATAGAAGATGAAGCACTTGCCTATGTAGATGGAAGTTACAATGTCGAGACCGGTGAGTACAGCTGTGGTGTTGTGTTCTTTTTTGAAGGGGAGAAAACAGAGTACTGCGAAAAGGGAACCGATTCAGAACTTGCTGCTATGCGGAACGTGGCAGGCGAAATTCTCGGAGCACAGGTGGCAATGAAGATGGCGGTAGAACAGGGGGCGGAAAGTCTTACGATTGTCCATGATTATCAAGGGATTGCCTCGTGGTGTACCGGAGAATGGAAAACAAATAAAGAGGGAACCAAAGCCTATAAAGCATACTTTGATTCCCTAAAGGATAAAATAATCATTCATTTTCAAAAGGTCAAAGGACATTCCGGAGATGAGTACAATGACCTTGCGGATGAACTGGCAAAAAGCGTTATTTTTTAGCGTTTGCCATTGCTTCTTCGCAGAAATACAGCTGTGAATTCAGAGGAGTTTTTCCTCGCTGGTCTACCTTCACGTAGTGTCCATCCGGCATGAGAAGGTGGGCTTTTTTTGTATCCGAGAGCTGTATGTGTAAAATGTGGTAAATCTCTTCCTGCAATATAGGATCTTCAACCGGGAATAAGATTTCTACACGTTTGTCTAAGTTTCTTGGCATCCAGTCGGCACTTCCCATATAATATTCGGCATTTCCATTGTTCTCAAAGTAGAAAATGCGGGAATGTTCCAAAAAGGTACCAACGATGGAGCGCACGCGGATATGTTCACTTAAGCCTTTGATTCCGGCACGCAGACAGCAGATGCCGCGTACAATCAAATCAATTTCCACGCCTGCCTCGCTGGCATCATAGAGTGCTTCAATAATTCCCGGATCACACAAGGAATTCATCTTTGCGATAATTCTTGCCGGGCGACCGTTCTTGGCATGTTCTTTCTCACGCTCAATTAAAGACAAGAACTTGCCGCGCAGCCACAGAGGAGCTAAGGATAATTTATTCCATACAAGCGGTTCGGAATAACCGGAGAGCATATTAAAGACTGCCGTGGCGTCTTCCCCATAGCGGGTTTTGCTTGTAAACATACCCATATCGGTGTAGAGTTTGGCGGTAGAGTCGTTATAGTTTCCGGTTCCCAAATGGACATAACGGCGGATTTCGTCTTCCTCTTTGCGGACAACCAGTGTGATTTTGCTGTGAGTTTTTAATCCAACCAGTCCATAGATAACATGGCACCCGGCTTTCTCTAATTTCTTCGCCCACACAATATTATTTTCCTCATCAAAACGTGCCTTTAATTCGACGAGTACAGATACCTGCTTTCCATTTTCTGCTGCCTGCGCTAAAGAAGCAATAATTGGCGAATGGCTGCTGACACGGTAAAGTGTCTGCTTAATCGCAAGTACATTTGGGTCGCTTGCCGCCTTTTTAACAAAATTGACAACCGGGTCAAAAGTCTCATACGGGTGATGAAGCAAAATGTCATGTTCCCGTATCTGCTCAAATAAATCTCTTGAGGCATCCAGCATTTTTGGCTGCTGTGGTATATATTTTGGTTCTTTTAAGTGGTCAAAACCTTCGATGTCATATACTTTCATTAAAAAAGTAAGGTCAAGAGGGCCATTGATTTTGAAAATGGCGTCTTCACTTAAATTAAATTCTTTTCGGAGCGTTTTCAGCAGCCGCTTATCGATATTATCTTCGACTTCTAAGCGGATTGCCTCGCCCCACTGGCGTTTCTTCAACTGTTTCTCGATTTCAATTAAAAGGTCTGCTGCCTCGTCTTCGTCAATGGAGAGGTCAGCATTTCGCATTACACGGAATGGAGCCTGGCAAAGAACTCTATAATTCAAAAATAGTTTTTGAATGTTCTTTTCGATAATCTGCTCTAAAAGGATTACGGTCGTACAGTTATCACCATCGATAGGAATTGTGACAACGCGTGGAAGAACGGATGGAACCTGCACAGTGGCAAAATCAATGGTTCCCTTTTTCTTTTTATCCATCAACAGCGCACCGATGTTAAGTGAGCGGTTGCGGATTAACGGAAAAGGTCTGGAGGAATCCACAGCCATTGGAGTGAGGACCGGGAAAACTTCTTTCTGAAAATAGTTGTCAACGTAGTCTGCCTGTTCTTCCGTTAGTTTTTCAAATTCTGTGACGATTTTTAAGCCATTCTTCTTTAATGAAGGAAGAAAAGAACGGTTGTAGGTATTATACTGAGCTGTTGTAAATTTGTGAGTTTCCTTCAAAATCGCATCAATCTGTTCTTTACTGGTCATACCGGCAATATCTTTTTTTGTGTAACCGGCATTTACCTGGTCTTTCAGAGAGGCAACGCGGACCATGAAAAATTCATCCAGATTGGAGGCGGTAATGCTTAAAAATTTTAATCGTTCCATCAACGGAAGATGGTTGTCTTTCGCCTCGGACAAAACACGCTTGTTAAAGGCTAGCCAACTTAACTCGCGGTTGGTAAATCGTTCGTTTTGGGTCATATCATCATCCTCGCTTTCCTGTTCGTTTTTGTTTTAGTACCGGCCGGATACCAAAAACTTCTTCAAAGACATCTGCCTTATGTAAGAAGAGTCCTTTTTCCAAGGTGATATCCGCCATGGTGTCCGCCGTGATTGTCAGTATTCCATTTCGCTCGGATACACCAACATTTTTAATTTTCTGACGATTGCTTTTGTCTAATACATTAGCAATTTTTAAAATTGCATTCAATTTTACGATTGTAATATATTCTTCTCTTGAAAAATCACCGTCCAATTCCTCAAAGGAAGGAAAAGATTCATCATTGTAGCGAATCATATTGGCAACGATGAGACGTTCTTTATGAGAGATTCCGATAATCTCCGTTGACAAAAGAATGTGATAGGAACATTCTCTTGCGTGCAGTGCATTGATATAGGCACCACAGCCGTGAAGAATGACACCGAGCTGTAAAAGCAGGCGCTCGCGTTTTCCAAGACCGTGTATTTTTTTGATTCGGTCAAAAATCTGGAGTGCCAGGGTCTGCACGGTGTCGATGTGGCTTAAGTCAACCTCGTATTTCTGTGCCACATTTCTTGAAGCACTCAGAATATCCTCTGTAAAATCATGTCCACAGGAAAGACGGAACTTTCGCTCTGCATAATCAGCAGCCAATCCATCACAAAGATTAATCGGAGAGAGAAGGATATTCTGGCAATCCGTAAGCTGTGTGATTTTGCGCATTAAAAGCAAAGTAGGCAGAAGTGACTGTGCATGGATATTACCCATTAATTTTAACATTTTCTTTTTGGTAAATATTTTATCCGGCAAAAAGCCTTCAAAGTCTTTTTTTGTTTCCTTTATGTGGTAGTAGGTTTCCGGAATCATTTCACCGGCTGCCAAAATACAGTGAATCTCTTTTTTATCTAAATTCAGTCGTTTAAATAAAGACAAATCCTTTTCAATGTATTCATCAATCAAAGCATCGTAATCATAGGCTTCATCCTGCATTGCATACAGCAGTTCCTGAATACGTGAAGAACCAAGTAAAAGGTTTTGTGTCAGCTGCAGATGTCCGTTCTGAAAAAGAGAGAGCTGGACACTGCCGGCACCGATATCGAGAACGAGACACCCTTCTTCACTGAGTGGTTCAAATTGTTTTTCATTGTGAACCATTCCTTTGAAGTAAAGGAATCTTGCCTCGCTGTTACTGAAAAGTTTTACTTTGAATCCTGTCTGGATTTTTATCTGGTCGGTGACAACTAAAACATTTTTTGCCTCGCGCATTGCGCTGGTGGCACAGACGTCCCAACTGTCAGTATGAAATTCTGTCATAATCCGTTTGAAATCGTTTAGTGTGTTGCAGATTTCTGAAAGTGTCTGATAGGAAATGACTCCTTCGGTGTACGATTCCGCACCAAGACTGAGCGGGTGGCGTACATAAGTGAGCTGACGAATTCCATTCTGACGGGACATTTCATATATTTTCATACATAATTCATTTGAGCCGACATGAATTGCCGCATAAGTTGTAGAAGCCATAAATACCTCCATTCTGAAACCAATTTCTTTGTTTCTATTTTACAATGAATTTGCAAAAATGGAAAGACGTATTTATCTGATTTTCACGTAAATTTTATGTAAAATTCGAGAATTGAAAACCATCATCGCATGTGCTACAATAGGGGAACAGAAAAAAAGAGAGGATGAGACGGTTGAAAACAAGTGATTTTTATTATGATTTACCAAAAGAATTGATTGCGCAGGACCCGCTTGAGGACAGAAGTTCATCGAGACTTTTAGTACTGCATCGGAAATCCGGGCGCGTGGAGCATAGAGTGTTTACGGATATTGTAGAGTATTTAAAGCCGGGAGACTGCCTGGTGCGGAATAATACGAAAGTAATTCCGGCAAGATTATACGGAACCAGAGTGGATACCGGGGCAACAATTGAACTTCTGCTTCTCAAACGCATGGAGAATGATGTTTGGGAAACTCTTGTAAAACCGGGAAAAAAAGCGCGTAAAGGAGCTGTGATTTCTTTTGGGGATGGAATTTTGACAGGAGAAATTATCGATGTCAAAGAGGATGGGAACCGTTTGATTCAGTTTCGATATGAGGGGATTTTTGAAGAGATTTTAGATCAACTCGGACAGATGCCGCTTCCGCCTTATATTACGCATACATTGAAAGATAAGAACCGTTATCAGACCGTTTATGCAAAATACGAAGGGTCGGCAGCAGCCCCAACGGCAGGGCTCCATTTTACGGAGGAACTTTTTCAAAAATTAGAGGAAAAAGGAGTACTTGTAGCAAATGTTACGCTTCATGTCGGGCTTGGTACTTTCAGACCGGTAAAAGTGGATGATGTGTCGAAACACCATATGCATACTGAATTTTATCAGGTGACAAAAGAAGAGGCAGATAAAATTAACAAGGCAAAACAGGCCGGTGGACGGATTGTCTGCGTAGGAACGACCTCCGTGCGCACCATTGAGACCGTGGCCGACGATGGGGGAATCATTCATCCCGGGGCGGGGGAAACGGCTATTTTCATCAAGCCCGGTGTGAAGATCAAAGCGGTGGATGCGCTGATTACGAATTTTCATTTGCCGGAATCAACGCTTTTAATGCTTGTTTCTGCACTTGCAGGAAAAGAGCAGGTTATGCGTGTGTATGAAGAAGCAGTGCAGGAGAGATACCGATTCTTCTCGTTTGGAGATGCGATGATTATATTAGACGACTAGTGAGGGATTTTTATGGAAAAAGAAAAGGTGTTATTCGTTTATAATCCGCGTGCCGGAAAGGGGACTTTGCGGAACAAACTTGCCGATATCATAGATTTGATGATGAAAAGACAGTGGGATGTTTCGATTGCGGCAACACAGAAGGCTGGAGATGCAGCCGAATATATCATACAAAAGGGAATCGGCTGTGACCGTGTGATATGCAGCGGCGGCGATGGTACACTGCATGAGGTGATTCATGGATTGATGGCTCTGCCACCCGATATGCGTCCGGCCTGTGGTTATATTCCAACCGGAACGGTGAATGATTTTGCAAATAGTATCAGGCTGCCAAAACGAGTGATTCCCTGTGCACAGATTGCGGTGGGGGACAAAAAGAGTGCTTATGATGTCGGGGACATGAACGGTAATTTCTTTTCTTATGTAGCGGCATTTGGAGCTTTTACCTCGGTTTCTTATGAAACACCACAGGCGACGAAAAACTTGTTTGGAAAAACGGCCTATATTTTAGATGGTGCGGTAAAGTTGGGAAAAACCAAAAGTTATCATATAAAGGTGCAGACAGATTTGGAAACTTGGGAGCAGGATTGTATTCTTGGTATGGTGACAAATGCAAAATCGGTAGCAGGATTAAAATTATATAAGAAAAACAGTGTCAGTTTAAAAGATGGTCTGCTTGATGGGATTTTTGTGAAAACACCGAAAAATCCGATTGAGTTGAATCAGGTAATGGCATTTTTACTGCACGGAAAAGCAAATTCGCAGGTGAAGGTGATACACAGTTCCCATGTGGAAATCAGTTGTAAGGAAGCGTTAGCGTATACGCTGGATGGGGAAAATGGTGGAAAACATAAAAAAGCGGTGATTCAAAATCATCCGCAGGCAATTACTTATTTTTGTGGATAGGTGTTAATCCCTATCCACAATATCATATCGATTCTGGATTAAAAGCTCTCTTGCTTTTTTCTCATCATCTTCTTTGTAAAGTTCCAGTTTCATAACACCATCTACATATTCACGGTTATGAATGATGCCGATATTTTTGATGCTGATGCCGTTCACGGACAGAATCGTGGCGATTGTGGCAATGGCGCCGGCACGGTCATCGATGTTTATGAATAAATCATACGAACGGGCAATTACACTGCTTTTTTTTGCCGGGATGGAATCCCTGTAGTCGCCTGCTGTGTGAAATTCATCCTGAATGGAAGCGCCGTCTTTTTCTGCTATCATGTGGCGGAAATCTTCAATCTGCTTTTCAAAATGGGAGAGAAAATAATCAATGCTTTCGCTGTTTGCTAAGCAAATATCCTGCCACATTTGTGGAGAGGACGAGGCAATTCTTGTAATATCTTTGAAACCGCCGGCAGCAAACGCTTTCATATTCTGTTCCTCGTTGTCACTTGTGCGAACCATATTAACCAGGGAAACGGCGATAATGTGTGGCACATGGCTGATGGCAGCAGTGATTTTATCATGTTCCGATGGTGATAAAACGACACAGTTTGCACCGGTTTTTGCTACCAATTCTTTTAACAGAGACAAGTTTTCTAACGGCGTCTCCTCAAATGGTGTCAGTAAATAGTATGCATTTTCCAATAAAATATCAGTGGAATTTTCGAACCCTGTTTTTTCGGAACCGGCCATTGGGTGTCCGCCGATAAACTGGCGGCTAAGTCCAAGTTCGGCTGCCTTTTTACAGATATTTCCCTTTACACTTCCGACATCGGTAAGGATGCAGCCGGGTTTCAACAGCGGTTTTAAGACGGACAGATAGTCTGTATTTTTTAGAACCGGCGCACAGAGAAAAATGATATCGCAGGTGGAAAAACGCTCATCAATTTCATACCAGATAGAATCAATAATTCCTTCCGCCATGCCCTCATCAAGTGCCGGATTTTTTCTTCTGGAATAGACGTGTACGGACACATCCTCATTTTGTTTTTTGAGTGATCTTGCGATGGAACCGCCAATGAGTCCAAATCCGACAAAGCCAAGTTCTAAATGTTTCATAGCATCATAATCTCCATTCTTTGCAAAGTTAATAAACATAGTTTAGCACCTTTTTGGGTAAATTACAATTGCTTGACACGGAGAATGTGGATTCATACAATAGAAGTGAAAAAAAGTTTACACAGAGCAAGGAGGAATTGACAATGAGTGTTTTGGGAGCATTAGAACCGGCACGTGTGATGCATTATTTTGAAGAAATCTGTGGCATACCGCATGGTTCGGGAAATACGAAAAAAATCAGTGATTATTGTGTTTCTTTTGCAAAAGAGCATCACCTTACTTATTTGCAGGATGAATATAACAATGTGATAATATGGAAAGACGGCATAAATGGATATGAGAATTCGGCTCCGGTTATGCTGCAGGGGCATTTGGATATGGTCTGTGAAAAAGAAGAGGGCTGTGACATTGATTTTGAGACGGATGGACTTTGTCTGCAGGTGGAAGATGGCATTGTGACAGCAGAAAAAACAACGCTTGGCGGAGATGACGGTATTGCCGTTGCGTATGCTCTTGCTTTATTGGAGACGGATGAATATCCACACCCGCCGTTGGAGATTGTGCTTACGGTAGATGAAGAAATCGGAATGTTAGGTGCCACAGCTTTGGATACTTCACCTCTTCGTGCAAAAACGATGTTGAATTTGGATTCCGAAGATGAGGGGCATTTGTTAGTCAGCTGTGCCGGCGGTGTGACAGCGCAGGTGGAACTTCCACTTTCCTTTGAGACAGGCGATGGGGAGAAATACGTTATTTCTGTCAGTGGTTTAATGGGAGGCCATTCCGGTGTTGAAATTGATAAGGGTCGCGCCAATGCCTGTCAGATAATGGGAAGGGTTCTCTATGAACTGCATAAAGAAATTCCATTTTCTCTGTGCTCCTTAAATGGTGGATTGAAAGATAATGCCATTCCGAGACAGGCAGAAGCAGTTATTGTATGTCCGGAAAAACGGCAGTCAGAAATCAATACAAAGATTGCGGAGATTTCCGCCGAAATAAAACATGAGTTTTTGGAAACAGACCCTATGATTTTGGTGGAAGCAAAGAAGACTACAATCGTAGAAAAAGAATTGGCAATGACGAAAGATTCTGCGGATAAGGTGATTACCGCCCTTCTTTGTCTGCCGGGAGGAATTCAGAAGATGAGTTTTCAAATGAAAGGACTTGTTCAGACTTCGTTAAATTTAGGAATTATGAAGACGGAGAGAGACCATGTTTTACTGTCATTTTCGGTGCGAAGCAGTGTGGAGTCGGAAAAGCGGGCGCTGCTTGACCAGATTGCCTGTCTGACAAAAACATTAGGCGGCACGGTTACCACAAATGGAGATTATCCGGCATGGGAGTATCTGGAAAATTCACCGCTGCGTGATTTGATGTGCCGGATATTTGAAGAGCAATATGGCAGAGAACCTATTGTGGAGGCACTTCATGCAGGTGTAGAATGTGGTATTTTTGCCGGAAAGATACCGGAACTTGACTGTGTCTCGTTTGGACCGGATATGAAAGATATCCACACGCCGAAAGAGAGTATGGATGTGGAAAGTGTGAAACGAACGTGGGAATATTTGCTTGAAATATTGAAACAGTTGAAATAGCAAAAAAACGGTAAATCATCGAAACCATACAGTTCCGTTGATTTACCGTTTTTTATTGTATTGGCAATAAAAATAAACCACCTGCTATGCAGGTGTGTTCCCAAACAGCT
>ERZ827524.1514-NODE-1514-length-21303-cov-4.031485_pt1 | contig 21303 bp, 19 predicted proteins | sample MGYA00519702_ERZ827524 | MGnify/ENA primary metagenome ERZ827524 (study PRJEB31778, sample SAMEA3449341) | human gut metagenome | biome: human gut; feature: human-associated habitat; material: faeces | place: United Kingdom | collected 2010/2012 ...
CCCGTGAGGAAAAACACCGGTCTGCCGCCGCACACCGCCGCAGCCGCGTCGCACGCCGCGCCGTGGGCGGAGACGAGCGTCCAGTCCTGCCAGGGGCGGCCCAGACGCGCGGCCAAAAGCTGCACGCTGGAAATGCCCGGCAGCACCCGCGCCGCAACGCCGTTTTCCGCCAGCAGCGGCAGCAGGCCGCACGCGCCGGAATAAAAGCCCGTGTCGCCGCTGTACGCCACAACGCACAGGGAGGCGTATCCCCGCGCTTCCAGCACGGCCTGCAGCACCTCCTGCGGGCGCGCTGCTTCCACTCTGCGCGCCGTGCAGCCCGCGGGCAGCGCGGCCAGCAGCCGCCGCGCGCCGACGACGCATTCCGCCGCCGCCAGCGCCCCGGCGCACTCCGCCGTCATCGTTCCGGGCGCGCCGCCGCCCATTGCCGCCAGGATCACCTGCATGCCATCATCTCCCTGCATTCATTCAAAACCGCCGCGTAAGCTTCTCCGCTGTCCGCCGGGCGGCGGATCACCACGAGCCGCGCGCCCACATTCCGCGCCGCCTGCGCCTTTTCGCCGAATCCTCCCGGTGCGCCGCCGTCCTTGGTGACAAGATACCCGATGTCAAAACGGCGCATCAGCGCCTCGTTGAGCTCCCGCGTAAAAGGCCCCTGCAGCGCAATGATATTGCCGTGGGGCACGCCCGCCGCCTCGCAGGCCGCAAGCCCCTCGTGCGTGGGCAGCACCCGCGGGTACAGCCGCTCCGCGTCCAGCCCCGCAAAGGCGGCAAGCTCCTTCGCGCCCGTCGCCAGCAGGATATTGCCCTGCGTGCCGGCCAGCCACCGCGCGGCGGCCGGCGCGTCGGGCACAACAACGCTGTCCGGCGGCAGGGCGCTGGCCCCGCGCAGCAGCCGCCTGTACGGCACCCCGGCCGCAAGGCACGCCGCGCGGATGTTCCCGCTGGCCTCGGCCGCGTAAGGATGCGTGGCGTCCACGCACACTGCAAAGCCCGGCAGCATTTCACGCATCTGCCGCGCGTCCTTTCGGCCGACGCACACCGTCAGCGGCGGAACGCCCCGAAGCTCCTCCGCTCCCAGCGCGGTGGCCACGCTCACGGTGACCTGCGCGCCCAGCGCCGAAAGCTCCCGTGCCAGCAAACGGCCCTCCGTCGTGCCGCCGAAAACAAGCACTTTCATCGTTTGGCCTCATAGCCCCGCGGCGTGACCATGCGGCCCGCCACGGCCTGCGTCGTTCCCGCGCCGATGAACACCGTGGTGAACATATCCACCTGCTCGTCCCGCAGCCGGGCCAGCGTCAGCAGGCGGTGCTGCTGGCCCTCCCGGCCGATGTTGCGCACCCAGCCGCAGACGGTGTCCGGGCTTTTTTCCCGCAGCAGGATATCGCAGGCGCGGCGCAGATAGTCCGCCCGCTTTTTCGAGGACGGGTTGTACAGGCATATGGAAAAATCCCCCGCCGCCGCAAGGGCCAGCCGACGCTCGATCTGCTCCCACGGCGTAAGCAGATCCGACAGGGAGATCACGCAGAAATCATGCATCAGCGGCGCGCCCAGCACCGCGCCGCCGGAGAACCAGCTGATGAACACCAGCTCGTCCGGCGTGGGAATGTTGAAGTGCTCGCAGGATGATGGCCGCCGCGCCCGAGAGCGCCGAGGTGACGCCAGGCACCACCTCCACCTCCGCGCCGCCGTATTCCCCTGCAAGCTGCAAAAGCGGCCCGGCCATGCCGTACACGCCCGCGTCCCCGCTGCACACCATGGCCACCGTGCGCCCGGCCGCCGCCGTTTCCAGCGCCCAGCGGCAGCGTTCCAGCTCCCGCGTCATGGGCGTGACATATGTCTCCTTGCCCGGGTACAGATGCTTCACCAAATCCACATACACCGTGTAGCCGCACAGCACGTCCGCGCGTTCCATGGCCGCGCGCGCCTGCGCCGTCATAAATTCCTCTCCGCCCGGCCCCAGGCCCACCACATATACCTTATTCATCCTGCCACCGCCAATCCGGGGCGAAGGGCGCCATGGCCGCCGCCATGGTCACGCCGCCGCCCGCCTGTTTTTTGCAATACAATGTCCCGCCGCTGCCCAGCACCGCGCTGCGCTCGCACACGTTGTCCACGCCCGTCACGCTCTGCACAAAGCCGGACGACGAAAAGCGGCCCTCCACCGCCGCAAGCTGTGCGGCGGAAAACGTCTCGAACGCAAAGCCGTGGGCCGCGCAGAACGCGCGCAGGCCCGGCTCGTCCCGCTTCAGGTCGATGCTGCACACCTTATAAAACGCCTCGGCGCACAGCCCGCTTTGCGCCAGCAATGCCGCGAAGGCCTCCTCCATCGCCTGCTGCCCAATGCCCCTCCGGCAGCCCACGCCCAGCACCGCGATGCGCGGCACGAGCCGCAGCGCGCCCGCGTCGGCGCTGTGCACCGTCAATTCAAAATCGAACGCGCCGCCGTCCGCCGCCACGCCCGCCGGGGGCGTGCCCGCAACGGGCCATGGGCTGCGCAGCACCGCCGTGCCGCCCGCCAGTATTTTTGCCGACACCCGTTTGATGCGCGGCACATCCAGCACACAGCAGCCCTGCCGCACGGCCCACTCGTCCACGGCGAACGCTCCGTTTGCGTCCGTGGCCGTGGTGATGACGGGCAGCGCGCCGCAAACAGCGCCGATGCGCCGGGCCAAACGGTTCGCGCCGCCCAGGTGCCCGCTCAGCAGCGGCACCGCGAAGCGGCCGCATTCGTCCACCGCCACCACGGCCGGGTCCGACGCCTTATTCCCGGCATAAGGCGCGACGGCGCGCACCGCGATGCCCGCCGCGCCCACATAGACAAGCGCGTCCGCGTTGGCAAAGGCGTCGGCTGTCCAGGCGTCCAGCGTGCAGCCTTCGCCGCAGCGCGCGGCCTCGCCGGATAGCTCTGCCGCCAGCCGCCGGGCCAGCTCCATGCCCTTTTGGGTGAACGCCAGCAGCCGCACGGTCACGGCTTCGCCTCGCGGAATTCCGTCGCAAAGGAGGGGTCGTACAGCTTGCTGCGTTCATAATCCGGCGCGAGGAAATCCCCCACCAGCACCAGCGCCGTTTTTGAGATATTGTTTTCGCGCCCCGCCTGTGCCAGCGCGCCCAGACGGCAGCGCACCACCTTTTCCTCGGGCCAGGTGGCCTTGTATACCAGTGCCGCCGGGGTATCGGGCGTGTACGCGCCCTGCAGCAGAGCGGCCTGCAGGCCGTCCAGCATGCCCGCCGAAAGAAACACCACCATCGTGGCGCCATGGGCGGCAAGCGCCGCGATGCCCTCGCGTTCCGGCACGGGCGTGCGCCCGGCCATGCGCGTGATGATGACCGTCTGGCTCACGCCCGGCAAAGTGTATTCCGCACAGGCCGCGGCCGCCGCGCCGCAGAAGCTGGAAACGCCGGGGGTATCGTCATAGGGAATGCCCAGTGCGTCCAATGCGTCCATCTGCTCCCGGATGGCGCCGTAAAGGCACGGGTCTCCCGTGTGCAGGCGGACGATGTCCCTGTTTTCCGCATGGGCGGCGCGCACCACCTCCAGCACCTGTTCCAGCGTCATCTGCGCGCTGTTGTACACCGAGCAGTCCTGCCGGCACAGGCCCAGCAGCGCCGGGTTGACAAGGCTGCCCGCGTAGATCACGACGTCCGCGGCGCGCAGCAGCGCCGCGCCCCGCTGCGTGATGAGGTCCGGCGCGCCGGGGCCGGCGCCCACAAAATGCACCATGGGTCAGTCCTCCTTTACGATGATCGTTGCAAAATAGCCCGCGTCCTGTTCGCGCGGGAACACGGAAAGGTCGGCATAAACCTGTTCTCCGGGCAGCCCGCAGTTGCTCACCAGCGCGCTGCGCTCCAGCAGGCCGCGCCGCTCCAGCGCCGCCAGCACGCCGGGCAGCTGCCTGCCGGACTTCATCAGCACCTTGGCGCCCGGCTGCGCCAGGCATTCCTCCAGTGCGCCGCAGCCGCCCGGCACGATGTGCAGCGGGGTATCGATGCCCGTCAGGCTGGTGTTCAGCCGGGCCGCCACGGCGCAGAAGCTCGTCACGCCGGGCACCATGCGCGTTTCATAGCCATCCGCGGCCAAAATGTCCGCCAGGTAGGCGGCCGTGGCGTAGATGGAAACGTCGCCCAGGTTGAGCATGGCGACGTCCCGCCCCGCGTCCAGATGCGGCCGCAGCGCCTGCGCCGCCGCAAGGTGCGCGGCGTGCTGCTGCGCCTTGTCCCGGGACATGGTAAAATGCAGCGGCACAACGGTTTTGCCTTCCAGCGAAACCGCCTGCTGCGCGATGGAGAGCGCCAGCATCTCGCCGTTTTTCGTCTGCGGCGCGGCCACCACAGGGCAGCGCTCCAGCGTTCGCACGGCCTTGAGCGTGATGAGCTCCGGGTCTCCGGGGCCAACGCCCACACTGTAAAAAACGCCTTTTTTCATTGTTTTTTCCCCTTCCATTCCGCCAGCATCTCCGCGGCCGAAGCCGTCCGGCCCAGCAGACCGTATTCATTGGAAAACAGCACCGCGCCCACCCGGTATGCGCCCGCCGCCCGGCGGACGAGATGCCGCTCCACGGCCCGCAGCAGGCTGTCCAGCACAGGCGCGCGCAGCCCCGCTTCGTCCAGCAGCGCTATGCATGCGTCCGTGGTGGCCGCGTCCAGCAGCGCGGCGCAGGTCTTCTGCGACGCGCCGCACACTGCTGCGTGGGCGCACAGCAGCTCCGTGCGGCAATCCGCATACCGGCTGTGTGTATTCATGACGCCTCCCGCCAGCTTTGCCAGCTTGCCGATGTGCCCCACCAGCAGCACGTCGGCAAAGCCGAGCGCAGCGGCCTCGTCCAGTGCGTCGCCGATGAAATTCGAGCATTTCACCACGGGTGCGCCCGCCGCGTCCAGCCCCTGCTCACGCAGAAAATCCACACCGTAATTGCCGGGCGTCAGCAGCACGCGGGCGGCCCCCTGGGCCCGCGCCTGGCGCAGCGAAAGCGCCACCGTGTCGATGAGCGCCTGCATGCTCATGGGCTCCACGATGCCGGAGGTTCCCAGAATGGAAATGCCGCCCTCGATGCCCAGCTGCGGGTTGAAAGTTTTTTTCGCCAGCGCCGCGCCCTCCGGCACACAGATGGTCACCCGCAGGCCGCCGTCCCAGTTCAGTGCATCGCACACGGCACGCACCGCCTGCTCGATCATCCTGCGCGGCACACGGTTGATGGCCGCCGCACCCACGGGCTGGTCCAGCCCGGGCTTTGTCACACGGCCCACGCCCGGGCCGCCGTCTATCACAACGCCCGGCTGTGCCGCGCGCTCCACCCGCGCCTCAATCAGCGCGCCGTGCGTCGCGTCGATGTCGTCGCCGCCGTCCTTTTCCACCGCGCAGCAGGCGGTTTCCCCTGCCATGCGGCAATACCGAGGCGCAGCCGTAACAGGCAGGCCGCCGGGCGTCGTGAGCGTGACACTCTCCGGCGCGCGCCCGCCCAGCAGCAGGCGTGCCGCGCCCGCGGCCGCAAGCGCCGCGCAGGTCCCGGTGGTATAGCCGCAGCGCAGCCGTTTTCCGCCGGACTGGATATAATGCTCAAACGGCATCCCGTCACCCGCCTTACAAATTTATACTATCTCCCGCAGCCGCGCACCGTACAGCGCCTGCACCTCCGGCAGCGCGCCCAGGCCCCGCATCCGGCAGCGCACCCCGACGCCCGCGGCCTCGAGCCTGCTTTTCCAGCTTTTTGGGCCGTCCCCCGCCATATCGTTCAGGGCGTGGTCGCCCGCCACCAGCATGAACGGCACAAGCAGCGCCTGCCCGCAGCCGTCTTCCTTCAGCTGCGCCAGCACCTCGTCAAAGCCGGGCCAGCCCTCCACCGTGCCCATATAGGCGCGCCGCCCGCCCGCAAGGCGCAGGGCCGTCTGCATGGCGGGATAGACCATGTTGGCGAAGTGCTCCGTGCCATGGCCCAGCAGCACCAACGCCCCGCCCTCCGGCTGCCCGAAGCGCCGCGCCATGCACGCAGCCAGCGCGCGCAGGCTTTCGCTGTCCGCGGCAAGGGGCCGCCCCAGGGCCAGCCGGGCGAAGCGCCCCGCAAACGCCGCCGCGTCCGCTTTGAGCTTATCGTATTCAAAGCCGTACAGCAGATGGGTGGGCTGCACCGCCACATCCTCCACCCCCGCGGCCGCAAGCGCCTCCAGCGCCTCGGGCAGGCCGGACACGGGCTCTCCCCGTTCGGCCAGGATGCGGCGGATCGTCGGGCTGGTGTACGCGCGGCAGAACGCACGCTCCGGCGCCCCGGCGGCAAGCACGCGTTCCACCGCCTCGATATCCTGCCGCGCGCGCGGCACGCTCGTGCCGAAGCTGACGGCCAGCAAAGCCTGTTTCATGGTTTCCACTCCTGTTCCAGTTCCTCCACAGTGTGCGGCGGCGCGGCAAGGCCCAGCACGCGCCCCACGCGGTACAGCACCGGCTGCTCCAGCCCGCATGTCCGCAGCAAAGAAACATTTTCAAAAATCTCCCGCGGTTCCCCGTCCCCCGCCAGCCGTCCCCCGCGGAACACCAGCACCCGGGTGGCCCAGCGCCATGCGAAATCCACGTCGTGCGTTGCAACCATAAGCCCCAGGCCCTGCTCCGAGAGCATTTGAAGATTTTGTTCCAGCAGGCGGGTATTTGCCGGGTCCAGGCTGGCCGCTGGCTCGTCCAGCAAAAGCATCTGCGGCTCCATAGCCAGGGCGTCGGCCAGCGTCACCCGCTTTTTCTCCCCGCCGGAAAGATACTGCGGCGCACGGCCCCGGTATTCCTCCAGCGCAAAACTGCGGATGGCCGCATCCACGCGGGCGCGTACCTCGCCTACGGGCAGGCGCAGGTTCATAGGGCCGAAGCTGACCTCCTCCTCCACGCTGCCGCCCAGCAGCTGCACCTCCGGGTCCTGGAACACAAGCCCCACGCCCCGGCGCAGCACGTTCAGCTGCTTTGCGCCGCCGCCCACCGGCGCGCCCCGAAACAGGATGCGTCCCGCACCGGGGCGCAGCACGCCGTTCGCCAGAAGGAAAAACGTGGACTTTCCCGCGCCGTTGCTGCCAAGCACCGCCACGCGCTCGCCGGCGCACACCTTCACGCACACGTCCAAAAGCGCCTCCCGCTCTTCCTCGTATGCATAGGAAACATGTTCAAACCGAAGGATCTCTTCCATTTTCCCTCCTGCCAACCCTTTTACAAAACCGCCGTGTCATGCGCCGCACACAAGCGCCAGCACCATGCCCGCCGTCAATGCGCCGCACACAAGCGCGTGCGGCGCGCGCACGGGCTTTTCCCGCGTCAAAAAACGGATGCCGCCGTCATAGCAGCGGCTCTCCATCGCGTCAAAGCACGCCTGTGCCCGCCGGAAGCTGTGCGCCAGCAGCCCGCCGTATACCCGGCCCGTCGTGCGCAGGCTGCGCACCGGCCCGGCATAGCCCAGGCGGCTGGCGGCGGCGTCCCGCATGCTGCGGAACGTGGCGAACAAAATAAAGATGTAGCGGTAGATCAATACCGCCAGATCGCCCACGACCTCCGGCACGCGGGCGCGCCGCAGCGCATCCAGCAATTCCGGCACGGGGGTGGACAGGCTGAGGAAATACAAGCAGCCCACCGCGCCCAGCGCCCGCGCCATAACGAGCCGGGCCGCCGTTTGCGCCGGGGCGCGCAGGACAAAATACCCGCCCAGAAACGGGACGTTTGCCACGCCGCCGGGCGCAGACGCGTATTCCCACAGCAGCGCAATACCGCTCAGCAGCAAAAATGTAGCAGGCGCGCCCAGCAGCGACAGATAGGCGCGCGGGCGTACGCCGCCCGCCGCCGTTAACGCGGACGCTGCAAAAAACAACGCCAGCGGCGGCCACGGGGTGCGCGCCAGCAGGCACAGCGCCAGCAAGGCCGCGCAGCACCAAAGCTTCAGGCCCGGGTTTACCGTCAAAAAGCGGGAACGCCGCGCCAGCACGTCCACCGTCAGCGCCGCGCCGTGCGTGTGGCCGTGCAGCAGCAGCAGCGCGCCGCCCAGCGCTAAGGAAGCTGCGGCCGGCCAAGGGCCGGGCAGCGCGCCGGCCGTCAGGCTCCACGCCACAAAGCTCCCAAGCAGGGCGTTGAACATATTCCCACCTCCTGCCGGACTTTTTGAAAAAGCATGTTCACCGGGAGCCCCCGCGCAAAGCGGCGGGCGAAAGAGCCTCATTCCACGGACTGTGCGGAATATTTTTTACGCGCGGCAAAATAGCCGAAGCCGTAGGCCAGCACGCCCACGCCCACGCCTGTCTGGATGCAAAACAGCAGGCTCTCGATCTCTCCGGGCAGCTCGCCGCCGAGCAGTGTTTCCAAAACCGGCGTGAACCACGGCTCATATGCTTCACCCTGAATCTCCTCCACCATCCGGCTTCCGGCGTCATCGCTGCCGCCGAACTCCGCGCCCGGCGCAAGGAAGAAGGGCACGACAGCCAGTACCAGCACAGCGGCCAGCAGCGCCAAAACGGTTTTTGTATTCCTGCTCACTGCAATCCCTCCTTCAAAAAGCCGATCTCCCGCAGCTCGGGCCTGGCACAGCTTTCCAGCCCCATCACCACCAGAACGGTCAAGATGCCCTCGATCGCGGCCAGCGGCAGCTGCGTGGGCGCGAAAACGCCCAAAAAGCGCACCGCGCTGGCTGCCGCGCCGCCTTCCGCAGCGGGATAGGCCATCGCAAGCTGCAGGCTTGTGACGCAGTATGTAAACAGATCGCCCAGAGACGCCGCCAGAAATATCGCCAGCTTACGGTTCACACGCGCCTTTTTGCACAGGGCATAAACACCCCAGGAGACCAGAGGCCCGGCGATGGCCATGCTGAAGGTATTGGCCCCCAGCGTGGTGAGGCCGCCGTGGGCCAGCAGCACCGCCTGGAACACCAGCACGATGAGCCCCAGCACCGCAGCGTAAGCCGGGCCAAACAGAATGGCGGCCAGGCCGGTGCCCGTCATGTGGCTGCAGCTGCCTGTGACGGACGGGAGCTTGAGCGACGAGATGACAAAAATAAACGCGCCGGACATCGCCAGCAGCAGCAGGGCTTTGCGCTGCGCTTGCACCGTGCGGCGCAGCCGGACCACGCCTGCCGCCAGGAACGGAAGGCACAGCGCCCCCCATGCCGCACAGTATGCCGGCGGAAGATACCCTTCCATGATGTGCATGGCATAGGCGCTTTGCGGTACAAACAAAACGCCGCCCATGACCACAGAAAACGCCAAAAACCGTTTTTCACGCCTGGTCATTGAACATTCCTCCTGTTTCTTTTGTTGTGCGCCGCAAAAAAACCGGGCCTTTCTCATTTATGAGAAAGGCCCGGTCAAACAAAGTGTCCTAAAAAACGGCGCACCCTGATTTTTACCGCGCAGGCGTTTTGTCCGTCCGCCGCGCGTCCCTGCCCTTCCGGCAGCATCGCCGCAGGGCAGGTCTTCCGGCTTGGGCGTCAGCGCCCCGGCTTCGTCTTCCCGTGTGTACCCACAGTGACGTTTTGAAGCCGGAACTGTTCCCTTACGGCGGCGGTCCCGCACAGGTCTTGCACCTGTTTCCCTATTCTCCCGGCCGCCTCAAAGCGGCCGGGCACCCTGCAGCATTTTGCTTATTCACAGTAACACAGTTTTCGCTCCGGCGCAAGCGCGGAGAAACAACCCGTCAAAAAACTTCCAAAGCCATGGCTTTTTTACCAAGCGCACAGGGCGTTATGCGCCTTTGCGCCGCTGCCCGTCCTGTGCGCCCCACAGGGCGCCGGTGCGGCTTTTGCGGTACTGGCTCGGCGTCTGCCGGAACCGTTCCTGGAACACACGGTTGAACGTCCGCAGGCTGTCGAAGCCGGATTCCATGCTCACCTCCAGCATGCTCAGCTCCGTTGCAGCCAGCAGGTCGCGGGCGCAGTCCAGCCGCAGGGCGTTCACATATTCCCGGAAGCTGGTGTGCAGCCGCGCGGAGAACACGTGCGACAGGTGATATTTGCTGACGCCCAGCTCCTTTGCAATGTGCTCCAGTGAGAGCGGCTGACGGAAGTTCCGCATGATATAGCGCACCACGCTGCTCGTCAGGTCCATGGCTTTTGGCTCCGGCGCCGGCTCCAGTGAGAGTTCGGGCAGAACGTGCGCCAGGATCAAATGGAGCAGCGCGCGGGAAATGCTGCTGTCCGCCCCGGTACACCGGCAGCGGTAAAGGCTGTGCAGGGCGTACAGCACATCCGGGTCCAGCGCTTTCCCGCACAGGTACGGCCGGCGGGGGCGGCACTGCGTCAGGCTGGGGAAATAATCGCCCAGCAGAGACGTGCCGCAGACGGCCATCATATACCGGCTGTCCGCTTCCCGGCACTGGTAGCTGTGCACCGTGTTGGGAAACACCACCGCCAGTTCTCCCGCCTTCAGCTCACGGAATTCCCCGTCTATCCCGACGCAGACGCAGCCGCTCTGCACCAGAAAAAGTTCCAGTTCACCATGCAGATGGGAGGGGAAATTGAGCCGTTTGCCCATCTCCACCTGAAGCTCACGTCCGCTTCGTTCCTCGTAATAAGCATAGGCTTTTCGTTTTTCCATATATGCCTCCCACGGGATGCCCCAAAACGCAATATTTGGCCAAAAAACGATTCCTTCTGTCCGGTATTATATCATACCGGATGATATAATACAGCCAAATAAAGCACAAAAACCGGAATGATTTTTCGTCGTCCGGCGCTTTTGAATTTTACAGGTTAGAGGGTCTTTACAATGCAACAGCTGCAATGGCTTTCCGGCTGCATGAAGGACAAACGGAAATGGTTCTGGCTGGCGATGGCGCTGGCCGTTGTCTCGGCGGGGCTGTGCGTGGTGTTCCCGTTCATCACGCAGCAGATCACGGACCGGGTGCTGGTGGGACAAACGCTGCCGGACGGTTCCGTGCAGCGCCAGACACAGCTGCTCGTCCCGCTGGTGTGCGTTATGATCGGCGCGCAGCTTTTGCGCTCGTGCGTACGCTACGGCATGACGGCGTCTCTGGAGTATGTGTCCCAGAACGTCCAGCAGGACATCCGCCGCCATTTGTACGACAACCTGTGCACCCAGGACGCGGGCTTTTATACGCGGTACCGCACGGGCGACCTGATGACGCGCCTGACGGGCGATCTGGACATGGTGCGCCACACGGTGTGCTGGATCTCGTACAACGCGGTGGAGAGCACCTGCCTGTTTCTGTTTTCCATGACATATCTGTTCAGCGTGAACGCCGCGCTGACGCTCCTTCTGCTGGCCGTTGCCCCGGTGATCCTTGCATGCTCGTTCCTGTTTTCGCGCACGGTGTATCCTCTGTATGCGTCCCTGCGGGAAAAGCTGTCCCGCATGAACTCGGTGGCGCAGGAAAACATCGCGGGCAACAAAACGGTGCGCGCGTTCGTGCGCGAGGCCTATGAAAACGAAAAATTCGAGAACTGCAACGAAGAATACCGCCAGGCAAACCTCAAGGCCAACTTTCACTGGCTGAAATTCTTCCCCTACATCGAGGGCTGCGCCCAGCTTATGGGGCTTTTGTCTGTGCTCTTCGGCGGCCTGTTCATCATCCAGGGAAAAATGACGGCCGGCGACCTCGCCGCCTTTTCGCTGATGTCCTGGGGCCTGTCGGAGCCGATGCGCGCGCTGGGCACCTACCTGAACGATTTTCAGCGGTTCCTCACCTCCGCCGCAAAGGTCATTGAAATTTATTTTGCCCGCACGCGGATCGAGAACCCCGAGCACGGGCGCACCGAGGGCGAATGCCGCGGCAGCGTGGAGTTCCGCGGCGTTACCGTCGCTTACCCCCACAACAGCGCCCCCACGCTGAAGGACGTCAGCTTTTCCGTAACGCAGGGGCAGACGCTGGCCATACTGGGCGCCACAGGCAGCGGCAAAACCACGCTGGTGGACGCCGTCACGCGCATGCTGGACGTCAGCGGCGGCACGGTGCTGGTGGACGGCGTGGACGTGCGCCTGTGGGACCTTCAGGCGCTGCGGCGGCGCATCGGCATGGCGACGCAGCGCGTGCAGCTCTATTCCGACACCGTCAGCAGCAACATCGCGTACAGCGCGCCCGACGACATCTCCGAAGACGACGTCGCCCTGTACGCCCGCCTCGCGGCCGCTGATTTCATCTGCTCGCTGCCCGAGGGCTTCGACACCATCATCGGCGAGCAGGGCACCGGGCTTTCCGGCGGCCAGAAGCAGCGCATCGCCCTGGCCCGCGCGCTGGCAAAGCAGCCTGAGATCCTGATCCTGGACGACACCACCTCGGCGGTCGACCTGGAGACCGAAAAGCAGCTGCGCAAAAATCTTCAGGAGCTTCCCTATCCCTGTACAAAGATCATTGTTGCGCAGCGCATTTCCGCTGTGCGCAGCGCGGACCAGATACTCGTATTGCAGGACGGGCGCATCGCGCAGCGCGGCACCCATGAACAGCTCGCGGCCTGTGAGGGCTATTACCGCGACATCTGCCTGCTGCAGGGCGTGCAGGGAATGCCCGACGCGCCCGCGGCAAACGCCCCGGCAAAGGAGGTGCGCTGACCATGGCAAAACGGAACACCTTCGGCGTGGACGAAACGCTGGAAAGCACTTTCAGCTGGGAAATGATCCGGCGCTGCTTTGTGTACATCCGCCGGGAGGGACGCCTGTTCCTGCGCGCGTTCGTACTGCAGGCGCTGGCCATGGTGGCGGGCCTGTGCGGGCCGCTGTTCTCGGCCCGCGTGCTGGACGAGGCCGTGCCTGCGGGGAACATCCCCATGGTGCTGGCCTGCTGCGCGCTCATGCTGGCGTGTATCGCCGTCAACATTCTGTTCACCACATTGTCCAGCCGGTGCGTCAACGTCATCGGCCAGAACATCGTCCATGACCTGCGGCGCGACCTGTACGAGCACCTGCAGAAGCTTTCCTTCTCCTATTTCGACAGCCGTCCCCACGGAAAAATTCTCGTGCGTGTCATCAACTACGTCAACTCGGTGGCCAACATCCTGTCCAACGGGCTCATCAGCCTGTTCCTGCAGATGTTCAACCTGGTGTTCATTGTTGTTTTCATGCTGCGCATGGACGCGCGCCTGGCGTGCGTCGTGCTGGCGGGGCTGCCGTTCGCCGTCGGGTTCATCCTGTTCATCAAGCCCATGCAGCGCAGAGGGTGGCAGGCGTACTCCAACAAAAGCAGCAATATGAACGCCTACCTCAACGAGAGCATCACCTGCATGAAGATCACCCAGCTTTTCGCGCGGGAGCAGTACAACGCCGACGTGTACGACGGCCTGCTGCGCGATTCCAAACGCGCCTGGTACAGCGCCGTCGTGCCGTCCATGGCCGTTTCCCCTGTTATCGATCTCATCAGCCGCAGCGTGACGGTGGCCATCATCGTATACGGCATCTTTGCCGCCAAGCCCGCCGTTACCGTGGGCGTGCTGCTGGCCATGATGAACTACGCCTCCCAGTTCTGGGGGCCCATCAACCAGCTTGCCAACATCTACAACAACTTCATCAACAACGTGGCATATCTGGAGCGTATCTTTGAGATGATCGACGAACCGGTCGAGGTGCAGGACGCCCCCGGCGCCGCAGTGCTGCCGGAGATCCGCGGCGATGTGGAGTTTCACGACGTCTCTTTCGCCTATGAAAAGGATATCCTTGTGCTCAAGCATGTGAATTTTCATGTGAAGCAGGGCGAGAGCGTGGCTCTGGTGGGCCACACGGGCAGCGGAAAAACAACCATCATCAACCTGCTCAGCCGTTTTTACAACTGCACCGAAGGCCGGGTGACCATTGACGGCGTGGATATCTCCGGCGTGACGCTGGCTTCGCTGCGTGCCCAGATGGGGCTGATGATGCAGGAGAGCTTCGTATTTACAGGCACCGTGATGGACAATCTGCGCTACGGCAATCTTGCCGCCGGCGACGAAGAGCTCATCCGCGCGGCCGAGCTTGTGTGCGCGGACGGCTTTATCCGGGCGCTGCCTCACGGCTACGACACCGCGCTCACCGAGGGCGGGGCCATGCTCTCCCAGGGGGAAAAGCAGCTTCTTGCTCTGGCGCGCACCATGGCGTCCGACCCGAAGATCCTCATCCTGGACGAAGCCACCAGCAGCGTGGATACCAAAACGGAACGCGAGCTGCAGGAGGGTGTGAACCGCATGCTCAAGGGACGCACCTCCTTCATTGTCGCACACCGGCTCTCCACCATCCGTGCCTGCAACAAAATCATGTACATCGACCACGGCGAGATCGCGGAATGCGGAACCCATGAGGAGCTGCTGGCGCGCAAGGGCCTGTACTGGCAGCTCTGCCAGGAGATGTGACCGGCCGCCCCGCGGGCGCCGTATACAGCAACCGCCGCCCCGTTTCGGGGCGGCGGTTTTTTGCTTCTGCCGCGTTTATTTTTCCGTTTCCGAAATCAGCCCCATCGCCAGCGCGATGTCCAGGTTGACGCCCAGCACGTTCACGGTCTCCTCCCCGAACACGCCCAGCAGTTTTTCCTCGGTGTTGTCCGCAACGATCTGCGCAAGCCGTTCCGGGCTGAGCCCTGAAGCCTCTGCAATGGCGGGAAGCTGCACCTGCGCGGCGGCGGGCGAGATGTGCGGGTCAAGGCCCGAGCCCGAGGCCGTCATCAGGTCGGCCGGGATATCCTCCCGCGCCACGCCGGGATTTTCCGCCAAAAACGCCTCGATGTCGGCTTCCACACGCTGTGTCAGCGCAGGGTTGCTGGGCGCGTAATTGTTGGAACCGGAGCCCAGCCCCGCAAATTCGCTGCCGTCGTTGTAGAACCGGCTGCCCTGTTCGTCTGTGTAATAGGTGTTGTAGTGATAGGCGGAGGGCCGCCCCTTCATGAAATAGGCCTCGGTGAACTCCTGTCCCACCAGCTTCGCACCCACAGCCTTGCCGTCGGCGGTCACCAGGCTGCCGCCCGCCTGATGCGGGAAAAGCAGGCCGGAAAGGCCGCTCAGAAGCACCGGAAATACAAATCCGCACAAAAGCAGCAGGACCAGCGTGACCACGAGAGCCTGACGGATATTGCGGAGCATTGCTTTTTTATTCGCGTCCATGCATATTCCTCCTTAAAAGCCCCAAAGCGCCAAAAGCGGATGGATGAGCATATCTATGAGCTTGATGCCTGCGAAGGGAGCGATCACACCGCCCAGGCCGTAAAGCATCATATTCCGGGCAAGCATCCTGCCGGATGACATGGGGCGGTACTTTACGCCCCTGAGCGCCAACGGTATCAGGCATGGAATGATGATGGCATTGAAAATGAGCGCGGAAAGAATGGCGCTGTGCGGCGTTGCCAGGTCCATGATGTTGAGCACACCCAGCTGCGGGATCGCCATCATAAACATAGCGGGGATGATTGCGAAGTATTTTGCGATGTCGTTGGCGATGGAAAAAGTCGTAAGGCTGCCGCGGGTAATAAGCAGCTGCTTGCCGATCTCCACCACCTCCAAAATTTTCGTGGGGTCGCTGTCCAGGTCCACCATATTTGCGGCCTCTTTGGCGGCGGCGGTACCGCTGTTCATCGCAAGGCCTACGTTTGCCTGCGCCAGAGCGGGCGCGTCGTTGGTGCCGTCGCCCGTCATGGCAACGATCTTGCCCTCGGCCTGTTCTTTTTTGATCAATGCGATCTTGTCTTCGGGCTTGCACTCGGCAATGAAGCCGTCCACGCCTGCCTCCTTGGCGATCGTGGCGGCGGTAAGCGGGTTGTCGCCCGTGCACATAATGGTTTTGATGCCGATGGCACGCAGGCGCTTAAAACGCTCGGCCATGCCTGCCTTTACCGTGTCCTTTAAATAAATGACGCCCAAAATCCGGCTGTCCTCGCAGACAGCCAGCGGTGTGCCGCCCAGAGCGGACACCTCGGCAACGCGCCGGGCAAGGTCCTCCGGCACCTTGCCGCCCATTTCGCAAACGTATTTCTCAATGGCGTCGGACGCCCCCTTGCGTACGCTCCGGCCGCCGGGCAGGTCCACACCGCTCATGCGTGTCTGAGCGGTAAACGCAATGAAGCGCGCGCCCTGCGGCTCCCCGCAGTCCTCCCCCTGAAGGCGGGCCAGAGCCAGTGTGGACTTACCCTCCGGCGTGCCGTCGTGCAGGCTCGTCAGCGCGGCACAGCGCACCAGCTCCTCCCGGCACGCGCCGCCCACGGGGAAAAAGTCCGCCGCAAGGCGGTTGCCGTAGGTAATCGTTCCGGTCTTATCCAAAATCATCGTGTCCACGTCGCCGCATGCCTCCACGGCTTTGCCGGACATGGCGATGACGTTAAAGCGCGTCACGCGGTCCATCCCGGCGATTCCGATGGCGGACAGCAGGCCGCCGATGGTGGTCGGGATCAGGCAGACCATCAGGGCGATCAGTGTGGAAGTCTGGAGCTGCACGCCGGAATACAGGGCGATGGGATACAGTGTGACGATGACGATCAGAAAAATAACGGTGAGCGACACCAGCAGTGTGTTCAGCGCGATCTCATTGGGCGTTTTTTTGCGGGAAGCGCCCTCCACCAGAGCGATCATGCGGTCCAGAAAGCTGTCGCCTGGGTCGGACGTGATGCGCACCTTCAGCCAGTCGGACACCACCGTGGTGCCGCCGGTTACAGAGCTGAAATCGCCGCCTGCCTCGCGCACCACCGGTGCGGATTCGCCGGTGATGGCGGATTCATCCACCGAGGCGATGCCCTCGATGACCTCGCCGTCGCCCGGGATGACCCCGCCCGCGGACACCATCACCACATCGCCCTTCTTCAGTTCGCTGGACGGCACCATCCTTTCGCCTCCGTCCGCATCAAGCAGGCGCGCCTGTGTGTCTTTTTTTGTTTTCTTCAGGCTGGCGGCCTGCGCTTTTCCGCGCCCCTCCGCCACTGATTCGGCAAAGTTTGCAAACAGCACCGTAACGAACAGAATGGCCGACACAATACTGTTGTAAACGCGCGCGTTCGGCGTCGTGTCTCCCAGCAGGCCGGGCGCGAAGGAGAGCACCAGCGAGATCACAAACCCGATCTCCACAACGAACATCACCGGATTTTTCATCATATAGCGCGGGTCCAGCTTTGTAAACGCCCCGACCACGGCCTGCCGCATGATCTCCGGTGTGATCATCTTTTGCTTGCGGTTCTTACTCATAGCTCTGAAAATCCTCCTTAGGGGTTGTTTGAAAATAGCAGGAACGCTGTATTTCCCGCAAGGATCGAGCAGTTACAAGGCCAAAAGCGCAGGAATACCTGCTGTATTCCGAGGATTTTGGACGCAGTAAACGTCAGTTCCTGTTGGGAAAGGCAGCTTTTTTGATTTTTCAAACCGCTCTTAGCCCCACAGAGCCAGATGCTCTGCAACGGGGCCCAATGCCAGCGCTGGAAAAAATGTCAGCGCGGCAAAAATGTATACGACGAAAACCAGGATAACGGAAAACGAAACCGTGTCCGTCCGCAGCGTGCCGGCCGATTCATTGACAAAGTTCTTTTTCATCAGCGACCCGGCAATGGCCAACTGGATGACGATGGAAAGGTACCGGCCGAAGAACATGGCCAGACCGGCGGTGATATTCCAGAAACAGGTATTATCCGCCAGGCCCTCAAAACCGGAACCGTTGTTGGCGGCGGAGGAGGCATATTCATACAGCACCTGGCTCAGGCCGTGAAAGCCCGGATTGGTGATGCCCTCCCGCCCGGCTGCGGTGCCCACTGCCAGCGCGGAAAACGCAAGGATGAGCAGCGGGTGGATGATGATGCACAGCGCGGTGAGCTTCATTTCCCGGCCTTCGATCTTTTTGCCCAGGTATTCCGGCGTGCGCCCGATCATCAGGCCGCAGATGAACACTGCCAGAATGGCGTACAGGATCATATTCATCAGACCGACGCCCTTGCCGCCGAATACTACGTTCAGCATCATGTGCAGCAGAGGGATCATGCCGCCCAGCGGCGTCAGGGTGTCGTGCATATTGTTCACCGTACCGGTCGTAAAAGAGGTCGTGACGGTGGTGAACATCGCCGACTGCGCAATACCGAAGCGGACCTCCTTGCCCTCCATACTGCCCATGGCCTGGTCCAGGCCGATATCCGCCAACGCCGGGTTGCCCTGGCTCTCGGCCCAGAAGCATACGCTCAGGCCGATGACGAACAGGATGCCCATGGCGGCAAAAATGCTGCGTCCCTCGCGGCCGTAGATGGCCGCGGAAAGGCCGCCGCGCGCACGCAGGCCGCCTGCCCTTTGCATGCCGTCCGCCGCTTCCTGCCTGCGGGCGTGCACCATTTTACCGAAGGTGATGACGCATGCGCCGGGCAGGAGCATCATGGAATACAGCTCGATCAGGTTTGAGAGCATCGTGGGGTTTTCCAGCGGCGTGGACGAGTTTGCGCCCAGGAAGCCGCCGCCGTTCGTGCCCAGATGCTTGATGATCTCCAGCGCGGCGATGGGGCCCATGGCAATGACCTGAAATGTGCCCTCCAGCGTCTCCACCACAACATTGCCTTCAAAATTCTGCGGCACGCCCTGCCATACCAGCAGCAGGCCGCCCACAATGGAAAACGGCAGCAGGATACGGGTGGTGATGCGCACCAGGTCCGCAAAAAAATTGCCCACGTCGTTTTTTGTCCTGCCTGCAAGGCCGCGGATGAACGCAACGCAGGCAGCATATCCGCTTGCGGCGGACACGAACATCATAAAAATGATGACCAGCATCTGAGACAGGTAGGAAAGCCCGGACTCACCGGAATAGTGCTGGAGATTCGTGTTCGTCATGAAGCTGATAATGGTATTGAACGCCAGCGTGGGCTCCATATTCTCAATATTGTTCGGGTTGAAAAGCCCTGCGCTCTGCACGCGCAGGATCAGATACCCGATGAACACCATCACGGCGTTCGTCCCCAGCAGAGCCAGGGCATACTGTTTCCAGTTCATCCCCTTCCCGGGGTCCACTCCGCTGATTTTATAGATCGCTCCGTCCACACGGTCAAAGACGGGGTCTGCAAAAGTGTGTTTCCCCGCCGCGATGTGATACAGATACACACCCGCGGGAATGACAATGAGCAAATAAATGCTCACTGTCAGTGCAAGCTGTAGCATGACAAGCTCCTCCTGTTTATCTCAGTTTCGCTCACAGCGAATCAAAATTTTTCCGGATGTACCAATGCATAGATCAGATAGCAGCCCAGCAGCAGCACGATCCCACCCAGTACCAGCATTTATGTATCCTCCTTGCGGCCTTTTTCCCCGCGCTCACTCCGCGGCGTCCACCTGCTTCTGGCACCATTTTGCCAAAAGCCATACAAGCCCGAAGCAGGCCAGCAATGTTCCGGCCATCAGAACATCCATCATAATCCATTCCCTTCCTTCCCTTATCGCGGTATGCCTCATTATAGGGCATAAGCTGTAAGTGTGCGCTTAACGTTCGCCGCCGGATGTTAAGGTTGCGTTAGCGCCCGCAAAGGCGCAAAAAAGAAGCCTTCCGGAAAACCGGAAGGCTTTTTCCCACGGGCGCGGCCCGCTGTTTTTTCATTTTTCAGAAAGGGAGCGGAGCATAAAATACCGGAAGCTCCCGCTTTACGGCTGCCAGGGAGCGCGCTCCATCCACTTGCCGTTGGTAAAGTCCGGAATGGGCACGGGAGCGCCGCCCATGGCCACGCTCTGCTCACTCAGGCAGGAAATACTCATCCATGCCGCCGCATCATATACGTCGATGGGCGCAGGCGCGCCCGCCTTTGCGGCGTCGAAGAACGAGCGGAACACCAGCCAGTCCATGCCGTCATGGCCGCCGCGCACGCCTTCGGCCAGATATTTTTTCCACACCGGATGGTCGTACTTCTCACGGTACTCCTCGGCGCTGTTCCAGCGCTCGTTCCACTTAAAATCATACTCGTTGTCTTTGCCGTCTAAAAAGACGCTCTTGTTGTCCTCCATGTACATGCCCTTTGTCCCCTGCACATGGAACCCGCGGGAATAGGCCCGCGGCAAGGTGGTGTCCAGCGTCAGGCAGATCGTCTCGCCCCGGGCGCATTTGATGATGGTCGTCACCACGTCGCCCTGGGCAAAATTCATTTTTGCAGCGTCGTAGTCCGGGCCTTTTTCCCGCAGCAGATATTCGTGCAGCCCCGCGGCCTTGGACGCCACTGAAACAAGCGTCAGCATGCGGTTGCCGCGGTTGATGTCCAGCACGTTTGCAATGGGGCCCAGCTCATGGGTGGGGTAGTTTTCGCAGTTCCGGTACAGGTAGTTGCGGAAGCGGTAGTGCCGCATCTCGCGCCCGGTGGAGACCTCCTCCCGCAGGTCGTGGCGGTAACCTCCCTGGCAGTGCACCACCTCGCCGAACAGGCCCCGGCGCACCATATTCAGCACCATCAGCTCGTCGCGGCCAAAACAGCAGTTTTCCAGCATCATGCAGGGTACGCCCGTTTCCTCGTGGGTGCGCACCAGCTTCCAGCAGTCCTCCACAGAATATGCGCCCGCCACCTCCACGGCCGTATACTTGCCTGCGCGCATGGCGTCGCAGGCAAGGTTCAGATGGGATTCCCACGACGCCATAATGACCACAGCGTCGATTTCCGGCATGGCCAGTACCTCGCGGTAATCCGCCGCAGCGCGGGGCGCGGGCTGGCCCGCTGCCGTCACAAGCTGCACGCCCTTCTCCCGGCGGTCCTCATAATTGTCGCACACGGCCAGCACACGAACGCCCGGCTGGGGCAGGATACAGTTTTCCAACAGGTTGGAGCCGCGGTTGCCCAGGCCGATAACACCTACATTCAATACTTCTTTCATAAATGGATACTCCCTTTCCGTTTCAAAAGCGGCCCGCACAGGCTCTGGGCCGTTATTTCCTTCGTCTGCGCAGGTATTCGGACACGGAAACACCATAAAAGCGCGAAAATGCACGCTTGAACGAATAATCGTTTTCGTACCCCACGGCGCGCGCCGCCGCCGCCAATTTCCTCCTGCACGGAGGCCACGAACACGGCCTGCGCGCTCGCGCGCAGCCGGTCGAGCGCCTCGGCGCACGCGAGCAGGGAGGCGACGCTTTCGCGGTTGTCCAGCGTTTTGCCCGCGATGAAGCCGTTTTGCAATTCCACGAGCGGGGCCTTGAAAACCACCGCGTCGCCCACGTGCACCAGGCGGCGCACGGTGGCCGCGTCGTACCCTACGTCCACATAGAGGGAATCCATGGTGACGGCCTTTTCCCGCTCGGCCGCGGTCAGCAGGTGCGGGGGCTTCGCGCCCACCACGCCGAACAAATCGCCGCCTTCCGCCTTCACGATCACTTCGTGCGCAGGCAGCACGCGCGGGTCTACGCCGCCGTTGCGCCGCAGGCGCAAACAGCCGTCGTCCTCGATTTTGGTCACGCACATGCCGA
>ERZ827524.1517-NODE-1517-length-21267-cov-3.672591_pt1 | contig 21267 bp, 19 predicted proteins | sample MGYA00519702_ERZ827524 | MGnify/ENA primary metagenome ERZ827524 (study PRJEB31778, sample SAMEA3449341) | human gut metagenome | biome: human gut; feature: human-associated habitat; material: faeces | place: United Kingdom | collected 2010/2012 ...
TGGGCGTAGGATATTTGAGAGGAGCTGTCCTTAGTACGAGAGGACCGGGATGGACATACCTCCGGTGCACCGGTTGTTCCGCCAGGAGCACGGCCGGGTAGCCGCGTATGGATGTGATAAACGCTGAAGGCATCTAAGCGTGAAGCACACCTCAAGATTAGATATCCCATAACGTAAGTTAGTAAGGTCACTTGTAGACTACAAGTTTGATAGGTCGGAGGTGTAAGTGCAGCAATGCATTGAGCTGACCGATACTAATAGACCGAGGGCTTGAACTACGATTCTTGTATTTGATCACTCTCCTGTTCGGTTTTCAGTGTACTCGAGTTGAGCGCGAAACGCTCAACTCGGCAAGTTTGTTTGCGAAGCAAACAAACTTGTATATGCTGAAAGTTCAGAGTTTGCCGGATCGCGAAACGCTCAACTCGGCAAGTTTGTTTGCAAAGCAAACAAACTTGTATATGCTGAGAATTTAGAGTTCATCGGAGCGCTGGGCGCGCAACTCGTATGCTGAGAATTCAGAGTTTGCCGGATTGCGTTGATTTGCGGGTTCGGTGACAGAAGCCGAAAAGCGAGGAAGCGGCGGAAGGCCGCAGAGCACGGCAGAAACAAAAAACAAACGATATGCACCTTTAGCTCAGCTGGTAGAGCAACTGACTCTTAATCAGTGGGTCCCGGGTTCGAATCCCTGAAGGTGCACCACCGAATGACAGCCCGAAGCGAACGCGGGTATGACATAGAACGCGGCCTGAACGCTGAGGCCGGCGGGACGGACGTCCGGCCGGCGGCAGAGGTCGGCTGTGAAGGAAATGTCTGCGGGCGCCGGTGGTCTGAGATCGGTATGAGCGGAGCGCGGCGCGAGCCGTACCCCGATTCGATACAATAGTCAGTGTCTTTAACAATGAGGGTCCACCCGTTCCCATTCCGAACACGGAAGTTAAGCTCATTTGTGCCGAAAATACTTGGCGGGAAGCTGCCCGGGAAAATAGGTCGGCGCTGACACGTCTCCCCCGGCGGGGAGGCGGCGGTTCCGTCCTGCGCTTTTGCAGGACGGTTCTCTATTCCTCCTTTTGCGCTCCCGGCGGGGCGCGGCTGCACGCGAATGCTTTTGCAGCCCATCAAAGCCGGTTTTCGCCTTGCGCGGGACGGCGGGGACGTTGTCTGGGAAGTGCGTTCCCATCCATTTTCGCCTCGGCCGGCGTTCTTCTTTACCGGTGGCGGGAGTGCGGGCGGCTCGGCTGCTGCGGCGCAGGATGCGCGGGCGTCTTTTCCCGGTGTGCGGCTTCGGCTTAGACGCGCTGTCGTTTAACCTGTTTCATCTTGCATTTTTTCGCCGCGGTGCGGCTGCAGGTTTGCTTTGCGTTTCCTCTTGTTTTCTCTTGTTCGGGTTCTCTTCTCCTTTCCTTTTTTCCTTGCTTGGCGGGGCGGCTGATCCGTTCGCGGGCGGGCAAGCGCGGGGAAGGTCCGGAAGGTCCTTTCAAGACGGAAGCCTTTCATTTCGGTTTTGTCCCTCTCCTCATTCATACACACGCATACATTCCTCCTTAGCTCAGTCGGTAGAGCATGCGGCTGTTAACCGCAGGGTCGTTGGTTCGAGCCCAACAGGGGGAGCCAGAATTATCGCCTGAAAAGGCACAAAGTACGAAAACCCTTGAAATATCAAGGGTTTTCGCCATTTTTACAGTCAATTTTGTAGCTAAAACACAGGGCACAAAATTGGCTGTTTTTCTTATTCCCCCAGACTCGAACCGTCGAAAACTATAATTCTCAAGTAATTTGTTATTGGCTTCATACACTCCTCCTCATGCTGGACTTGAACTGTCGAAAACTAAATCACATATTTTGACCGTAATTTCTTTATTACATATAAAGATTTTACGGTCTTTTTTTATGCCTATTTTTCCTCCTTGCAGACGAATACATAACCTAGTTAAATATCGGCAAAAAAGAACAAGGAGGTTACAAAGTGAGCTGTAAAGTAATTGCAATCGAAAATCAGAAAGGAGGTACGGAAAAATCTATTACGGCATTGAACCTCGGCGTCGGTCTTAAAATGAAAGGCAAAAAGGTTTTGCTTATTTGACGCCGATCCGCAGTGTTCGCTTTCCATCAGTCTCGGAATCGAAAGACCGGACGAGTTAGATGTTTCCCTTGCAACCTTAATGAGTAAGGTAATCGACAACAAACCGTTTGATGATGACTACGGTATCATTCACTGTTCGGAAGGAATTGACCTAATGCCCTGTAATGTGGATCTGTCCGGCATTGAAAGTTATCTTTTTATGGTAATGAGTCGCGAGTGCATTATGAGAACCTATGTCAATCAGGTCAAGAAAAATTACGATTACATTCTTATTCTGAATGTTGCAGAAGTATAATTACAACCTTGAGCGCTATGAAACATTAAATCTTGCGGTTGCCTTTCGTTATATGCTGTCATAAATGTGTTCTTTGTAAGTTGGGTACTATTATTGAGAGAAATCCTATGGGATATCAATTTTAAGTGTAAGAAGCAGATACAAATACATCGAATTTAATCATTATTTATATAAATTTTTAATTAAATCAAATTTCTTTCGAAAATTTATTATTACCCCTTGAAAATTCGACGCATTTTTGGTATGATAGTATAAAAATCGGGGAGGATTAGTATGCAAAAAAAGAATTGGTTTGTTAGAGTTTTAGTGATTTTGTTAATATTGTTCATTGCTTCTATAATCATAATATCTTACTTTTTCTCTATTAATAAATTTATAATTACAGGTCAGATTATTTGTCTTATATGTATTTTGGTAGTTTTAGCATTAGCAGAAATTTTTGATAATTTCAGTATAGGCAATATTATAACGCTGAATAGGCAATACAAAAATAAAGAAAAAGAACTTGAACGTTCCGAAAAAGAAAACAGAGAGTTAAGACTTCAATTAACGAACGTTTTTTCTAATATTAACGCTAACCATAATACTAATATTTTTGGTTCCTCTTCAGAATCGTTAAGTCGGTTGCTTAGTGTTGAAAAGGCAGAGCCGGAGGAAGTTGAAAAGAAGATAGAAGAGGAAGTAAAAGAACATACGCCTGAAAAACATGACGAAAACGAAGTGCAAACAAAAATGGATTTTATATCGAGGAGACGTGTTTTTCAAGGGATAGAAAATTTATTATTAGCTCGATATTTTGAAAAAAATAATATTAAACAAGAACAAATTTGTACACAAATTAAGTTTTCGGAAGGATTTGTTGATACCGATCCCATAATGGAGAGAAATGTGATATTTGATGCATATTATAAGGAACCATGGGATGAAGAGGTGTTCGTAGAAATGTGTATGTCTAACTCTCTCCCTATGTTAGATCGATTCTATCTTCTTTTGTCTAAGGTATATCACTATCGAACGGTGAAAAAACTGCAAGCTAAACTGGTTTTGATTATTCCTGCAATATCTGAAAAAAATGTAGTTGATTTGTCTTTGCGGGGGCTAGGCGCGAATAAAGAAAGATTCTTTAAATATTTTGCACCTGCGATTAAAAATAATTTGTTAAAAATTGTAGAATTAGAAGTTTCAGATGCAGACATAGAAAAAATTAAAAAAGAGATTTAATTTGTGTTCTTTAAAATAACTTTTTAAACCAAATTTAGTTGTGCGATTTCGCCGCGCGCCACAAAAGAATAGAAGTCGGATTTGTCGACTGTTATTTTTTTAATGAAGCGCAGAAATGGGAATAAAGAATGAATCGGAACTTGTGTCCAATGAAAAATGCAATTTGTGTTCGAAAAATAAGAGCACATTGTTTTGCGTAAACGATATATGAATTCTTCTTTGTATCCATGCTGTCGCTTTATGCTGCGTGACAACTTTTTATTAAATTAACTCTATTATGCTATTCCGTTGTATTGACACATGAAAAAGCATTTGTATGGTATGTTCTTTCTAAATTATGATCGTTGATTACAAGTGATAATGCTGTATAATATATTCATGTCGAAGATTTTTACCGATTCAGGAGATAGCGATGTTCTTTTCTAAAAAGAAATGCAAGTTAGAGTTCTCGAACAATCCGTCTGTTTTTACCTGTTCACATGTACTTGACGACGGCAAACCGAATGATACATTTACAGTCTGTTTATTAAGGCTGAGTGTTGATGCTATGAACAACCGAAATCGGTGAATGCGGAGATGATATATAAGGGAAAATAGTTGAACGTACTTTCCTTTTGACGTTTTCAAACTGTTTATAAAAGTATTGAAAAGAGAATCCTGTCAAACTTCTCTTTTCTTTTTTGAAAAACCGTCAAGCCTGTTTACTATTTCTTTTATTTATGCTATAATAATGTCAAGAGGTGATATTATGACCGATATCGGGGCGCGCATATACTCTTTGCGGACAAACGCGGGGCTGACGAAATCGCGGTTGGCGCAGATGCTTGACGTGACGGAACAGACTGTCTCGGATTGGGAACGGGACATTGCCGAGCCGAGCGCACAGAATATTTTTTCGCTGTATGACATATTCGGGCAGAAACTGTTTTCCGATGTCGGCAATATCGCAGCGGACAAGCCTAACCGCCCCTGTATGGAGAGCATAAAAGAAATATATAAAATAGGAAGAGGCCCGTCGAGTTCTCACACGATAGGTCCCGAAAGAGCCTGCAAGCGGCTGAAAGAACTTTATCCGAACGCAACCGGATATAAAATCACGCTGTTCGGTTCTTTGGCAAAAACCGGCAAAGGGCACGGCACGGATGTTGTTATAACAGAAACGCTAAAACCCGCCGCCGTAGAGATCGTCTTTGACAATATAACGCAGACCGCGCATCCGAACACAATGCGTACAGTTGCGTTTGACGGAGAAAAGATACTCGGAGAAAATGAAGTTCGCAGTATCGGCGGCGGAGATATCGTTTTTGACAACGAAATAGCGGCAGAGAAAAAAACGGTATATCAATATCGCAGTTTTGCGGATATATCGAATTATTGCAAGTCCCGAAATATTTCGCTTTGGGAATATGCAAACGAAAACGAAGACGGGCTTCGGGAATATCTCGGCACGGTTTGGGAGCAAATGACGCAGGCCGTTGAACGCGGTCTTCACGATGAGGGTATTCTTCCCGGCGGTTTGGGCGTTCACAAAAAGGCAAAGCAACTGTTTGAGGCTCAGCATATAGATGAAAGCCCGAAATCAAGAGAAAACCGTCTTATTTGCGCGTATGCGTTCGCCGTCAGTGAACAAAATGCGTCCGCACAGACCATTGTGACCGCTCCTACTTGCGGTGCGGCGGGCGTTTTGCCTGCGGTGCTGTATTACGAACAGCAAAAAAATGACCTTTCAGAAGAAAAAATTATTCGGGCGTTGGCAACAGCCGGAATAATAGGGAATATCATAAAAACAAACGCATCGATCTCGGGTGCTGAATGCGGTTGTCAAGCCGAAATAGGCAGTGCCTGCGCCATGGCTGCCGCCGCTCTCGGTGAACTGTTTGAATTGAGCATAGACAAAATAGAATATGCCGCAGAAATTGCACTTGAACATCATTTGGGACTGACCTGTGACCCCGTTTGCGGACTTGTTCAGATTCCGTGCATAGAGCGCAATGCGGTTGCTACAATGCGGGCAAAGGACGCCGTCAGTCTGTCAAGTCTACTGTGGAACACAAGGAAAATATCGTTTGACAGCATTGTCAAAACAATGGCTGAAACCGGAAAAGATCTGTTGCCTTCTTACCGTGAGACCGCAGAGGGCGGTCTTGCGAAAACTTATCGCGGCGATTCCGAATGATTTTGGGAATAAGTCTTGCCCGTTTGTGCTGATTATGGTGTGTCTGAATTTGTTAATATCAGCACTTTTTCGGAAAATCTCTGTCGCAGACAGAGGTTTTTCTTTTTTATTCTCTCTTTTTTTATGGCGTTACAGAAAAAAATGAAATAAGCCTGTTATACAATTGTTTTGTTATATGTGCACCAAAAATGCCTGATAAATTTAGCAAGTAATACTAATTGTGTCGAATTTTGTCTTCGGAAACACATATTTGTGATACAATTCCTAAATTGTTTTCGACAAAATTCGCTTGAAATCCATAATATTTTGTGATAGAATTTTTTTGCGAAGAAAAAAACAGGCAAAAATTAAATTTATATAAGATGAAACCGTTTTTCGAAAACATCTCTCTCCGGGACATGCTTCCATTGTTTTCGAATGACGGCATAGGAGGATTTTTATGGAAGGATTCGGTTATGAAAAGAAGATCCGAATTATGATCGTTGATGAGAACGCAGAATTTCGTTCATATACGGCGAATAAACTTCGGGAAGAGGGTTTTGATGTTGTTTTGACGACATCCGACCCAAAGAATGCACTTGATGCAATCGAAGCAACATCTCCCGATGTCGTTCTTTTTGACTTGATAATGGTCGGGCTTGACGGAATAGCGTTTCTCGAACAGGCAGGCAAAATGCCTTTTGCGCACCGTCCGCGGTTTATCGCAACATCAACAGCCGTCAACGAAATGATGATAAAAGAAGTTATGCGACTCGGGGCATCATATTTCTTGGTTAAACCGATAAACTATTCCATTCTGACCGAGCGTATACATCAAATCTGTTCTGTACCGGAACGAAAGGAGATCTTTTCCGTGTCCCAACCCGAGCCTACGCCTGAACCGCGTCAGGTATATATTGAGGATGACCTTGAAAAACAAGTGACGGAATCCATTCTTGAAATAGGTATTCCCGCGCATGTCAAAGGCTATCATTATGTAAGAAGCGCAATCATGCTCGCAGTGACCGATCCCGAGGCAATAAATGCCGTTACAAAAATCATTTATCCGACCGTTGCAAAACAATATAAAACTTCGCCCTCCCGTGTCGAACGGGCTATACGTCACGCAATAGAGGTTGCGTGGGACAGAGGCGACGTCGATGTTTTGAACTCGATTTTCGGATATTCCATAAGTTCCTCCCGAGGAAAACCGACAAATTCGGAATTTATAGCAATGATTGCGGACAGGCTCCGTTTGCGGAACAAAAAACGCGATATCAGAAGAATGACAGTCTGATTTTTACATAAACACATAGGTTTAATATTCTTTTCCTATCAATTCATTACAGACAGCGACTGTTACCCTCTCTCTCTTCTTCTTTGCGTAAGGGGCTGTAAATAACTTGCGTTTTTTTACAGCCCCATGCAATAAGAATTTTCAAAATGTTATACCCTCTTTTCTTTTCTCTTCTCTTTTTGCTGCCGTTCCGCATTGCTCGGTTCTTCCCTCGTTCCGAGCACGGAACGGCTCACAATTTTTGTGAATCCCATTTCAATAACGACAGTCAACTGTCCTTTCGACGGGAAAGTTTTGATTTTCAGCATTTTTAAATGAATAAATATATATAAACATTAAAAGAAGCAAGCGACGGTAGAAATGTTGCTTGCTTCTTCGGTTAGGCTGAATAGGTTGGATTTTGCCTGAAACAACGGTTATTCCGTCATTTTCAGAAATTCGGCTTCGTCGATTATCGGCACGCCGAGAGATTGGGCTTTTGTGAGTTTTGATCCGGCGTCTTCGCCTGCGAGGACGTAGGTCGTTTTCTTTGAGACGGAGCCTGAGACCTTGCCGCCGTAACTTTCTATCAGTGCGGAGGCGTCGGAGCGCGAAAAGGTCGGGAGAGTTCCGGTGAGAACGAAGGTCATTCCCTCGAAGCGCGTGTCTTTGATGTTGCCCGTGTAGGTCATATTCAGACCGAGCGCCTTGAAACGGTTGATAAGTTCGATGTTTTTCTCTGTTTGGAAATACTCTGTTATATACGTCGCCGTTATCGGTCCGACATCGTTGATGACGGTCAGTTCGTCTCGGGTGGCAGAGATAAGCGCGTCCATGGTAGTGAACTTTTCGCAGAGGATTTTTGCGGCTTTGCTGCCCACCTGACGTATGCCGAGCGCGTAAACCAAACGGTCGAGATTGTTTTCTTTTGAACGTTCGAGCGCCGCAAGCAGGTTGTCCGCGGATTTTTCTCCGAAACGGTCGAGTTCGGCAAGAGTTTCGCGTTTGAGAGTATACAGGTCTGCTGCGGAATGTATAAGTCCCTCTTCGACAAAACGTTCGACAATGCCTTTGCCCAGCCCGTCTATATCCATGGCATCACGCGATGCAAAATGAATGATGTTGCGCACTATCTGCGCGGGACAGTCGGAGTTCAGACAACGCACAAAAGCGTCCTCTTCGTCGGAAAAGACTTCGCTGCCGCAGACGGGACAGACTTTCGGCATTTCAAACGGAATGCTGTCCGGGGCACGGTCTTCTTTTACGACTTCGACAACTTCGGGTATTATATCTCCCGCTTTTTGAATTATTACGCTGTCGCCTATGCGGACATCTTTTTCCGCAATAAAATCTTTGTTGTGCAGCGTCGCTTTTGATATTGTGCTTCCCGCGCAAAAGACGGGTTCAAGCACCGCAAGGGGTGTCAGAACGCCTGTTCTGCCCACGTTTATGCGAATGTCGATAACTTTTGTTTTCTTTTGTTCGGGCGGGTATTTGAAAGCGATTGCCCAACGGGGAACTTTGACGGTTCTGCCGAGCGCTTCGCGCATTTTGAGGTCATTTACTTTTACGACCGCGCCGTCGATGCCGAAAGGCAGTTCGTCACGCATATTCCCGAGACGCTGGATCTCGTTCCACACGTCTTCCATATTGTCAAAGACCGAATAGTATGGACTGACGGGGAAGCCTTGCTCTTTCAGAAAATCGAGCGTTTCGGAGTGCGACGCAAACGTTTTGCCCTCTGCCGCCTGCAAATTGAAAACGATTATGTCAAGCCCGCGTGCCGCCGCAATCGAGGAATCGAGTTGTCGGAGCGAACCCGCCGCCGCATTTCGCGGATTTGCAAAAAGTTGTTCTCCGTTTTCTTCGCGTTCGGCGTTCAGACGTTCAAAAGTTTTTTTCGGCATATAAACTTCGCCGCGAACGATGAGTTTCGGCAGTTTTTCGTCGAGCGAAAGGGGAATGGAGCGCACGGTTCTCAGATTCGCCGTCACATCTTCGCCCGTCGTTCCGTCTCCGCGCGTTGCGCCGAGTTCAAAAACGCCGTTGATGTATGTCAGACTGACCGAAAGCCCGTCTATCTTCAATTCGACGTCATAACGGGCATTCGGGAATTTTTCTTTGACTCTGCGGTCAAAATCGAGGAGTTCTTCTTTTGAAAAGGCGTCCTGCAAACTTTCCATCGGAACCTCATGCACGACGGGCTCAAAGCCTTCCGCAATGCTTCCTCCAACGCGCAGGGACGGGGAGTCCGCTCTGCGCAGGTCGGGATATTCGGCTTCAAGCGCCTGCAATTCGCGCGAGAGCATATCATATTCATAGTCCGATACTTCCGAAATGTCTTCGGTATAATATTTTTTTGCATATCGGTTCAGCATGTCGGTAAGTTCGTCGAGCCTTTTTTTCGGATTCATTTTTTTACCTCTGTCTATTTTTGTCTCATCGCGCCTGTCGCTGCGTAAAAATCGGGTATGGGACCGACGATTATCGTTTCCGCAACAACGACCGTTTCCGAGCATTCGGCGGAAACTATCCGCGTCGGAAAAACAAGGTCTATTCCTACGGTTACGGTCAAAAGCACGGAATGTATCGTCTGATTTATTCCGACCGATTCAAAGCGGGTCGAAATATCCGTATAAACGCTTTGCGTGGGGCAAAGTTCTATTGATATCGCCGGTCCTCTGCCTGCAAAATATTCGCTGTCGAAAAGCGTTCCCAACGGGATTTTTATATATGTTTCGTTCAGTTCGTTCAACCCGTCGATGAGTTCGAGTGTTATCTGCGTGGTGAGTTTGTTTATTTGTTCGGGGTTTGTGCGTATCGAGGATATATGCCCGTCGGAGGTCTTTTCGACAACAGTCAGGCGTGAATAATCTATCTCCGGATTTTTCAGCGTTTCTTTTATCGCCTTGTTTATCGCCGCCGTGGCGATGTCCTGCGCATCCGACATACCTATCGCTTCGATCAGCGGGGCAAGCCGTGCGTTGTAATAAATCAAAAAAACAACGGCAAGGACAAGCATCAGCACAAGAATCGTCACGACCTTTTTCTTTCGTGTCGTTCTCCGTGCTCTTCTGCGCAAAATATCACCCTGAACAGTATATTCGGGAAAGGTGTTTATAATGCGTGGGTAAACTCAATCTGACTTCAATCGCTTTCCGTCAGTCCATTATCACAGGCGAACCGTAGTCGTAAAGCGGAATATCGGGAATATATACGGCTTTTTTGCCGTGCTTTGATATAAAATCGCAAATGTCTTTGCAGTCTTTTCTTCTTCGTATATCTCCGAAAAAGAGAACTTCGTTTTCGGTAACCGCCGTCGCTCCGCCGAGAAAACCCGTGTCGTATCCGTTCAGCAAAACCCCGTAATTGTCGGCAAAAAGTACGTCCGCGCCGAGTCTTTCGCACGCCGCATAAACGGATCGGTCGGAGGTTATAACGGCATTTTCCGAAACAGTAACGGAACTGCACTTTGCATAACCCTGTCTGACGGAAACAACTTTTGAGAATTGCGAAAGCAAAATCTTATCGGTCGCGTCTTCTTTGCAGACGAGCGTTCCGCATACCGCAAATGCGTTGTATGCCACATCGTGCGGATATTTTTCGGAAACAAAGGTTTCTCCGCTGATTACCGAGGGGAAAATTTCTTTGTAAAACTCATAAACGCTCGGTTCACAGACATATATTCCACATGACGCGAACAGCCCGATATCGACGTGCCGTTTTATCGGTTCGGCGACGGGCAAAGACGGAACGGTCACTATGTCGAATCTTTCGACAAGAAAAGCCCGTGCCTTTTCGTCTTTTATCTCGCCTATAAGGAGTTTCATTGCTTTGCGCCCTTTTTATTCGCTTTCAGCGACGCGAATATTTCATCGACGTCAAGTTTTTCAAATTCAAGTTCTTCGTCGGTCTTGTCCGCTTCTGTTTTCGGCTCAAAATCGCCGTTAACCCCGAGCAGGTATTTTTTCAGGTTCTCTTGCAACGGCCTTTCGGGGGAGTTTGCTCCCGTGTCGCCGCCCATATAATAGGCAAGGTCGGTCGTTTTGTCGTAAAAAACCGGGAGAACGCAGCCGTTTTCTATTGCGGAAGCGTCCGCCGAAAGTTTTTTATCTTCGTCCGTTATCCCGTCAACGAGAAAAATCAGTGCGATCGCTCTTTTGTCGTATCTTGAAGATGCCCGCATTGACGCAGCAACTTTTGCTTTTATTGTTTCTTCGGGTGATTCCGCATTTTCAAATACCGTGACGGACAGTCTGAAAAGCCCCGCTTTTGTCAGCGTAACGCTTCCGTCGTCGTTTTCCGTTGCCGTAAAACCGCCGTTTTTAAACGAAGCCGCAACGGAGCTTACGGAAATGTTTCTGTTGTTTGATTTCCAATATCTTCTGTCCGTTTTCAGTCGTTTTTCGTTTTTTATCATCGCTTCGACAATCGCGAACGGGTTCATCGTTTTTACGAGAACTATCAATCCCGCAAGAGTGAACGCAAGGATAATGCAAACGGTTATCAACTTCGGCTCTTTATTGAAAAAGTCGGGAAACAACGCCCGAACGCCGAAGATTACGGGCAACTGCGCAAGCGCGATGACAAATGCCAAACAGAGCCGTGCGGTCAGCCGCTTTTTCTTTTGATGAAGATTTTTCATTTTCAGACTTCCTTTTATTTGAGAGTGACTATCGTAACGCCGCTTTCGCCCTCGCCGAATGTTCCGAGACGGTAACTTTCAACGAGTTTGTTGCGTTTGAGCCGCTGCTGAACCGCCGCACGGAGCGCACCTGTGCCTTTGCCGTGGATAACGCTGACGACTTTCAGCCCGCTGAGACTGCATTCGTCGATGTATTCGTCAACCATGCGTTCCGCTTCCATTACCGTAACGCCGCGTAAGTCGAGTTCCGAAACCGCTCTTCTTGTTGCACGGCTTTCTATGTCGAGCGTTGTCTGCTGCTGTTTCGGTTGCTTCGGCTTGATTATTTCAAGGTCTTCAAGCGGAAAACGCATTTTCACGCTTCCGATTTGTAGCATGACTTTTCCGTTTTTCGGTTCTTCGAGCACCTCGCCCTCTTTGTTCATCGAGTAAACGCGGACACTGTCTCCGACTTTGAGCGGGCGTTCGAGAGGCTTTTTCTTCTCTTTCGGTCTTGTTTCTATTTTTTCTTCGAGTTTGTCAAGCCTGTCTTCCGTCGCGGCTCGTGTCGCTTCAATGTTTTTCTTGAAATCTGCGCGCTCTTTTTCTTTGCGCAGACGGTCGAGTTCATCCGTTACCACCTGTGCTTCTCTGCGCGCGCTTTCGATCATGTCAAGCGCTTTTTGTCTCGATTTCTGCGCGTCTTTTTCCGCATCTGCAAGAATTCTTTCCCGCTCTTCTCTTGCCTTTTTGAGTTCGTCCGCCGCCTTTTGTCTTATATGTTCCGCTCTTTCGATGTCGAATTGGGCGGTTTTTTTGCTGATTTCAAGGTCGGCAAGCACTCTTTCGACTTTGACGCTTTCATTGTCGAGGTGGAATTTTGCGTTGTTTATTATATCTTCCGATATTCCGAGCATGGAAGCGATTGCAAAAGCGTTCGATTTGCCCGGAATGCCGATAATGAGCCTGTATGTCGGCTTCAACGTTGCAACGTCAAATTCGCACGAAGCGTTTTCGACGTCGGGCGTTTGAAGCGCATAGAGTTTCAGTTCCGCATAGTGGGTCGTGCACATTATTCTTGCGCCCGTCGCCTGCATTTGCTCGATTATCGCAATGGCAAGTGCCGCACCCTCGACGGGATCTGTTCCCGAGCCGAGTTCGTCCATAAGCACAAGTGAGTTCGGCGTTATCTGCGTCAGTATCGAGGAGATGTTTGCCATGTGCGCCGAGAACGTCGAAAGCGACTGTTCTATCGACTGTTCGTCGCCGATGTCCGCAAAAACTCTGTCAAAAAAGCCTATTTTCGCCTCGTCGCGGCACGGCACAAAAAGTCCCGACTTTGCCATCAGGCAGAGAAGCCCCGTCGTTTTCAGCGAAACGGTTTTGCCGCCCGTGTTGGGTCCCGTCACTATCAGCGCGGAGTATTTATCGCCAAGAGCAATGTCTATGGGAACGCATTTGTCCTTTGATATAAGCGGGTGACGCGCTTTTTCTGCTTGTATGACGCCGTTTTCGTTGAGTTCCGGTCTGACCGCTCTCAATGCGGCGGCGTATCTTGCCTTTGCAAAGCAGAAATCAAAAAATCTTGCAGTGCGGAAATCTTCGCTTATCGTCTCCGCATAATCTCCGACTTCCGAGGAAAGCGCCGAAAGAATTCTGTCTATCTCCGCGCGTTCTTTTGCGTCAAGTTCGGAAAGTTCGTTGTTTGCGTTGACAACGCTCATCGGTTCTATGAAAAGCGTCGCACCCGACGAAGATGTGTCGTGAACAAGTCCCGCTATCTCGGAACGGTATTCCGCTTTTACGGGGATAACATATCTTCCGTTGCGCTGTGTGACGATGTTTTCCTGCAAATATTTCTGCGTCTGCTGTGACCTCACAAGCAAATCGAGCGACGATTTTATCTTGTTTCTTGCCTGCGCCTGTTTGCGTCTTATTTCCCTCAGTGCGGGCGACGCTCCGTCCGCGACTTCATCTTCTCCCACGAACGACGAAAGTATCTTGTCCGCAAGATAATTGTTAGGCACAAGCGAATACCTGTCCTCGGAAAGCGCATCGTTTTCGTCCAAATGCTCATCGAGAAATTTTTTCAGCCGCTCCGTCAGTTTCAGCACGTTTGCGGCGGCAAGAAGTTCGCTCGGCGCAAGCTGCGCCCCGTTTTGCGCTCGTGCGCAAGCCCCCGTCACGTCTTTGAGACTGCCGAACGACGGCGCGCCGAAATTGAGCAGCAGTTTTTCCGCCGAAGCGGTCTGCCCAAGCGCTTTTTCTGCATCTTCCCGCGTCTCTGCGGGAGAAAGCGAAAGACAAAGTTCTTTTGCGGCGGGGGAAATTGCGTGTTCCGCAAGCGCCGCAAGCACTTTGTCAAATTCAAGTGTTGTAAATTCTTTTTCCATATCTATTTTCCGAAATTCTCAAATTGTTTGTAATAGTCAAGGCTTTCAAACCTGTGTTCGAGATGATATTCCAGATATTTTTCCGTCAGTCCCGAAAGGTGTGAGAGTTCCTCCGTTCCGATAGGCAGACGGTATGTTCTCATTCCCGAAGACGTCAGAATGTGGTTTACGGTCATGAGTTCGTCGTCCGAGAGTGAAAAGCCGTCTCCGTGCGCGCATTTTTCGCAGAGAAGTCCCTGCGAAAAGGACCAGAATGCGGGCGTTTTTCCGCATACGGCACAACCGCCTCCCGACGGCGCAAAGCCCTCTTCAAGCGCAAAACGCAGTTCAAAAACCGTTTTGACAACGAGCTTTTCGGCTTTCGCTTCCGACAGGAGAGCCAAAGAGTTCAGCAGCAGACGCAGCAATTCGGGGTCGCCCTTGTCCGTTGTAACAAATGCGACCGCGTCCGCGAAATACTGTGCAAGCGCAAGGCTTTCGATGTCTTTTCTCAACCCCTCGAACGCTTCGCAGACTTCCGCATCGTCAACCACGGCAAGCCCTCTTCCGTCGAAAATTTCAAGTTCGGCATAAGCAAGCGTCTGGTATCCGCTCAAATCTCTGCGGCTTTTTCTTAACCCACGGGCAAGGACGTTCATTTTCCCCTTTTCCGCCGTCAGCACCGTCAGCAGCATATCGTTTTCTTTGAACGGCGTGCGCTTGATTATCAAGCCCTTGACTGTTTCTTTCATATCAGTCGTCGAAGAGCGCGAGTTCCGTGATTATCTTTTCGCTGTCGCGCCAATTCTCCTTGACCTTGACATAGCATTGCAGGTTGACTTTGTTCCCGAGCAGTTTTTCAATGTCTGCTCTTGCTTCCGACGCTGTTTTTTTCAGCATCGAGCCCGCTTTGCCTATAAGCATGCCTTTATGCGATTCTTTTTCGCAGATTATGTTCAGCACTATGTCCGTGACGGGTTCTCCGTTTTTGTTCTCTCTGTCCTTGAAAACAAGCGGCTCAACCGCTATGCCGTGCGGAATCTCGTCGTGCATATTGCGCAGTATTTTTTCGCGCACAAGTTCGGACGCCATCTGACGCACTGTCTGATCCGTGTCGATGTCGTCTGGGTAATACTGCACTCCGTCTTCGTTTGTGAACGGCATTATTTCGTCAAGCACTATCTTTACGCCGTCTTTTTTCAGCGCGCTTATCGGTACTATGGACGCAAATTCGCCGAGTTTTGAATACTCTTCGATGGTTTTGATTATTTCCGATTTCTTGACTCTGTCTATCTTGTTGATGACAAGTACCGTCGGCGTGCCTTCTGCGTTGAGACGTTCGATTATTCTTTTTTCCGTTGTTCTCGGCGGTTTGCACTCAACCACGAGTATCGCCGCGTCAACATCGTCCATCGCTTCCTTTGCCGCCTTGACCATGTGCTCTCCGAGTTTGTTGTGCGGGGTGTGCATACCCGGGGTGTCAACAAACACAAGCTGCATATCGTCGCGGTTATATATGCCCGTTATCCTGTTTCTCGTGGTTTGGGGTTTATTGGAAACTATCGAGATCTTTTCTCCGATTATCGCATTAAGAAGCGTTGATTTTCCGACATTTGCTCTTCCTACGATGGATATATACGCTGTTCTCATTTTTCTCCGTCCTTTTATCTGTGAAGTCCCATTTTTGCCATAACGGTTTTCTGTCGTGCTATCATTTCCTTTTCTTCTTCTCCTGCCATGTGGTCATAGCCGAGCAGGTGCAGGCAGGAATGCGCAACAAGAAAAGCCACTTCTCTTTCAAAAGAGTGTCCGTATGCCTTTCTCTGCTTTTCGGCGCGTTCGAGGTTTAACGATATGTCGCCGAGAAAACATTCATCTCCGTCTTCGGGCGGATATTCGCCTGACGGAAAAGAAAGCACGTCCGTCGTCTTTGAAATGTTTCTCATGCGGGCATTCAGTTCGCGCTGCTGTCTGTTGTTGACAAGTTGAACGTCAACGTCGCATTTTGCCTCGACACCCTCGCATTCAAGGGTGGTTTTAACGGCTTTTTTTATGAGTTTTTCAAGGTCTTCGGTGATTTCGAAAATATTCTGTCTGTTTATTATTTCAACGTCGGGTCTTTTCATTGTTTTTTCTCCGTTTCCGCATCCGCTTTTTCGTAAGCTTTGATTATCTGCTGAACAAGTCGGTGTCTCACAACGTCCTTGTGCGTCAGCATCTGAACTGTTATACCGTCTATTCCGTCAAGTATTTTCATCGCCTGTTTGAGTCCGCTTTTTCGCGTTGCGGGCAAGTCCGTCTGTGTGATGTCTCCCGTTATGACTATCTTTGAGCGGAAGCCGAGACGGGTCAAAAACATTTTCATCTGTTCTCTCGTCGTGTTCTGCGCCTCGTCGAGAATGATGAACGAATCGTCGAGCGTGCGTCCTCTCATGTATGCGAGCGGAGCGACTTCGATAACTCCCTTTTCCTGATATTTTTGGTATGTTTCCGCTCCGAGCATATCGAACAGCGCGTCATAAAGCGGGCGCAGATACGGGTCTACTTTGTTTTGCAGGTCGCCCGGCAGAAATCCGAGATTTTCTCCCGCTTCCACGGCGGGACGCGTCAGGATTATTCTGCTGACCTGTTTGTTGCGCAGCGCCGTGACAGCCATGGCTACCGCAAGATATGTTTTTCCCGTTCCCGCAGGTCCCACGCCGAGCGTTACCGTGTTGTTCTCTATCGCTTCGAGATACTGTTTTTGTCCGAGCGTTTTTGCGCGTATGGGTCTGCCTTTTGCGGTTATGCAAACGCAGTCGGAGGAAAAGTCCGCAAGCGCCGCGTCGTTGCCCTCTTCAACCATGGAGATGAAGTAACTGACTATCTGCGCAGTTACCGTTTCGCCGCGTTCCGCAACCGATATGAGAAGTTTTATGACCTTTTCCGCCGATTCCGTGTTCTCTTCTCCGCCGCAGACTTTTATTTTGCCGTCACGGTTGACCACGGCAACGTCGAGTTCGTTTTCTATGAGTTTGATGTTCTCGTCAAAACTTCCGAATACGTTTCCGATTATTTCGGTTCCGTTTACCTCAATGTTTCTTTCCATATTTTCCTCTGTTTTATTCCCGCTCTTCTGCGGTTTCGTTGTTTCTTATCTCCGCGTCTTTTCCGAAATCCGTCACCACGCTGTAACGGTAAGCCGCGTATATTCCCTCGGATGTATATTTTATTTCAAGCCGTCGGCTTTCTATTTCAATATTTTTCATTCCTCGCGCCTCCGCTTCGTCAAGAAGCGTCAACGCCTTTTCGTAAGCCTGTTCTTTTGTCAGCGTCGTTTTTGCCGTCTCCGTCTGCGAAAACGTCGTTCTTGTCAGACGAACGGGCAAAATAATATTTTTCGATAACCGCAGTTCGCTTGTCTTTGCCGTGCGGTAGAATTCTTCGTAATCGCATTTGTTCAGGTCAAAAGACTTTCCGAAAAGCGTCAGCGAATAAACCGTTTTTGTCCTGCCCGTTTCGGTTTTTTCTTCCTGTTCGAACGGAACAAAAACATCTATCGTTCTGTTCACCCTCGCTTTGATCTCCGCACGGGCGTGGACAAGACGAAATCCTATTCGTTTGCTGTCGTAAACGCCGCCGACAAGCAATTGCCCTTTTTTTACGAGCGCACCGTTTTTAACCGCCCGAACGCCGTTGAAGACCGTTACGGAGATTATCTGCGCGTCCTCTTCCGCGATTATGTTTGACGGCGACGTTATATCCACCGTCGGGTTCGGAACTGCTTGTTCGAGTTCCACGACCGCAACGCTGCCGAAAAAATTGACGGTCGCTCCCGCAACGTCGTCAAAATTTCTCATAAGATCGCGACGCAGGGTCTGTTCGTCGAGCATTCCCCGAATCGCACCGACGCAAAGTCCGTTTTCTTTCAGAAATTTTTCAACGGCGATGAGTTGCGTTTTGTTTTTATATCCCGATATGTCTATACGCCAAATCACGTTTGACATAAGCACGATTATTCCGATAAACAGCACCGCACCGACAAGAAAGCCCCACCGCTTCATTCGTCTCTTTGCGCGGACGGGAAGCCCCGCCGTGACTTTTGAAAGCGATGTTGCGCCGCTCTCAAAGCAAAGTTTTTCGACCTCTTTTTCGTCGGGCAGGCGGCAGCGGAATCGGAGCGTGCAGGCATCAAGCCTTCGTATCGCCCAGATATCGACGTTTTTGTTCATGCAGGCGGTCAAAAATCTTTCGGGTTCGGGACTTTCCGCTTCAAATTCGACACAGCCCGTCAGAAAATTGATTATATCCGAACTTTTCAATTTATTAACAGCAAAGGTCAACGGACATGACTTTTCCGTCGATACGCACGCATCCGTCCGCAAGATTTTTTATGCGCAGGTCTTTTCCGATAACGCGGACATTGTATTTTCCGACATTTACCTTGACCGCTTCGTTTTCGTACTCGCAGATACGCCGACAGCCTTCGATAACGACGCTTTTTCTGTCGTCTATCTCGATCTGCGGCGTTTTCGGACGCCAATCGCTTGCCATTTGCCAACCTCCGTTTTGTTTCTTACAAAATGTATATTTCAAAACGGATATGATTATTCTGCTTTTTTCAGGCTGATCCCACGCGCCTAACGGCAAACTTTGTCAATGAATTTCAGAACTTTTTCGACATAGTTCTTTTCGTCTGTTCTGTATGCCTGCGCATGATAACTTTTTTGACTTATCCAAATCTGAGTTTCGTTTTCGGCATGGGCTGCTGCGTTGTTCAACGCAGTTGCATAATCGGAAGAAAACACATTGTCCTTGTCCTCTCCGATAAAAAACCACGCCTGTCCGTTTTTTTCGGAAACGGCATTTATGGGTTTTGCGGAAAACATGTCTTCTTCCGAGAGAACGGAAATAAAGAATTTTGTCAGTCCGTGCGTCCAATCGGGCATTGACGACCACTTTTTAAGTCCGCCGTCTTCGTTGAAATATTTGTCCGCGTCCGTATAAGCCGCATCGGAAATGACAGCCGTTACGTCATCATTGCCCGCTCCCGCGAGAATTGCCGCGGAGGCGCCGAACCCCCAGCCTTGAAGGACGATATATTTTGACCCGTATTTTTCCTTTACATAGGAAATTATCTGTTTCAGTTCATTTGCTTCGCGTTTTCCGTAGGTATAACCGGAGCCCGTCGCAAAACCGCTGCCCGAGTAGTCGAACGTCGCAACGTTTATGCCCGCGTCCGCAAGTTGTTTTGCGTAAAGAATGCCGTCATCGATTTTCGTTACGGTCTTATTGTCCCCGACATCATGCGAAAAAATGACGGTAATATCCGATTTTTTGCTTTCAGCCGTTTTAATGTCCTGTGCGGGAATAAACCAAAGTACGGTTTCGTCTCCGCTCTCGAACTTCACGGTCGCCGCTTCGTAGTAAAGACCTATTTCCGAATCGTCGGGGAAACGCTTTGCGGAGACTTTTTCGGGGTGAATTATCGAGTATGCGTCCGAAAAAACAAGCGAGACAAAAATTATCGCACCGAGTCCGACAACCGCGCATAAACAGATGATGAAAACCTTTTTGAAAGACTTCGCTTTTCGGTTTTGCGCACTTTCGCTCTTTTTCATCGCTTTTGTTTCGGACGACTTTTTATTCTTTTTTTCTTTCATATCAGTTCTTTTTCCATTGGTCGAGCCACGGTTGAATGATTTTTATATCCTTGAATCCGATAATATAGGCAACGCCTGCCGCAATTATGCCCGAAAGACAGAAAAACGCCGTAATCAGCGCGCCTGCCAATCCTCCCTCGGCGCTAGTAACTCCGAACATCGCGTAGATGTACATCGCGTGACCCGAAAGAATATAGTTAAGTATGCGTATTCCGGAACGTATGCCGCAGTCGGGAAGCAATACGCCGAGCGTGTAAACAACGGCTGCGGGAACAAAAACGACCGCGGAAGAGGCAAAACCTTTCCAAATCATGGGCTTCATGTGCCCCGCATTCACCTTTATTTTGTCCTTGCAGCCCGCAGTCCAAAGATTGAAAATGCAGAAATACATAAAAACAATATAGTAAAAAACCGCAAGAATACATTTGAGCGGGTAAGCAAAATCCTTTGCCGCCGCAACGAGCGGATAAGAAGCGAACGCAAGCGCCGTGACCATCAGCGTTCGCAGAAAAACATCGAGTGAAGATCTAAAAACCGTTTTCATATATATACTCCGATATTTTAATATATATTATTTTAACATACAGAGCGGTGATTTACAATACCGCAATTGTGACATTTTTATATTGCAGAGGGGTCATACCCGTCACTTCCGCAAATTCTCTGTTAAAAGTTCTGACCGTTTCAAAGCCCGTATCTGCGGCTATGCGTGTGACGGTCTTTTCGGGTTCGTTTATCAGTTGATAGCACGCTTTTGAAACACGGTAGTCGTTGACGTAACGTTTGTACGAAAGCCCCGTTTTTGCTTTGAATTGTTTGGAAAGATACGAATAGTCGTATTTCAGCGTCTCCGAAAGCGTTTTCAGCGAACAATCGGTGTCGTAATTTTTTGCAACAAAGAGAAAAATCTCATCCAGAACGGAAAGATTGGCGGTCGAAGTTCTCGGCACGACAGGCAGTTTTCTTGCCATAAGGTCACAGGCGGTGTAAAAGAACGCTTTGACCGCAAACACGTTTTTCTGCTCCGCGAGTGCAAACGCTTCCTCGGGAATGTGGAATACGGGATTTTGAGGTATCTTGTTTTTCATCAGCGAGTCGAATTCGGGGATAAATTCGGGCGCAAAAATATAGGCAAGTATCTGCGAAGACGCATCCGCCGAAAACGAATGATATTGAAGAGGAAAAACAACGACGCTTTCACCTGCGGGAACTTCTCTTTTGACTCCCGCAACTACCGATTGCGCCGTGCCTTTTACCACGCGCATGATCTCGTATGTTCTGTGTATGTGATACGGAAAACTCATGTTCGATGCCGAAAAAATATCGCACCTTTTTCCTTTGAGTTCCGTCGGTTCAGCATAAAGCATATAATATCTCCGATGACTAATTTTGTCTATAAGTATACTACATTTGGCTTGAAAAATCAAGACCTTTTTGATATAATAGGTCGAATTTTGACTTACTGTGAGGTAAATATGTGGTATCTTGCTCTCATCGCGTTTATCCCCATCGTTTTTTGCGTTGTTGCGATGGCCGCGTTCAACTGGCCCGCTAAATTCGCGCTTCCCGTTTCATGGCTTTTGGCGTGCCTCCTCGGCT
>ERZ827524.1525-NODE-1525-length-21200-cov-3.334216_pt1 | contig 21200 bp, 21 predicted proteins | sample MGYA00519702_ERZ827524 | MGnify/ENA primary metagenome ERZ827524 (study PRJEB31778, sample SAMEA3449341) | human gut metagenome | biome: human gut; feature: human-associated habitat; material: faeces | place: United Kingdom | collected 2010/2012 ...
AGCGGAACATGGGACCATGTGGAGGAAACATGGGAGTTCACACATGAACAGGTAAGATCCGTGGATGACTTTGTGGATGAGCATGGTTACATGAACTATAAGGAAAAGGACGGATTAAAGAAATTCCGTGAGCAATACAAAGACTGTATCAAGTAGTACAGAAAATGCCGGGTGCTGCGTATGCGGCATCCGGTTTTTTTAGCAGAAGTAATGTCAAAAGAAAAACGGCTGTTTCAATATATCAATGACAGCAATAAAACTTATACATTATTTTTTGTTTCCCAAGATAAATGTTCTGTGGATAAGAAAGGGAAATTGGGTTATACATCAATATGAGGTAATTAATTAAAAACGATGGAATTATTACAGGAGGAAAAATAATGTTTCAATTATATCCGGAAGTTATTTCTTATAATACCCGCAACAGTATTATCATAAGTTTGATAGCGATTGCATTAACCATAGTCATTATTTCTTATAATGTGTATATTTTACATTATCGCAAAAATAGGATGCTGACACAACTAGACGAATTAAAGCAAATGGAAGAATCTGATTCAAGCGTAGATGCTTCTATTGAAAGCCAAAAACGTCATCTCTTTAAAGAACAGGTAACCAGAGAATTTGCCATCGTATCACTGAATAAAGTTCATATATTGCTTTTTACTGTAGATACTATATTTTCGCTACACATCGTATGTAGCAATAAGATTCCTCACGCCATGTTTTTCTATCTATTGGAAATAATGGTATTGCAGATAATGTATTTATTAAATAACTGTTTTTTTACAAAACCATTTCAATATATGGGAAATTTGTATTACAAAATGTGAATAAGTCAAATATTGTATAAAATAATTTACATTACTAAATAACATAAAGTATAATAATATCATAAAACTATCGGAGGTAAATTGGTTTGATTAATTATTATACTTTTATTTTAATAGAAGAAGTAATACTTTGGCTAATTGCTTTTAAGCAATATCGTACGATTATTAATGTAGATACAACTATACTTTTTTGTCATCAAAAAAAATCTATTACTGACACATATCGTGAATTTTGCATTTTGATTCCGATTCATATAGTTCTTTGTCGTTTTAGATTATTTTTTTGCCTGATGGAAAGACAAAGTGTTAATGTGTTTTTATTTCGAGCGGTCTGGTATGTTTTATTAATATTATTTTTTTCGCTTATGGTTCCAATCTTGATTTATATGGCAACAGAGATAAAACATATATCTCCTTATGATTCAATTGGAGAAAAAATACAGAGTGACAAAAAGGCTAATATATTTTATATCAAAGAATTTTTTTTAGGAATTATAGTTCTCATAAATTGCGTTGTTCAATCATTATATGGTAGTATGATTGTAGGTTGGTTAATTATTATCTATATTATTTTTTTGTTTTATTTTGGAATGGCAGATGTTCTACAAGACACCAATTATAATTCACCTGATTATGAATATTTGTATAAGAACAAAAAAATGTATGAGAAATATTTTATTCCTCAATTATTTCAATTCTGCATAAATAAAGAGTATCGTTGTCAACATGTTGAAATTGCTAATGAAAATATTAAAAATATCAAAAATGGTATGCGTGTTTTAGGCAAGATCATATTTAAAACAATATGTAATAAATTGGAGTAGTGTTGCTATTGCAGCACTATTTTTCTGCTATTCTTTGGCTATCTTTTATCTATCCCGTTTCTATCCTCATGGTATCCGAAAACTATAATTTCCTTTACATGCCACAATCCCGCAAAAATCAAGGGTTTTGTGGATTTTGGTTGACACAACTATTTCGCTATTTTACAATTATAAAATATGTATAAAATAGCTATAATATAACTATTTTATATTGAAAAAAAGTATAAATAATGGTAAAATATATTTAGAAATAAAGGAAATACAAAAACTACAATTTTAAAATATATATTTTGTGGAGGATTTCAATTATGAAAAAAAGAGTTTTAGCATTGATCTTAGCATCGGTGATCACCTTGACAAATGGTAACATCGCATTTGCAGCGGAAGCAGACAATGAAAATACAACAGATACAAGGGTTATGGAAGAAGCTGTAGGAGAAACTACACAGCCGAAACCGGAAGAAGATTTAGAATCTGAAGAACCGGAAGAGGTTGCAGAAAATGATCCGGTAGAAAACGAAGAGGTAAACACTACGAATACCGTTGTTACAGCAGGAAAAATAGAAGAGAGCGTTGATACCACATCCGAAAGCACGGAAAACATCACTGTGGAAACAACGGAAGATGTACCGGAGCATGGTTACGCTAAAAGTGGTACTTATGGCGAAAATATCACATGGAATTTTGATGAAGCTACAGGTACTTTGACATTTTCAGGTAGCGGAGATATGGCAGACACACCGGCTGGAGAATATACTCCATGGGAAAAAAACTTCCACACAGAAGTGAAACATATCATTATCAATGATGGTATTACGAACATTGGTATGAATGCTTTTTATGCGATTGACAAAGCTGTAGATATTTCCATTCCACAAAGTGTAACCGTTATTAAAGGCGGTGCTTTACAGGGCTGCGAGAGCATAGAGGAGGTTCATCTGCCAAATAATTTAACAAATATAGGCACAAATGCCTTTTTTCTGATGGGTTCCTGCAAAGGATTTTATATTGATGAGCCGGGTCCCAAAACAGCTTACCATACAGAAGATGGCGTGTTGTTCTGTAATCAAACTTTAATTACCTACCCTCAAGGAAATACAAGAGCGTCTTATAGAGTTCCATATGGTACAGAGAAATTAGAGGGATTAGCGTTTGCCAATACTACTTATTTACAGACAGTGTATATCCCGGAAACTATGACAAGAATGTACGATAAGATGTTTTCTGATGAGTCAAATGGAGCTACCCATATGGAACATCCGTTAAAGATATATTTCTGTACAACAGAAGTGGTAGACCAGTTTGGTATGTCAAATTTTAATGAAATTTCAAAAGGCTCCCGAATTTATGTAAAAAATCAGGAGACTTGTAATCAGATTAATAATAGTAGTGCCATTACAAATAAAGACGATGATGTCCGAGCAGAGGTTTATCAGCAGACGGAGCCTTATTCTGCATATGAAGCCTTAAAAAAGGCTTATGCAAACAATACCTACAGATTAAATTCCGGAAGAACTACTCTGTTCCGTTATGAATCAGCAGATGCACCGACTGCAACAGATACAACAACATGGACTTCCAGCAATACGGAGATTGCAGTTTCTAAAAACGGTATGGGATATATTACCGGCGGCACCAAACCGGGAAAAGCCACCATTACCGTTACAAGGGAAGATAAAAAAGACTCTTTCAGCTTTACGGTTGTGAACGTGGTTCCGACTACAAGTACAGAGATTTATCATCAGGCAGACGGAAAGCAGCAGGTATTAGAAAACAGCCTGTGCATCCATACGGGAAAAAGTGATACTGTCAGATTACAGACCGTACCGGGTCTGACAACTGCATTAACAAACGGTGTGACATGGAGTGTATCAGATCCGTCCAAGGTATCTGTAAAAGCAGAAGGTAATTACCATGAAAATGCAACCCTCTCCCGAAAAGCAGCAGGAGATGTTACCGTAACAGCATCTTTGAAAGATGAGAAGGGGAAAGAGTTCAAAAAAACGTTTCGGGTTATCGGGGATAAAAGTAGCGAGGACTGGTACGTCCTTGTAAATGATGGTGAACGGGTATGGGTGACAGATTCTACACCGGTAGAACCTATTGTAGTTGTAAGAGACAGCAATGGTACGGTATTCAAAGAGGGAACTGACTACACCGTACAGTATCAGGATAATTACCTTCCGGATGGAGAGCAGGCACAGGGAAGATATGCATATGTGACACCGATCGGTGCATATGCAGGAAATCCGGTTCTAAAAGGAGATTTTTATATCTGTCGTGGCGAACAGCCGGATGATACGGATGATGACCAGAACACGGACGATGATCCGAAGTCCAATGATACAAAGGATACTTCCAATTCCAAAAAACCGCAGAATCCTACCACTGCCAATAAACTGAAAAAGCAGAAGATCACAAAGGTATCTTCCACATACAAAAAATCAGTCGGACAGAGTTTTACCTTAAAACCAAAAGCCAAGGGCAAGATCACCTATAAGACCGGTAACAAGAAAGTTGCAACGGTCAACAGCAAAGGAAAAGTAACCGTAAAGGGAACCGGAAAGGCAACCATCACGGTAACGGCAAAGGCAACTTCCACCTATAGCAAGAGCGTGAAAAAGATCACGGTCTACGGTGTACCGAAAAAACCGGAAATGAAGAAACTGACCGCCGGAAAGAAGAAATTCACGGTACAGTGGAAAAAAGACAAAAAAGCGGACGGTTATCAGGTGCAGTATTCCACGGACAAAAAGTTCAAAAAGAACGTAAAGAGTGTGAATGTATCAAAGAAAAACACAAAGGCAACCGTAAAAAAGCTGAAAAAGGGAAAGACCTATCGTGTAAGAACCCGTTCTTATAAAAAGATAGATGGAAAGAAATACTACAGCGGATGGAGCAAGATGAAATCCGTAAAAGTAAAATAAAAAGGATATAACATAAGAAAGCCAGGGAAATGTTGTTAACCAGAAATGTTTCCTTGGCTTTTACTATGTAAAAAGGAGGGATGCAGATGGAGGTTATTATTATTGATTACGCTGAGTATGTATCTCAATGTCAAAGAAGAGAAGTGCCAACCGACAGGATTTTAACAGAAGATGAATTTTTAGAAGAGAGAGAACAAGAGATCAGTAAGCTGGTTTTACGGTTAGAAGCATTATATCTTGAATGGTCATATTGCAGAGAAGAAGGAACGACCAGTCCGCGATGGACAGATGGGGAAGAGTTAAACTTTATAAGAAGGAAGATAGAACAGGGAAAAAGGCAGTTAGAAGTGTATAGTCAGAATACAGGAGAATTTATTGAAATCTGTAGAAAAGAGCTGCCGCCTGTCATGCCAGTGTATTTTATGGTTGCACCGGAAAAGATTCTGGAACAGGCAGAGGTTACATGGAAGCAGTGTGTTGAAAGTAAATCATATCATTACATTATATGTAATTATAAACGAATCCCGGTGCAGTATGAGGAAAGGCATATTGCAGAAGGAATTTTGGACAAAATCAGGCAGATACAAAAAAGTATAAAGTACCGGAGCTATGTCAGATTGAAAAAATACGATGATAGCAAACCGTATATAGAAATGCTGCAAGCATCTGAAAAAAGAATAGAGGCATTGTTAGCAGAAATGGGAGAAGTTGAACCAATCCAGCCGCCTATAAAAAAGGAGAAATATCAACAGTTGCGGTTACAGGATATGGTGCAATGATAGATTACAGGGTCATGTACTCTGTTATTTTTTTTGCTTTTGCAATCCCGGACAAGAAGGAGGGAAACAGAGCTGTCCACGCAAAGCAAGTAACAATTAAGACAAAAACAAATTTTAGGAGGAAACATTTATGGATTTAAAACATGTAGTACCAGATATGGAGAAAACATTTGGAAGGCTGACCTTTGGAGGAGAAGGAGAGGCAGAAGTAACCCGTGGCAGAAATTCAAGACCGCTTTCAAGAACGTATAATCTTTTTTCGGATGTGCAGAGAGCAGATGATATTTCCGTAAAGATCACGGGAAATGTAGGGCAGCATGCCTTTGAGTTTATGGAAGAGGTAGAGCTGGTAAATCCGAAAATTGTGGCAACCGGAAAGAATATCAACGGATTTGGTTATACGGATTATCAGTTGATCGCAGATGATATTAAAAAGAAAGGACAGAAATAATCACAGAAAGGTATAGATTAAAGGAGGAAAAACATGAGATTAGCAGAAGGAATTGTGATTGATAAGGAAAAAACATTTGGAACATTATATTTTTCTTCAATGAGAAGAGAAGTCTTTGAACGTGATGAGGAAGGAAATCCGACCACTACTTTGAAAGAACGTACTTATGACTTAAAATCTAAAACGGCAGGAATGATGATCCAGGTAAGTATTCCGGCAAGCGTGGAAGAAAAGAAATTTGATTATGATGCAGAGGTGGAACTTGTAAACCCGATCGTTGACACGGTGGCAAATGCAACATACCGTGGAGCAGATGTCAACTGGTATATTAAAGCAGATGACATTATCGCCAGAAAGGGAAGCAGCACAGGAACAGCTAAGGATGCAGTAAAGAAGCCGGAGGAAAATCATAAAGTAGGATAAAGGTGTCGGATGATGAAGAAGGTAATAAGAACGTCAGGGCGACGTATCCGCAAAACAGATGAAAATCTGGTTTTTCATACAATACTTTCTTCCTGTCTGGGAATTTTTATAGTTGTTTTATTTTGTTTTTATGGAAAGCGGTTATCACAGATAAACTGGTCAGAGGTTAATCTGAAAAAGATAGGGAGTATGCGACTGACTCCTTATTTTTTTACCGCAATTTCCATAGCAGCTATTTTATGCATTCTGGTAATATGTTGGTTTTACAATTATAAAAGGGATGTATGGAAGCAGCTTGTACACAGACAGGCACTGGCACGGATGATCTTGGAAAACGGATGGTATGAATCAAAAACAGGTCAGAACAGCGGCTGGTTTAAAGACGCTCCTTCCGGGAGTTCTAAGGAAGTCATTACATGGTTTCCTAGAATGTATTACAAAATGGAAAATGGGGAAGTCATAGTGCGTGTTAAGATCACGATGGGAAAGTATCAGGAGCAGTACCTTCATTTAGAAAAGAAACTGGAAACAGGATTGTATTGTGAACTTACAGACCGGGTCTTAACGGATTCCTATGTGGAATATACACTTTTGTATGATATGATTGCGAATCGTATCAGCATAGATGAAGTAAAAGCCGGGAACGGAAAGTTACGGCTTATGAAAAATTTATGGTGGGAATATGATTCCCTGCCGCATATGCTGATCGCAGGAGGAACCGGAGGAGGAAAGACATACTTTATCCTGACCATTATTGAGGCATTGCTTCGGACAGACGCAGGAATCCGTATTTTAGATCCGAAAAATGCAGATCTGGCGGATTTAGCAAGTGTTATGCCGAATGTATATTATCGAAAAGATGATATGATCGACTGCATCAATGAGTTTTATGAAGAGATGATGGAACGTTCGGAAACAATGAAGCAGCTGCCGAATTATAAGACGGGAGAGAATTATGCATATCTGGGATTGCCGGCACAGTTCTTGATTTTTGATGAATACGTTGCTTTCATGGAAATGTTAGGGAGCAGGGAAAATCAGGAAGTCTTAAATAAGCTGAAACAGATTGTTATGCTAGGACGGCAGGCGGGATATTTCCTGATCCTGGCATGCCAAAGACCAGATGCGAAGTATTTAGGAGATGGAATCCGTGATCAGTTTAATTTTAGGGTAGCACTTGGAAGGATGTCAGAACTTGGTTATGGAATGATGTTTGGAGAAACCAATAAAGATTTTTTCCTGAAGCGGCTAAAAGGCAGAGGATATGTGGATGCCGGAACAAGTGTTATCAGTGAGTTTTATACGCCACTGGTACCAAAGGGACATGATTTTTTAAATACTATTGGAGGACTCATAAAGGAGAAAGATTAATTAGCAGAAAAAGGAGAGGATACAGATGGATGTCAGTATTGTTAACTATGATGAATATGAAAATGCCTGTGAACATCATGGAGTTATTCCAAAATCGGAAGAGGATATCAAAGAAGAAGTTCTGTATGGTGCAGGAATCCGGCATGAGCTGCAGGTAGGAGGATCTATAACAATAAACACATGGAATGACGATGTCAAAGAATATTACGACTTAAAGAAAACAGAAGATGATCAATATGAAATCCGGTTTATCCTGTTTATGACATAAGATAGGGTAGCGTTGGATATATAAGGTTGTTGAAGGAGGATAATTACATGAAGATCAGTAGGGCAGCGGATTATACAAAGATATAGTCCGCTGTTTTAATTTAAAACAAGGTGGTGGAAATATGTATATGATGACAAATTATGATGAGTTCAAATCAGCATTTCAATCGGTGTCTAAAGATAAGCCGGTTCCTGAAGAAGAAATTCTTCTTATTGCAGAAGCAAAAGTTGACAGAGATTTGAAAGGACAAGGAGAGCCGGTTCATTTTGATATTGTAGCATTAGATACCAAAAATAAAGAGGTAGTAGAGTTTAATTTTATTGCAGAAAAGTCGGAAGAGACAGAGTTTGAAGAGTGGCATATCAGATATCTTGGGATGTCATAAATCATGTAAGTAAGCTGATAATCCGACTTCGTCATCGTAGGGTGGAGCTTGTGGGTAACTCACATGGTTATGGAGTTGTTGGCAGGTTTGTGGGGAAGGTGTTGGAAACCTTGTGGGAAAGCCGTTTTTCTTTTCCATAGGTTTTCAATGCCTTACCCATAAGCTGTCAATGACGGAATGTGAGTTATCCATAAATCCACGCTGTGTATACTTAGTAATCATCCGTTCCGTTCAGGCGGAGGCGGCGGCGAAGCGAAAAGCCGCAGCCGCCTGATACGGGGCGGATAAAGTCAATCCCCCTGTATCTAACAGGGGGGTACAAAATCTACTATCTACTATCTGATAATTACAAAATCCCCATTAAATATGGGGAGTAGAAGAATTTGAAGTGAGTTGGACTTTGCAAAAAACGAGTTGGACATCGCGTGATTCCATTCATGCGATGTAGAAAATATGGATATTAAAAGGGAAAATTATCTGGAATATGGAATAAATCATAAAGCCGTAAGGAGTATTATCTTTTAGTATCAAAACAAAAAGAAAATGTGTTAAAAGAAAGCTGCTCTTTGATGTGCAACTTTCTTTTTTACAAAAAGTTGGAGTGCTTATGGACTATCAAAAGAGAGTAAAAGAATTAAAGAAAAAACGTTGTGAATTTCATGTAACACAGGATGTATTAGCACATCAGTTAGGAGTAGAAAAGACATATATTTCAAAGATTGAAAATGGAAACAGAAAAGCATCAGAACAGCTTTTAGAAGCAATGGAAAAATGTTTGGAAGAATATGATCCGGATAATCCATTAGAAATACTCTTTGACTATGTTAGGATTCGATTCCCTACAGATGAAATTAAAAAAGTAGTAGAGAAGATCATGCATCTAAGACTTGAATATTTTTTACATCAGGATTATGCCTTTTATGGTTATGCAGAGCAGTATGTCTTAGGAGATATTACGGTTATGGTATCACCGGATAAGAAAAAAGGTATTTTATTAGAACTGAAAGGAAAAGGATGCAGGCAGTATGAACGTTATCTAAAAGCACAGAAGCGAACATGGTATGATTTTTTAATGGAATCAAGATCCATAGGTGCAGTTATGAAGCGGATAGATCTGGCAATTAATGATTGTATCGGACTTTTAGATGTTCCAATGTTGGCAAAAAAAGTGAAGAACGGAGAATGTATTTCCGTGTTTCGTAGTTTTCGTAATTATGAATCCGGGGAAATGTTGAGAACAAGAGATCAATATAAAAAAGAAATGGGAAACACATTATATCTGGGTTCCATGAAAAGTGAAATATATTTTTGTGTTTATGAAAAAGATTATGAACAGTATGTGAAAAATGGAATTCCTTTAGAAGAATCAAAAGTGAAGAATCGTTTTGAAATAAGACTTAAGGATGAACGTGCAGAACTGGCAGTAGATGATTTGCTTGGTAAGCAGGATGCAGGGTTTACGGCATTTGGAATCATTAATCGTTATGTCCGGTTTGTGGATAAGAAAAAAGGTAGGAAAAGAGGTGAGTGGGAATTAAATGAGAAATGGCAGCGTTTTCTTGGTATGCAGGACAGGGTTTTGCATTTGACAATGGAACCTGAACCATATACTTTTGAACGGACATTACGATGGTTAGAAAAGCAGGTCGCTCCGACATTGACAGTGGTAATGGAAGTGGATAAGAATAACGATACAAATGTTATGGCAGATATTATGAATCGTGTAAAATTAAAAGATCATCACGAAAAATTGATAGAGCAGCAATCTAAAAAAGTAGAAGAATTAATCATATAAGAAGCAGGAGGAAATGTAATATGAATATTGGAACAAATTTACAGACTTGGCTTTTAGCACAGGCACAGCCGATCGTTTTAGCAGCACTTGCAGTTATTGGAGTAGTGTTACTGGCGAAGAAAGAGTATACAAAATTAGTGCAGTTTGCCATTATTGCAGTTATTGCAGTGGTGCTTGTATATAATCCGGGAGGAATGAAAGATGTATTGCTCAAGGTAGGTAATAAAATCTTCGGTGCTAAATAGGAGGGCATTTTATGGATGAAATGATAGTATACATTGTTAATCTTGGAAAATATGTCGAAGGAAAAGATACAGGGGCATGGTTTCAATGCCCAGTTGACTATGAAAAGGTCAAAGAAACATTAGAACTTGATTCGGGACATGAAGAGTATGCAATCCATGATTATGATTTACCATTTGAAATAGACGAATACATAGGAATTGGAGAATTAAATCGTTTATGTAGGATGGTGGAGGAATTTGAGGAACCGGTAAAAAAGGCGTTAAAAGAACTGATAAAATGTTATGGTGATCTGGAGAGTCTTTATGAGAAAAAGGATGACATAATATATTATTTTGGGTGTGAATCAGCTTCGGATGTAGCATATTATTTTGTAAATGAATGTGGATACTTTGGAGAGGTGGCAGATAATGTTAAAATGTATATTGATTATGAAGCATTGGGAAGAGATCTTGAGTTAAGCAGAGAAATTTATGATACTGGAAAAGGAATATTTGGAATTCCTTCTTAGAGTAAGGCAGTCTGTGTCATAGATGCAGGCTGCTTTTTCTAAAATTGCGATATCGCAATAAAATAAGAAAAGAAAGGATGCAGGCAGATGAAAGAAATTAAAAGTTATACTAGTATCTGGAATGTGGAAAAAATCATATACAGCCTTATGAATATCAATCTTCCGATCCCATTGACTTTTACACAGATTGCGTGGTTTATGGGAGTATTGTTTGCGGATATTATTTTTAGAAATATACCACCGTTAGCATGGACGGATAATGTGCTGCTGAAGAATATTGCAATCCCAGCAGGACTTACATGGCTTATGTCGCAGAAAACATTTGACGGAAAGAAGCCATATTCATTTTTGAGATCAGTGATTGCTTATTATATAAATCCCAAAGTAACTTATGCAGGAAAGACTATTAAGATGGAAAATGAACAGACAGAAGGAGTAATTACTGTTGTAAAAAGTTTCAGAGTTTATCCTGAAGAAAAGAGGAAAGAAGGTGTAGAGCTTGAAAAGTAAATATCCAATAAAATATATCGAAAATAATTTAGTATTAAATCAGGAGGGAGAGTGGTTTGCTTATTATGAATTGATACCATATAACTATTCTTTTTTGTCACCGGAACAGAAGATGCAGATACATGATGCATTGTTTCAGTTGGTAGCACAGAATCGTGAGGGAAAGATTCATGCTTTGCAGATTGCAACGGAAAGTTCATTGAGAAGCATTCAGGAGGCATCTAAAAAGAAGATCAAAGGGAAATTAAAGGAAACTGCTATAAGAATTGTGGATGAGCAGACGGAAGCGTTAGTTGAGATGATAGGAGAAAATCAGATTGACTATCGCTTTTTTATTGGGTTTAAACTGGTACCGGCAACAGAGGAATTTAGTGTGCAGGCTTTAAAGAAAACCGTCTTTGATTCTTTTTCAGAATTCATACATGAAGTCAACCATACGTTAATGGGGGATTTTACTGTTGTAAGTAATGATGAAATAGAACGTTTTAAGAAAATGGAAAAATTATTAAAGGATAAGTTGAGCAGGCGTTTTAAGGTCAGACAGCTTGAGGCAAAGGATTTTGGTTATCTTATTGAACATTTGAATGGAAAAAGTGGTGTTTCTTATGAAGATTACCATTATCCTATGGAGATAATAAAAACCGATACAGAAAGTATTGTAAAGCAATATGACATTATTAAGCCGACAAGGTGCCTGATAGAAGAGCATCCTAAATATTTAAAACTTGACAGGGAAGAACGTGCCGTATATGTGGCGTACTTGTCTATTAGTGATATTGTAGGGGAACTGGACTTCCCATCCAGTGAGATTTTCTATTATCAACAACAACAGTTTGATTTTCCGATTGATACAAGTATTAATATTGAAATCGTTTCAAATAAGAAAGCATTGACAAAAGTGCGTAATAAGAAAAAGGAATTAAAGGATTTAGATAACCATGCATGGGAATCTAATACAGAAAGCAGTAATCAGGTTGAAGAGGCATTGTATGCATCAGATGAATTAGAAGCAGTCTTAGATAAAACAAAAGAACCTATGCATAAATTAAGTTATGTTGTACGAGTTTGGGCGGATGATATAGAAGAACTGAAACGCAGGATCAATGCTGTAAAGGATTTTTATGATGATGTCCATATAAAACTGGTTCGTCCTTTTGGGGACATGCGTGGGTTGCATAGTGAATTTTATCCGGCATCAAAACGTTATATGAATGATTATATACAGTATGTAAAAAGTGATTTTCTGGCAGGACTTGGGTTTGGTGCATCGCAGGTTTTAGGAGAAACTTGTGGAATTTATATTGGTTATAACGTAGACACAAACAAAAATGTATATATACAACCGGCACTGGCGGCACAAGGCGTAAAGGGATCTGTGACAAATGCATTAGCAATGGCATTTCTTGGATCTCTTGGAGGAGGAAAATCTTTTGCAAATAATCTGATCTGCTATTATGCGGCATTGTTTGGAGCAAAAGCACTTATTATAGATCCAAAATCAGAGCGTGGAGCATGGAAAGAAAAACTACCGGATATTTCAGAAGAGATTAATATAGTGAATCTTACCAGTGAAGAGAAAAATCAGGGATTGTTAGATCCATATGTGATCATGAAAAATACAAAGGATGCTGAAAGTCTTGCAATAGATATTTTAACATTCTTAACAGGAATTTCAGGGCGTGATGGAAAAAAATTTCCGATTTTAAGAAATGCTGTTCGGACTGTAACGCAGCAGGAAAAAAGAGGGTTACTGTTGGTTATAAAAGAACTAAAACGTATGGATACAGAGTTGTCACGAGAGATAGCAGAACATATAGAGTCTTTTACAGATTATGATTTTGCACGGCTTTTGTTTTCGGATGGAACAGTAAAACAGTCTATCAGTCTGGATAAACAGATCAATATTTTACAGGTTGCAGATCTGGTACTGCCGGATGCAGAAACATCTTTTGAAGAGTACACAACGTTGGAACTGTTATCGATCTCCATGCTGATTATCATTAGTACATTTGCTTTGGATTTTATTCACAGTGATAGAGGACAGTTCAAAATTGTTGATGAAGATGAGGCATGGGCATTTTTACAGGTTGCATCAGGAAAAACATTATCCAATAAGCTTGTAAGGGCAGGACGGAGTATGAATGCAGGTGTCTATTTTGTGACACAGAATACGGATGATTTGCAAGATGAAAAAATGAAAAACAATATCGGATTAAAATTTGCTTTTCGTAGTACGGATATCCAGGAAATCAGAAAAACGTTAGAATTTTTTGGAATAGACAAAAATGACGAAGAAAATCAAAAAAGGCTTAGGAATCTTGAAAATGGACAATGTCTTATGCAGGATTTATATGGTCGTGTTGGTGTAGTGCAGATACATCCGGTATTTGAAGATATTTTTGATGCATTTGATACTCGTCCACCAGTTGAATCAGAAGAAGAGGTGGTTTGATGAAAAAGATAATTCGGAGTGTAGGAGTGTGTTTTGCCATAGCTGCCATTATTTTTACGGGTGTTTTATTGTGGGGGACGGTAGCACAGGCTTCAGGACTTGTAGATGATACAGTGGATGCAGCACATCTTTTTTCAAAATATCCGCTAAAAAACTATAGGCTGGATTTTTATGTCAATTTGTCGGGAGGCTGGCTTCCGTGGAATTGGGGAGATAGTATTGGAAAAAGTGTTATGTATGGTTTGTACTGTCTGTCTGACTTTTTGTGGATCGTGTCTATGTATATTTCAAGTGCTACAGGATATGTGGTTCAGGAGGCATATAAGCTGGATTTCATTGATGATATGATTTCAAAAATAGGAAAAAACATACAGGAACTTGCTGGAATTACAAAGAATGGAATATCCGCAAATGGTTTGTATGTAAAGTTGGTGTTCATTATCATTATTATTGTTGGAATTTACATGGTGTATACGGGGTTAATAAAAAAGGAAACAAGCAAAGCTATGCATACTTTTTTGAATTTCGTGTTAGTATTTGTATTTTCAGCCGCGTTTATTGCCTATGCTCCTAAATATATGGGCATGTTAAATGAGTTTTCAGCAGATTTATCAGCAGCAATCTTGGATACCGGAACAAAAGTATTAAGTGTAGAAAAGGATGAAAAAGATAGTGTAGTACTGATAAGGGATTCATTATTTGCGATGCAGATCGAAAAACCATGGCTTCTATTACAATATGGAACAACTGATAAAGAAGCCATTGGGGTTGACAGGGTAGAAAGATTATTGTCGGTCAGTCCGTCTTTAAATGGCGGTGAGGACAGAGAAAATGTTGTGAAGTCAGAAATAGAGGAACAGAACAACATGAATCTTACAATCACAGAAGTAGCACCACGGTTAGGAATGGTGTTATTTATATTTTTGTTAAACATCATCATTTCTATATTTGTGCTCTTATTGACTGGAATCATGGTGTTATCACAGATACTGTTTTTAATATTCTCATTAGTGCTTGTCATCAGTTTTTTAATATCTATGATGCCGGGACAGGAAAATAATTGGAAAAAAGCGGTTGTTAATCTGTTTAACACACTTATGGCACGGGTTGGTATTACTCTGATCATAACATTGGCATTTTGTATTTCTAATATGTTTTACAGTATGTCTGGATCATATCCATTTGTATTGATGATGTTTTTGCAGATTGTTACGTTTGCAGGAATCTTTATGAAAATGAATGATATATTGGGAGTCATGAATCTTAGTGCAAATGATTCGGGACAGTTAGGCAGAAAAATACTGAATAAATCGTACCGTCAGATACGAACGGGAAAACGAATGGGTAGAAAAATGGTAAGAAAAGTTGTCTCGCAAAGTTCTCAAAGACATGTTCCGCAAAGTACGGTAGAAAGTACAAATAAGGATGCAAGGGATAATACAAGTGTTCCGAAGCAGGAAATAAATAGTGCATCATCAACGAGTAAAAAAGAAATCAGAAAAAATGTTTCTGCAAAGAATGGTGAGGTAATCCCTGTGAGAGAGGAAGAACTTGAAAATGAACAGGGCGTAGTTCAAAGACAATCGCATACCACGCAAAAACAATACAGGGTACATAAGCAACCGGAAAAAATAAAAAGGGAACAAAAAGAAAGACCTGTACAGTCGATTCAAAACAATGCGGAGCAAGTTATTGTGGAGAAAAAAGACACAGAGATTCCGGCAGGAAACAAGAATGTAAAAAAAGATTTCGTACGCCCAAATTATATTATGGTTCATAAGCAGGAAGAAAAAATGAAGAAGATAAAACAGTCTGATCCTGTCTTAAGAGAAACCAAAGAAGCTCCAAAAAGGATGAATATTAATAGAGAACAGCAGCAACAGCGATCAGTACCAGATAAAGCAAATCTAAGACAAAATATGGAGAGAGATGCTTTGTCAAATGAAAACAATGGTCAAAAGAAAGGTGTTCAGGAAGTAGAGTCTTTAAAAATGAAACCAGGTGCAGAATATATGCCAGTACCGGTTAATAAAAAAAGTTTGGACAGACAAAATTTAAATCGTCAAAATCCGGAAAGACAAGTTTGGGACCGGCAGGCATCGGTTAAAGGAGGGGGAGATAGACAAGGTCTAAGAGGGCAAACTTTAAACAGGCAGATTTTAGATGAATCGGATGTAAATAAAAAAGTATCTAAAAATTCTAAGGAGAATACTCATGCCAGTGGCGTGATTGTAGAAAGAAAGCCTTCTACGGATGTAAGAAAAAATGTCACTGTGGTTTCAAACAGTAATCAGAAGGGAAACCTTCACGGTACAGTAATCAGAAATAATGTAAATATGAGAGTCAGCAGGAAATCACCAACTGTGAAAGCAACACCTGATAGTATCAGAAAGGAAATGGTCAGAAAGAAAGCGGATGAGAAAAATTAAAAGGATTACCATAGTGGTCATGCTTTTATTATTTCTGCTTTTGATGGCTTTTTTTATCATAACTGCTGATGAAGATGAAAGACCTACTCCTGATCAGGTTGGAATTGTGGGATTAAATTTGTCAGAGGAAGTTTTAGCATATCAGGGGATTGTTGCTCAATATGCCGAGGAAAATGGTCTCTCTGAATATATACAATATCTGCTTGCCATTATGCAGGTAGAATCAGGAGGAAAAGGGAATGACGTTATGCAATGTTCAGAATCATTGGGAATGAAAAAGGATAGTCTGCTCCCGGAAGAGAGCATTAAGCAGGGATGTGCATATTTTGCAAAATTGCTGAAAGCAGCTTTAGATGCAGAATGTGATGTAAATACGGCAGTACAGGCATATAACTATGGTGGAAAATATGTGGAATATGTAGCAGCAAATGGAAAAGTACATACGTTTGAATTGGCAGAGAACTTTGCAAAAGAAAAGTCAAAAGGCAAAAAGGTTCCATATAATGCTGCTATTGCGGTACAGACAAATGGAGGGTGGCGTTATCATTATGGAAATATGTTTTATGTATATCTGGTGTCACAGTATTTATATGTTCCAGAATTTACAGATGAGACCGTCACGGCAATCATGACAGAAGCATTAAAGTATCAAGGATGGAAGTATGTTTTTGGAGGAAGTAATCCGGATACATCTTTTGATTGCAGTGGATTAGTGCAGTGGTGCTTTGGCAAGGCAGGTATTATGCTTCCAAGGACAGCACAACAGCAGTATGATTCAATGCAGCATATAGCATTTAGTGAGGCAAGTCCGGGAGATTTAGTTTTCTTTACAGGAACGTATGATTCGGGAACATATATTACGCATGTCGGAATCTATGTGGGAGATAACCGGATGTATCATGCAGGAAATCCAATTGGATATGCAGATTTAACAACAGAATACTGGCAGAAACATATTGTATGTGCCGGAAGAATAAAAGAAGCAGGAGGAGAATAAGTGAAAACATTATCAAAAAAAGAACATAAAGAGAATAAGATCAAAAAAGTATTGTATCAAAAAGAACCTGTGATACAGGTGGGGACAAATAAGAAAATGGTTATTATTTTGTGGTGCATATTGATTCTGTCGGTTGTATTCGGAATTTATAAAAATTTCACTGCAATAGATAAACATACCGTACATGAAAAGAAAGTTATTCAGGAAAAAATGACAGATACGAATGCCGTAGAAAATTTTGTGTTGTCCTATGCAAAAGTTTACTTTGAATGGAAACCGGATGCAGCGGTTTTAGATGAAAGATTAAAGAAATTAGAAAATTATACGAGTGCAGATTTACGGAAAATAAATGAAGAGAGCATCCGGGAAGATATTCCAACTACATCATGGGTCGAAGAGGCGAAGATATGGAGCATTGAAAAGAGCTCCAAAAAAGATTACCGTGTGGAATTTTCCGTAAAGCAGAAGATTCAGGAAGGGGATAAGAAAGAAAAGTATGAGTCATTTTATATTACCAATGTACATAAGGATGCGAATGGTGCAATGGTCGTTACACAAAATCCTACTGTCTGTGGGGGATATTCAAAGTCAAATTATGAGAAGAAAGTAACTGTGAATGATGGTAGTGTTGATAATAATGAACAATTAGAAATTGAAGAGTTTTTAGTTACATTCTTCAGATTATATCCGACTGCTGATGAAAAAGAACTTTCTTATTATGCAGAAAAGAATGTTTTAAAGCCGATTCAAGAAAAGAACGATGTGTATGTATTGTCGGAAGTGGAAATTGTAAGTGCCGTAAAAGAAAAAAAGATTACTTATGTGCAAGTTAATGTTACATATTTAGATCAACAGACAAAGGCTATGCAGATTTCACAATATGATTTGAAATTGAAAAAGGAAGGAAACTGGAAGATCGTAAAATAATATAAAAAGGAGAGGCGATTGATGCGTAGATTAGGAACGTGGTGGAATAATGATGATATAGAAGTTTATCAGATAGAAGGGAGACCTATAGCATTATATGGTTGGAATGGGGAAGAATATTTAGACTGTTTTGAAGTGGCGGAAGAAATTGGAGGACGTTGGTTTAAACTTCTTCAAGGTGGTTTGAGTGTCCGTCCGATTTATGAACAAAGAGGAGATGACTTTGAAATTGTTGGCTATGAACTGTTGTAATAAAAGGATAAACAAAAAGATTTTTTAGTAAAAGTAATTTATAGGTCTGCTTTTGAGCATTATTATGCTTAGAAGCAGGCTTATTTTTATTGATAAGAAGATATATAAAAGTAAATAGAAATGTGATACAATTTTGTTATTATAAGAATGATAAAGCAAAGGAGAGCAAAAGTGGGTTTTAGAGAAATTGTAAAAGGAATTGGTAATTGTATATCAGGAAAGTATGATCAGGAAGTTATAGATAAAGTTATTTTTTGGGATAAAGATAAGCAGACGGGTAATGAAGTCTATTTGCAGGAAATTGAAAGAATAGAGGAACTTTGTGGAGAGAACGAAAAGAAGAAAATCGAAAATGTAAAAAGGAATGTTTTAAAAGGTATAGAAGGAGAAAGGCAGACAAAAAGAAAGTTAGGATACTGCGATTTTTATTGTAATATTTTACATGATATAAAATTGAGTGATGGGGATTTGGAAAATCAGATAGATTTTCTTGTTATTACGAAAAAAATGTGTTTTATAATTGAATGTAAAAACAGATCAGGTAAGGTGAAGATATTGAAAGACGGTCGTTTTTCAATAGGTACTTATAGAAATGGAGAATGGAAATCAGAGAAAATAGTATCTCCGGTAGAACAAAATAATGAGCATGTGCAGTTGGTAAAAAATATATATAAAAGAAATTTAAAGGAATCATATAGAATATTGCAGCGTAAGGTTCCAAATGAATATTTTGTGCCAATTTTAGTATGGGTAAATAATAGCAGTAAAATTGATGAGCGGGAGGCATCTGAAGATGTAAAGGCTGAATTAAAGGAACAATTTGTATACTTAGAGAGATTAGTTACATTTATGAATCATATTTATTATGAATCTTCTTTACCGGAAAAGAGTGAGAAGGAAGTTAAACGAATATCAGAAATTTTTTATGATATACATATGGAAAATGAAGAAAAATATCAAAATCTTAATAGGCATAGGGCATTAAAAACGGTTTTGAGAGAGTTGGAGGATGTTGATCCACAGGAACTTTTAAAAAGAGAATTAGAACATTATAGAAATAGTGATAGTGTAAAGAAAATATTAAATAGAGCAGGAGTGCGTTTGGAGTATAGAGAAAATTTTTTGAATGAGGAGATGATCGGGCAGATCATTGAAATAATGCCAACAGATGTATGGGAGCTGCAAAAGAAGATACATAATAGTGGAAAATATACAAGAGAAAAGTTTGGAGATGATATCATAGAAATTCTCGATAGGTATAGGGATATCATAGAGTAACGGGAAATGGAGAATACTGCAGACGTTAAAGTTTATAATTATTTAAAAACGAAAAGAGGCATTGTAGACATCTGATAATAATAAAAATTGTCTATGGTGCTTCTTTTTTAATATATAATAAAGTTATGTTTGAGTAAAAATCTTTGAAAGTGTATAATCGTAAATAATAAAGAGATAGATTAGAAAAATAAAGTAACAATTACGATAAAACTTGGGGAGAGATGAGTATGAGAACGTTTAAACATTTGACCAAAGCAGACAGAATAAAAATTGAAACCTTATTAAATGCAGGGCATAGTAAAAAAGAAATAGCGAATATTCTTCATGTTCATATTAGTACGATATATAGAGAAATAAAAAGAGGAGAATTTGAAGCATTAAACACAACTTTGGAAAAGGAAAAGCGTTATAGCTGTGATATGGCAGAAAAGAAATATCGAGAGAACTTAAAAGCCAAAGGACCAGAACTGAAAATTGGAAAAGATTTAGAACTGGCATCATACATAGAAAATAAGATTGTTAGAGATGGCTATAGTCCTGAGGCGGTTATAGGAGAGATAAAGGAAACCGGGAAAGAATTTAAAACAGAAATTTGTGTGACTACATTATATAGTTATATAGATAAAGGGATTTTTTTGAAAGTTACTAATAAATCTCTTTCAGTAAAAGGAAAGCGGAAAAGGGAGTATAATAGGGTAAAGCGATATCAAAAGAGAGCCGGAATAGGTGAAAGTATTGAAAAGCGTCCAGAAAAGATTGATAATAGGGAGGATTTTGGACATTGGGAGATGGATACAGTAAAGGGGAAACGTGGAAAGTCTAAAAATGTAATGCTGGTTTTAACGGAAAGAAAGACTAGAAATGAATTGATCTATAAGATGCCGGATGGAAAGACAGAATCTGTGATAAGAGTCCTGAACCGTTTGGAAAGAAAATGGGGTAAAAAATTTCAAGATGTGTTTAAAACAATTACTGTAGATAATGGAGCAGAATTTTCAGATTGTGAAGGGATGGAACATTCTGTTATTAAGAATGGAAACAGAACGAAAATTTATTATTGCCATCCGTATAGTAGTTGGGAACGTGGTTCAAATGAAGTGGCTAATAAAATGATACGTCGAAAGATACCTAAGGGAGAAAATTTTGATGCTAAAACTCAAAAGGAGATCAAAGATATAGAAAATTGGATAAATGATTATCCTAGAAGAATTTTTGGATATAAGACTGCAAGGCAGATGTTTGAACAGGAATTAGAGGCATTGGAATAGGAAAAATTTTTTTAAAAAAACTTTCGCATTTAATATTGACATTTACAAAATTTTTAAAATTTCAAAAAAAATGTTGACAAGCATGAATGTCTATTATATAATATGTCTTGCGTCACGAGTGATGCAGAAATGAATATTGTGAATTACGGGGTGTGGCTCAGCTTGGCTAGAGCGCCTGGTTTGGGACCAGGAGGCCGCAGGTTCGAATCCTGTCACCCCGACTCTGCGGGTGTAGTTCAATGGTAGAACACCAGCCTTCCAAGCTGGATACGTGGGT
>ERZ827524.1528-NODE-1528-length-21175-cov-2.825616_pt1 | contig 21175 bp, 16 predicted proteins | sample MGYA00519702_ERZ827524 | MGnify/ENA primary metagenome ERZ827524 (study PRJEB31778, sample SAMEA3449341) | human gut metagenome | biome: human gut; feature: human-associated habitat; material: faeces | place: United Kingdom | collected 2010/2012 ...
GCCTGGATGATGTTGCGATGGATGTTCTGTATATGACAGGCAACGACCACGCGATAGAAGAAGCCGACCCCGAAAAGGTCTGCACGGTATCGGAACGGGCGGCAAATGAGGGCGGCTCGCAACTCGGTCTGATAAAAGGCGAAAAAATAAAAATGAAAGACCTACTTTCCATGCTGATGCTACGTTCCGCAAACGACGCGGCTGTTGTGATTGCCGAAAATGTTGCGGGATCCTCGGAAAAATTTGCCGAAAAAATGAATGAGAAGGCGGCGGCGCTCGGACTGACGTCAACGCATTTCGTCAACCCCAACGGAATGCCCGCGGACGGACACTACACAACGGCACGGGAGTTGGCAAAGATAGCCGTATATGCACTAGACAACACAGCGTTCAGAAATCTTGTTTCGTCAAAGAGCCGACATCTTGAATACGGGAACATAACGATAACAAACTCAAACAGACTGCTTTCGTCCTACGACGGCGCGATAGGCGTTAAAACGGGTTTCACCAAGGCGGCGGGGCGCTGTCTTGTTTCCGCGGCGGAAAGGGACGGCACGGTGCTTGTAAACGTCACGCTGAACGACCCGAACGACTGGCGCGACCATGCGGCGATGTTTGACCTCGGCTTTTCGGTTTCAAGTCGATATGTGCTTTACAAGCAGGGCGAATACACGATAAGACGCGACGCGCTGAACGGCGACGGACAAATAATCTTTGCCAATGCGGAAACGATATATGCATATTCCTGCGCGGGGAAAACGGTTGAACCGAAAATAACGGAAAACCTGCTTCCCTGTTACTTTGCGCCTTACGAAAAAGGAACAAAAGGCGGAGAACTTGTCCTCGATTACGGCGGGAGCGTTCAAAAGATAGAACTTTATGCCGTAAACGACGTGGGAGAACTCGAAGAGGAGAAATCGGGAACGGAGAGATTTATATATTATCTTTCGCAACTTTTCAAAAAGGTCTTGCCATAATGAAAATTTTGGTGTATAATGTAAGTTGTGATTAAGTATATCTGAAAAGGACGCATTAAATTTGAGAATTCATAAATTCATAGCGGAGAGCAGCTATTGCTCACGGCGTGCGGCGGAGGAACTTGTCCGTGAGGGCAAGGTCTTTGTCAACAAAAAACCCGCAATAATCGGTCAGGACGTTGACCCGGAACGAGACAGCGTTTTCTGCGACGGACACAGACTGCATCTGAAAGTTGCGAACAAGAGATATTTTATCTTTTACAAGCCGAGAGGCGTTATAACAGCCATGAAAGCACAGGACGACAGAAGCGTTGTGGCAGACCTTATCGGAGGAATAAAGGGACGCATTTACCCCGTGGGAAGACTGGACAGAGACTCTGAAGGACTGCTGCTTTTGACAGATGACGGCGAGACCGCGCAAAGACTTACTCATCCGTCGCATGAGATAGAAAAAACATACAGAGTAACGGTCAAGGGCGACCCGTCGGACGAACAGTTGGATACGCTCCGCAACGGCGTAACGCTTGACGACGGAGATGTAACACAGCCTGCGCAGGTCGAGATACATGCACAGAAAGACGGAAAAACGGTTCTGCACATAACCATTCATGAGGGCAAGAACAGACAGATAAGAAGAATGTGTGACACTGTCGGGCTTGAAATCCATCTGCTGAAACGAATCGCTGTCGGAAATCTTTCGCTCGGGCATTTACAGCCGGGAGAATACAGACCGCTGACGACAAAAGAAACGGAAGAATTGCTTACGTCGGTCGGCATAAATCCCGCAACAAAAATAATTAAAAAGCCGCAGGACGTCAAAAAAAGCGACCCCGCGGCGCAGAAATACGTGCAAAGACAGAGAAAATCGACGAAATCCGTTTATGAGAAACGCTTTCTCAAACAGTTCGGCGACAAGAAAAAGAAAAAGTAAAACAAAGGGTGATACAAATGCAAAAAACTTACAAAATGAACATTGCGGGACTTGAAAGAGAATTGCCTCTCTGCCCCGTCAGCGACAGTCTTGATATCGCGGCGTTTATCATCTTCGGCGACGTTGAATTGACCGTCAAATGCGCGGAAGCACTCATTCCCCTGCTTCCCGAACACGATATCATGCTGACGGCGGAAGCAAAGTCCATTCCGCTTATTCACGAACTTGCAAAACAGCAGGGCGAAAACGAGTACATCATCGCAAGAAAAGGCGAAAAAGTATATATGCCCTCCCCGATAAGCGTCAATGTCCGCTCTATCACGACGCAAAGAGTTCAGACTCTCTATCTCGGCTCGGACGACGCGGAAAAGATGAAAGGCAAACGAGTTCTTATCATCGACGACGTTATCAGCACGGGCGAATCGCTCAAAGCGCTTGAGGCGCTTGTAAGCAAAGCGGGCGGCAAAACCGTCGGCAGAGCCGCTGTTCTGGCAGAGGGCGACGCGGCGGACAGAAAAGACATCATCTTCCTTGAAAGACTGCCCGTTTTTCCCAAATAATCAAATATAAAGTTTTATCTCCCGCATTTCGATGCGGGAGATAAAACTTTATAAAGGGAAAACAATGTAGGCGGCTCTGCAGGAGGTTATGCCATCAGTGTTGCGAACACAACCCTGCCGACCACGAAAACCACTGCCGACAGGATAATAAAAATCAGAACAAAGGTATTGACTTTTTCCCTCCAACGCATCGCCAGAATCACGGCGTCTGCAACTGCGGCTATAATCATGGGTAGCCAACGCAAAAGGTCGCTTCCCTGCCCCGTAAACAGGTCTCTAAGCATCCACGTAAAGCAGGCGACCAGCGCCAGCGCCGCAAGAGCCTCTGTTACGTGAAAAAGCGCGGCGCGGTAGATTTCCGAGCGGTACATAACGGGAATTGCCATTGAAAACACCGTCAGAAAAGCAAGCGAATACCAAAACATAAACGGGTGTACCGCGCCCGACGAGGTCTGCGCGGTACGCAAAATCATTGCGGCTATCAGCATGCCGTATGAGGCAAACTGAACGGGAGCTATCGTATGCTCCGTATGCATCATACCCGACACAAGAATAACACCGGCAGTGACGGTCAGCATAGTGTAATCGGGAACGACATCGGAATTGACAAGCGATTGCCAAAAGCCTTTGTTGCCGAAAATCAGCAGCAAAACGGCGGCGACAAGAGAAAGCGCCGTCAAAGTATTGACAAAACCGTCAAAGCCCGTGCGGTACAGATCGGAAAAAGACGAGCGGCTGATGCGCACAAGACTTTGCGCACGCTCGGCGAAGAGGATAAAAAAATATCCGAGGAAAAACCATGAAATGACGGGATACAAAGAGGAATTTTGTAAAGCAGGCATAGTCGCACCTTCCTTTCGGCATATTTCAGCGTTGAATGGCCGTGATTTTTTACAAGACGTTGACGCCGATAAAAACTTCGGGGCGCGCTTGATTTTTCCGACGTTTTCAAAATCATAAAAGCTCGGTAAAATCGGAGACATATCTATCGCAAAGGTTTTTCATTTCCTCGGCGTAAGGTTCGGACGGGTCACAGATTCCGACGACGGAAATTCTCGCTTTCGCGGCGTTTACGGCGGCGTAAAAAGCGTCTTCGAAAACGACTGCATCCGACGCTTCCGTATCAAAATCGGAAAGCACTTTCAAGAATGAGTCGGGAATATCTTTTCCCAGCCCGAGTTCGCGTGTGGAATAAACTCGTTCAAAATACCCGTCAAGACCGCAGCGTTTGAGAGGCGCGGTTATAAACGGCGTTTCGTTTGCGGTCAGAATACACATACGAACGCCCTTTTTTCCGTATTTTTCAAGAAATTCGGGAACGCCTTTTCGCGGCAGCGCCTTGCTTATATAATAATCGCGAACATTGTCCTCTATCCACTTGAATATCTCATCAGATGTCATTTCGGGACAGTAATTGTCGTGCAAAAACTCTGCGGCGGCATACAGTGTCGGCATTGAGTTGAGCCTGTCGGTCAGTCCTTTTTCGGGTTCTCTGCCGACATATTCGACGAACGCTTCGCCAAAACCGGTCCATGCGCCCATGGTGTCAAAAAGTGTGCCGTCAAAATCAAATATAAACAGTTTTTTACTTTCAACATCAATCAAAATCAAATACGACCTTTCCGTTTTCGAGTTTCAGATACGCGTCAAACGGTTTTCCGTTTTTGGAAATAAAACCTCTTATTTGGGACGTTTTGCCGTTCGTCAGCAAAAGTTTCATGTTGGAAACAGAAATAATGCGCCCGCAAATAACATTTCTGACGGTAAACTTGCACCCGTTATCGCGATAGCCGCGGCAGCCGTAACCGAACTTCGTTCTTGCAACATCGTTGCCGCAAAGAGGACATTTGCCGACAATATCGCCGAAAAAGCCGTCATCGGTATCCGTTTCGGGCGGCTGAGGAGTTCTCACTCCCGCAAAGACTTCGGCAATCTCTTTTTCGGCAAGTCCGACGCTTTCGGGAACGGTCATCTGACCGTGAAAGACCTTTTTGAGCGCTTTGCCGAGTTCGGAAGTCTTATATTTATCCATGCTGATATTCATTCGTGTCAAAGCCTCGATGAGATATTCTCCGTCGGGCAATATGGTGTAAACATCTTTTTTCAGCAATATATACTTTGTGTTGCAGGCGTTTTTGATTATACCTGTGCGGGTCGCCTCCGTGCCGAGTTCAAGTCCCTCGAAAATGGCGCGGTATTCTTCCGTGTCGTCTTCGTTTTCGCTTTCCTGCGCTTTCGCTTTTTCTTCTCTGAACGGGTTTTTCAGATAATTGTTCAGAGTTTCTATCGTATAATGTTTCGGCGGCGTGGTCTCTTTTTCAACGGGCTTGAAATCAACATTCACGCGGTCGCCTTTTTCGAGACGCGGCAAGATCTTGTCCTGCTTTCCGTATTCGTCAAAGCGCGTCCAACCGGGAGTAACGATAACGGTTCCTTTGAGCGAAAAGTCTTCAAGGTCGCCGACATTTATCTTAATTTCGGTTTTCTCGGCAACGCATTCTTCGGAGCAGAACACGGCGACAAAACGGCGCATAACGGCGGAATATACCTGTTTTTCCGCAGGCGAAAGTTTTGAAGAGTCGGGAATCTTATATGTCGGAGTAAGCGCGGAGTGCGACTCTATTTTCGAATCGTCGAAAATGGTCTTTGCGTCCTTGAATTTGACGGGATAACCGACCGCCGCAACATTCGCGATTATCTTTTTTATCTTATCTTTTTCGGCTGTTGCAAGATATTCGGAGTTCGTTCTCGGATATGTCAGATAGCCCTCTTCGTAAAGTTTTTGGACTATTGCAAGGCTGTCGTCCATCGACATCTTGTACTTTTTTCCGAGAAAATTCTGCAATTTTGAAAGCGAATACAATTTGCCGGGAGCAAGTTTGTCTTTTTTCCTCTTGACGTCTGTAACAGCGGCATCTGCCGCATTGTATTTTGCGCAGAGTTCTTTCGCTTTCGAAAGTTCATCTTTCGTGAACTTCTTTTTGGAGTTCAGTTCTACGACCTGTCCGTTCGTTTCAGCCTGCGAACGAAGCGCATAATACTTTTCGGGAACAAAATTGCGTATCTGCATATCGCGGTCGTATATCGCCTTTACAACAGGCACGATAACACGTCCCACACGCAGAAGTGTGCCTGTTTTAAGCGTCGCAAATCTCGTCAGATTGACTCCGTAAAGCCAATCCGTATATGTGCGGGCATAGCCCTCGTTCGCAAGATTTTCGTATTCGGTCTCTTCTTTCATCTCCGAAAGTGCGGAGCGTATCGTTTCGGGTGTCTGGTCGGGCAGCCACAGGCGCAGCAGTTTTTTGTTCCGAACGCCCGCGTGAGTTATGCAGAGACGGACTATTATTTCGCCCTCTCTGTCTGCGTCTCCCGCGTTGATTATATCGGAGACATCTTCGCGCAAACAAAGAGTTTTTATGGTCTCAAACTGTTTTTCGACGCCAGAATCGACTTTTTTTGTCGCGTCTTTTCGCAGGTTGAAGCGAAATTCTTTCGGAAAACACGGAAGCGTTGCCATTGTCCACCGCGTCGAGCCGTCCGGATTGGGAGAATAATCATCTATGTCAGCCAAAGAAAACAAATGACCGAACGCCCAAGTTACAAGATACTCCCCGCCGTAAAAAAAGCCGTCTCCCCTGCGCATTTTATAATCGTTAAACGACTCAATGCCCGCAACGATGTTGCGCGCAAGACTCGGTTTTTCGGCGATTATCAGTTTCATCGTGTTCTTTCCTCTACCATCTTTCGGATGTTCTCTCGCGGCAACCAGCATAGTTAATTGCAGTCATTATATTATAATACTTTCGCGCCGAAAAGTCAAGGCGCGAGAAATACTTCCCGCGCCTCCGGATTAATTCTTTTTGAACAGAGCAAAACAAACTTTTTATCCATGTCTTGTGCCGCATAGGGTTATTTGCTTTTTTCTTCATTTTATGAAGAAACCCTTCGGTTATAATATATATATCCTCATCATAAATCAAGACGAAGAGATTTTCTCTTCGCCTTGTGCCTTTATCATTTTGAAATATTGTTTTTCAATTGAGTCAAACTTTCTATTGCATTATCCTCTTTAAGAAAACCGCTCAACAAAGAATCAGTGTCTATCTTAACTTTTTCCCACGTTCCCCGTCCGGGCTGAACGATAGATATAAGTACTCCGTTTGAAACAAAATCAATCGCTTCAAGCTTTCCTCTAACATATCTATACGATACTCCGCCGATTGTATAAACTCCGCTGGCATCGGTTTTCAAGTTTCTTAAATCGTTTGAGTTTACAGCTGTTTTCCCGATAATATTCTCCGAAGAAACTCTATCTGACAAAGGACGTATTCTAACAGTTAAACTTACTTTGTTTTTTGCACCAGAGCCACTTACATTTATCATATATGAGTAACTGCCAAACTCGCCATGTTCAGGACAAAAATCAAGAACGCAGTTTCGAAATGAACCAAGCTCCGAAATCTGATCGAAATAAATAAACGAAGACGGCAGATTCATTGTCGCAACAACTTCTTTATATTCTTCGTAACTGTTGTAACACGGATAATCCTCACAAATTATCCCAGATTCAGCAGGAATTGTCGTTGTCTCTGAAATTTGTGCAGAAGATGTTCCGTAAATATATTTTTTAGTAGTGTTTGTCTTATTCTCACGACTTGTAGTATTTTGTACAGGAACAACTGACTCAGCAGTAACACCCGTATCCGAATTCTGTTTCGAGGTTGTTTCAATTACAGTATCCTCGTTTTTACCAAAAACAGAATCATTTACGTCTAACGAGCAGAATCCATCAAGGCGAGAACTCTCCGTGGGTTCTCCGGAAAAAGTTTTCGGATCTTTTTTCCCGGAAAATCCGATTGTCAAAATCGACGAAAACAAGACAATGCATACAACAACAGAAACTCCCACATACAGCAATGTCTTCTTTTTTCCGATTTCGACATTCGTTCTCGAAGAATTCTTTCTGTTTTCGGATGACTCATTTTTCGATGTCTTTTTAAAGTTCATAAAAGACTCTCCTTATTTAAGTTTTCAATTAAACTATCAACTATTCGCTTTGCGAATGATCATATATACTGCGATTTGATTCGATCAGATATCTGCAATGATCGCAAATTTCAAGGTTTTCAACGACGCTGTCATCATTTTTATAACGACCGTATATACACCTATCGTCATAAAAATGATCTTGCACAGAAGAATTCAAATCGGATGCATACGATGCAGCATGATCCAAAGAACGCCCATATAAATGTCCGAATTCATGAACCAATGTCTTAATTTCATTTTCTTTCGAATAGAAGTTCATTATTCCGATTAATCCAACGGGGTAATACGTCACTCCGCGTCCATAATTCACATAATGCTGTCCATCTTTAACAATACAATAATCATGCCCTAAAAATGCAATTTTAAACAGTGAAGAAGTATCGGGCATCGGGATTCTAAAAAGATTATTCGTAATATTCTTGTGATGTAATTCATTTGTAACAAAATTCTCGGCAGAATAGAGCAACGAATTCATACATTCGGAATCTTCTGCATGATTACACATAACATTGTATGCTGAATTGCAGTTCAAATCAGAATAAGAATCGAACCCCGTAATCGTATAATTGATCACAATCCCGAAATCATCCAAATACTTGTATTTCAATGCTTTCATTGAATTTTCAATGCGAGAGGCATAATCGGGAAATCTCGAAACATATCCACCGTCATATAAGGCATCAACATTCACTGTTGCTTTATCGCTTACCACTATATTATATGATGAACTTTGAGAATTTGCCATAACCGTAATCGTTCCGGATCCAGGAACTGAAAAAAGCATATGTCCTGTCGAATCGATTATGCCTAATTCACTGTTCGACAGCGACCATGTAAAATTCTGTTCCAAACTGTCCGGAGAATAAGCAACGGCTTTTAGATCAGCACTCTCGGATGTTTGAATTTCATCCAAAAAATACCGTCTAGTAACTGTTTCTGCGGGAGCATTTGTCCGAATGTCGTAAAGAATCACTCCCGACGGAGGATTTTCAACAGTCTCAAAGATCCATTTAAAACTCGAACTGTCAGAATATTCGGCATACACAGCCGAATTATTTTCGCCTTTCATCGCACCTGTCGCAGTATTTGAATTACTCAGGGCGAGACCGTTATCGGTTCTTGATATCATCCACCTTGCATTTTTTCTGATTCTCAAAATATTTTCGGCGACATAATTGCTTTCATACTGTTCAACATTTCCGATATCGGCACAAACCGGCATCAACAAAGAATTGAACGGTCTAATCGAATAACACCCTCGCCCCAAATATTTAATCTTGAATATTTGCTTCAAGGTCTCGAAATCCGAAACATCCGAATCGGATTTTGCTTGCAAACTTAAATCGGTATTTCCGCTCAATCTGCCACTCGACGTAAGGTATAAATTCGATGCACAATTTTTGACAAAATAGCAACCGTTCGGAATTTGAACATACACGGTGCAGTTTTTCGAATAAACCTCTCCGAGATATGTAACCGATGCTGTTAAAGTCGTCGTCCCGGCACGAAGGCCGCTGACCGTGCCGTTCGTATCCACAGTTGCTACGGAAGTGTCAGAGACAGACCATTCAACGGACAAATCCGACGGAGTTGTTGTGGCAGTAACAGTAGAAGTTTCATTTTCGAGAATCGAAACGGAGCTTGAACTCAATGTCACAGTCGCCGCAACGTCATTTACATTTAAAGCTTCGTCTGTCAAATCGTCGAACAAACTGTTATTTTCGAATTCATCGTACATTTCATCAACCGAAAAACATTCAGTATGTTTTTCAACGGAATCGACGGTTGAGGCATTGAATATTCTGCCGAAAGGGAAAACAGAGAGAATGATTCCGCAAACGAGAATTACAGCAATCTGTAGCATTACTTTATTATTTTTCATTTTTACTTCTCCTATTCATTCTGATTTTGAATTTCTTCAGCGCATAGTCCGATTTTTAATGAACTATGCGCAAAGGAGAAGTAAAAGCAAACTGTACGCCTTTTCAGCGGCACGATGTCGAACAGAATCATAGACGAACAAATATATTCTCAAATTTTACGCACCTCGTATCGGTTTTCGTGACAATACGATAACGCACAAAATTCAAAATGTCAATGCATTTTCGGGATATTTTTTTTTTTCGTTCGACAGGATTTTTCAAGCTTCAACAAAATGCGACACAATCACCCAAAACATTGCAAAACACAACAATTTCAAGAACTCTCGTGAACGAAAAAATGCGTAAGCCGAGATTCAGAAACCGGTTATACGCATATAAGAAAAACGAAAAAAACGGACTCAAATTTCAGCCACACCCGTTATAACGAAAAACCAGCTATAAAAATGCGGTCAAATTGTTTTTCGGAATGATGCAAATACATTCCACCTTTAAGCATTTATATGCTAGCACATTTATTAAAGTTTGTCAAGAGTTTTTTCGAATTTTTGTTTAAACTTTCAATAAATATTGAGACACTTTCCCGTGTTGCGGAATATTTATCATGACATCCTGAGGTTCTGCATCGCTGTTACATTATAATATATTATGAAAAAAACCGAAAAAGTATTGAAAAACGCGGTGATTTATGATAAAATAATAAAAATCGAAAGCGAATCGACAAAAGTGATTTGCGAAAACGCTTCGAAAACGATTTTGAGACAAGGAGGTTGAGAATGAACGGAAAGAAAAGTGCGCGAATACATTTCGTCACGGCGCTTATCGTTGCGATAGTTGCAACAGCCGTTGCCTTTACGCTGTTCTTTGTATCGGGCAATGACGGAATATACAACAAGATATCCGCAGAAAACTCCTCTCAAAACGAACAGCCGCCGCAAGCGGACGTTCCTGCGCTTTCAGAGTTCAAAACGGTTGAAGAAATGCAGCAAGCGATAGACAAATATACGCAGTATCTCGCGTCCGACCTGCTTGAACTCGTAAACAACGAAAAAGCAGTAAGAGAAAAAGATCTTGACCTTATTTCGGTCTCGGGCTTTTCCGACATAAAACTTGAAAGAGAAGCCGCAGAAAAACTGAACGCCTTTATTGCACAAGCAAAACAGGACGGCGAAACCGTAACGGTATTTCGCGGCTACACAACGGCGGAAGAGCAGCAGGAATACTATGACGCCGAATACAGAAAGAATCAGGGCGCGGGATATACAAACGACGAAATGGCGGAACAAAAAACACTCCGCTCGGAAGCCAAACCGGGATACAGCGAATATCAGACGGGGCTTGCAGTTTCAATAGGCGAAACATCTTCGACGGAAATTTCCGTTGTCAAGAACAGTTCGTTTTACAAGTACGCAACGGAAAATATATGGAAATACGGCTTTATTCTCAGTTATCCCGAAGATAAGACCGCTGTTACGGGGCATTCGTTCGAACCGTGGCATTTCCGCTATATCGGGGATTCGGAACAGGCGCAGTTCATAATGAAAAACGGAATGTGTCTGGAAGAATACAGGGACTATCTTACAAGCAGAATAGAGACCTTGAAAAAGAATATAGAAGACGAAAACTCCAAAAAGATAGGAACATACAATAAATAAGAAATTTTCCGCAAAGTAAAATGCTCTCCCGTTTTTCGGGAGGGCATTTTTTTACACTATAACAGTTGCAGGAATGGTACCACCGTAGAATATTGGTTGATTCCCTCGCCCGAATTGGGGGTGAGGAACGAAAATGCCATATCGGCAAGGAAGCAAACCACAAGGACTGTGCATACGATGTATCTTACGGGTTTCGGGATTTTCGAGAACAGATTGTCGAGCGCAGGAGCGATGAAATACACGAAAAGACTTCCCATTATGCCGAACAGCAGTATTCCGATGAAGCAGATTCTTCCGTTCAGATTAAGGAACATATCGCTGTAATCCCACCACTTTTCGTGGTACATTTTTTCAAGGAAGAAACTTGTTGCGTATTCGACAACCGAGCAGACGCCGCAGATAATAAAGAATGTCAGAATAGGTTTTTTGAGCCATCGGCGCAGGAAGATTATCGCCGCCATGGCGCCCGTGCCGTAAATCGGAAGCCACGGACCATACATTGTGCCGCGGTTTACTATAATACCTTTTTCTGCAAACGTCAGACATATTTCCCATATCCAACCGACAAATGCGGCGGAAAAGAAGAGCAACAGCATTTTATCAAAGGTATAACGGCGTTCGGGGTGCAACGAACGATGAACCACTTTCGTTTTTGTTCCGGGGGCAAGAGGGTATGCGTCCGCAGGATACGGACTTTCCACGGGCACAGGCACATTCAAAGCACGGTCGATAAACAGTTCGTTTTTCGGTTTGCCGTTCAGAACGGCGTCCGCGCGCAGATCCATCTAATACTCTGTCTTTGTGCCGGTATAATATGCGTTGACGTAGAAAATATTGAGCAGTCCGACGGTGAGCAGACCGAGAATACGCCACCCTACGAAAGACAAATCAAGCGTAAACGCGCGCCATTTCTGCCCTTTCATCATCTGTTTTGAAAGCGCAAACGCCTCTTTTGCCGTGACGGACGGATTTTCCGCAAGTATGTACGGTATCATCGAATATTCGTAATGTTTTATAATACCGCCTACGATTGTCAGCCACCAAAGGAATGAGAATATCTCTTTTTTTAGCATGACCCATACGACACGGGGCACGCTGTGTTGACGGAACACGAAAAATGTTTTGATTATTCTTGTTTTATATCGGCGCGCTTCCAAAAAATACCGTTTTTCGCCGACGCGGAGACTTGCCGAAATAAATATGTCGTACGCGATTTTGACAACAAACCCGATAAGAAGCCCTATGCCGACTATCACCGTGTTTGAGGACGCGAACATTATCGCGCTTCGGGCGATGTTGAGTATTGCGCTGTCGGAGTCAAACGTATGCTCAACAACGACCTGCACTCCTTGCTTTACGACGGGGCTGATGCCTTTTATCGAATCAATCCCGTCAATAATGCCGTCAAGCTTTCTGATTATCTCATCTCTTACCTTATCTACCGCGGCATCCTGTTTTTCGGTCTCGGACGAGCTGGTCAGCGAGCCGATGGAAAACATCGACGAATAAAGTCCGGCGACAACGGCGACAAACAGACAAACGACAACAAGCCGCCAATAGTTGAATCTTATTGTCTGTTTTGCGCCTTTTTTCAGTTGCTTGAACGATTGCATTTTCAATCCCCTTTTGCATATACTTCGGCGATACGCCTCGCCTGCATTTCAATTTCTTCTCTCAAACTTTCGGGCGCCAAAACCTCGATACGGGAACCGAATTGCATAAGCCATCCGATAAGCGGCGGTCCGACATAAGTTTCGAACCGTGTGGTAAACGTGCCGTCCCCGTTATCGGTTATCCCGACATCCGTTCCGAATTTGTCGTAAATGACACCGACAAGGTCATTGGATGCTTTGAGGCGAACATATATCCGCTCACAGGCATACATTCCGAAAACGCGTGTTCCGTATTCCTTTATATCCATACCGTTCGGCAGAGGCAGTCTCGGAGAGTAGGAAATCGTGACGTTCTCCATTTTGTCCACGCGGAAATGAGACACTTTCCCGGGGTGGTTTTCGTCATAGGCAAGGCAGTAATAGTTTTCGTTATCCCACGCAAGCGCGTAAGGGCTGACAGTTCTCATATTGCCGCGATAAACGCGAACGGGAACGCCCTGCGGAGTTTTTGACGCTCCGCAATTAAAATAGCGGAAATTTACCTGTTTATCTGCGGCTATCGCGTTATGAAGAGCGTCTACATTGTAATAAATACTCTCATTACCGGTCTTTGCGCGGTCGTTGAAAAATATCTGTCGCCGTATCTGCCCCGAAAGAGAACGCGATGTCAGCGTTCCGAGTTTTGAAATAAGAACGTCGGACTTTTTCTGCGTTATGAACTTTGCGGAAGCGACCGCATCGGCAAGCAGTTTCAATTCGGCAAGTTCGAAATCTCTTGCGCCGATATAATATCCGTAACTCACACCGCCGCCCTTGACGCTTACAATATCCATACCGAAAAGACGCAGTTGCTCTATGTCGTCGTAAACGCTCTTGCGTTCAGCCTTTATTCCCTGTTCGGAGAGTGACGCAAGAATTTTTTCCATAGTCAACGGGTGTTCTTCGTCGCTTTCTTCCAAAAACAAACGTGCAAGATACATGATTTTCAGTTTTTGAAGCGCGCTTTTTGCCACGGAAGACACCCCACTTACGGCTGTTTTATCACATATTTTTTCGATAAATGTCTGCGCAGATTTATTATACAATATTTTGTCACATTTGTAAAGACTTTGCCGAAAATAAAATATTTACAACATACTTTTGTCACACATCTTAATTGACAAGAATTTTCGGACGGCGTATAATATATTTATAGTATAAATATTCAATGCAAGGAGTTATTGTAAATGGAAAGAGTTTATAATTTTTCCGCCGGGCCGTCGATGATGCCCGAAGCGGTACTTAAAAGAGCGGCAGACGAAATGCTGAACTGCAACGGAAGCGGTATGTCCGTTATGGAAATGAGCCACAGATCAAAGGCTTTTGAAGAGATAATCAACGGTGCGGAAGCGACGCTTCGCGAACTTCTTAATATTCCCGACAACTACAAAGTGCTTTTCCTGCAAGGCGGCGGTTCGACGCAGTTTGCCATGATCCCGCTCAACCTGATGAAGAAAAAGAAAATAGATATATGCGTAACCGGTCAATGGGCTAAAAAAGCGGCACAGGAAGCGGAAAAATACGGTCAGGTACACGTTGTCGCATCGTCTGCGGATAAAACTTTCAGTTATATTCCCGAACTCGATCCCGCAACGTTTGACACGGACGCGGACTACTTCTACATCTGCCAGAACAACACAATATACGGAACGCATTACTCAAAACTACCCGAAACAGGCAACGTTCCTCTTGTTGCGGACCTCTCGTCCTGTATTTGTTCCGAGCCGATAGATGTTTCTAAATACGGGCTTATCTTTGCGGGCGCACAGAAGAACCTCGGTCCCGCAGGCGTGACGATAGTCATAATCAGAGAAGACCTTATCTCCGAGCCGATGGAATTCACTCCGACGATGCTCCGTTACGACATTCACGCAAAGAACAATTCTCTTTACAACACGCCGCCGTGCTACGGCATCTATATGTGCAAACTGATGTTCGAGTGGCTCAAAAACGATATCGGCGGACTTGAGAATATGGCAAAGATAAACCGCAAAAAAGCGGATATCCTTTATTCGTATCTCGACTCTTCAAAACTTTTCAAGCCCACGGTACAGGGCAACAGCCGTTCGATGATGAACGTTCCGTTCGTTACAGGTGACGCCGAGCTTGACGCGAAGTTTGTCAAAGAAGCCGCGGCGGCGGGCTTTGTCAACCTCAAAGGTCACAGAACCGTCGGCGGTATGAGAGCGTCCATATACAACGCAATGCCTGTCGAGGGTGTTGAAGCGCTTGTGGAATTCATGAAGAAATTCGAAGCGGAAAACGCATAAACGTCAAAGGAGCAAATACTATGTTTAAGATAAAGAAACTCAACAAGATAGCGGCGATAGGCACGGATATTCTCGATGCGGACAAATTCACCTGCACCGACGAGATAGATGCACCCGACGGTATACTTGTCCGCAGCGCGGATATGCACGAATACCCGCTGAATCCCGAGCTCAAAGCCATTGCCAGAGCGGGTGCGGGCACGAACAACATTCCGCTTGACAAATGCGCGGAACAGGGCATCGTTGTTTTCAACACCCCCGGCGCAAACGCCAATGCGGTAAAAGAACTTGTCATCACTTCCCTGCTCCTTTCGTCCAGAAACATCATCGGCGGCATAGAGTGGGCAAAAACCCTTAAAGGAGAAGCGGACGTCGCAAAACTCGTCGAAAAGGGAAAGAGCCAATTCGTAGGTCCCGAGATAAAGGGCAAAACGCTCGGCGTAATAGGTCTCGGAGCGATAGGCGCGCAGGCAGCGGAAGCGGCGTTCTATCTCGGCATGAACGTTATCGGATACGACCCGTTTATGTCAATAGAAACGTTTATGACAAAAATGCCGTTTGCAAAAAAAGTTGACGACGAAAACGAAATATTCGAAAAAGCGGATTATATCACTCTTCATCTGCCGCTCAACCCGCAGACGAAAGAAATGATAAACGCCGAAACGCTTGCAAAATGCAAAGACGGCGTAAGAATCGTCAACCTCGCAAGAGGCGGACTTGTCAACGACGAAGCGCTTGCGCAAGCCCTCGAAAGCGGCAAAGTTGCGTGCTATGTCACGGACTTCCCGAACGACAAAACGCTTGAAATGAAAAACGCGATAGCTATTCCCCACCTCGGTGCGTCCACGCCCGAATCGGAAGACAACTGCGCGATTATGGCGGCGTCCGAAATTAAGGATTTCCTGCTTAACGGCAATATCAAAAACAGCGTCAACTTCCCGAGCGTAAGTTCGGAAAGAAGCACGGGCACACGCTATTGCATCATACACAAAAACATTCCGACGATACTCAATCAATGCACGGCTGTTCTCAGCAACGGCGACCGCAACATCGACCACCTGACAAGCAAATTCAAGGGTGATTACGCATATACAATAGTCGATATGACCGAAAACACAAACGGCGCCATCGGCAAAGAACTTGAAGCCATTGACGGAGTTATCAGAGTTACCGTGCTGTAAAACATAAAAATTTCAGGGGCTGTAAAAAAACTTGTGTTTCTTTACAGCCCCACATTTAACATATCCGAAAGGAGGTTCACGTTGTGAAAATCACGGTCACGGAAGACGGCAAAATAATTAAAGAATATCTTCTCGACAACGGCTTTTCTACCTCGCAGATACGCACGCTTAAAAAGACCGAAAACGGCATAACCGTCTACGGAGAACCTTCGACCGTCGGAAGACTTCTCAAAAACGGAGACATTCTCGAACTAAAAACGGAAGATGCCAGCCCGACACCCGTCGAGCCCGCGGATATTCCGCTCGATATTCTTTACGAGGACGACGATATCCTCTGCGTCAACAAGCCGAAAGGACTTGCGACGCACCCGCACGGACAGCATACAAAAACACTTGCAAACGCTTTTGTATATAAATATCCGTCGCTTGTTTTCAGACCCATCAGCCGACTTGACGCAAACACGAGCGGTATAGTTCTCATCGCAAAAAACCGCTATGTTTCAAACCTTTTGGCAAGCGAAATATCATGCGGAAGCATTAAAAAAACATATATCGCCATTCTTGACGGCATTCCGACCGAAAAGACGGGAACGATAAACGCGCCCATAGCGCGCAAAGCGGGCAGTACCATAGAACGCGAAGTTTCGGAAAACGGCAAAGAAGCGATAACGGACTATTCCGTGCTTGCCATAGGCGACGGGCACGCGCTTGTCGAAGCGCACCCGCGAACGGGCAGAACGCACCAACTGCGCGTCCATTTTTCACATATCGGCTGCCCGATACACGGCGACGGCATTTACGGCGCGGACGCCGACGACTGCAAAGGACACGTCCTGCACGCCCGTCAACTCTCGTTTATCCACCCGAGAACAAACGAGCGCATAACCGTCACCGCTCCCCCGCCGCAGGAGTTCATTGACCTCTGCGAAAGATACAGACTAACACATACATTTTAAAGGCTCTATATCGATAATCTGAGATGAATTCAGATATTGACATAGAGCCTTTAATTTTTCAGCTATAACAATGTAGGTAGATAAATATAATTATATCAATGTTTCATCAATCAAAGTAGTGCAAGCCATCATAAGTTAAATCGAATCCCACGGCTTTCATACCTATATAACGAACATTCTTAATAAGACCGTCTTTCTCCAACTTTTCAATGATTGCTCTATCCTCGGAATTTATTGGTAAAAAATTAATTGAGCTGTTGTCCGTTTTCTGTTCTCTCGCCTTTCTTAAAAACACTTCAAAATCTGTCATACGCTTTTCCTCCTTTATTAAAAAATCTGTTAATTCAAGTAGATATAAAAAATTTACTGTTTCGTCCATGTACACTCATTTGTTTTTAGGTACCGTTGTACAGAGTTATTTGGCAATGAAAAGTATAATGCTATGCCATCAAAATAGTCTGAATAATCCTTACTAGATATAAATGTTAAATCAAATTTTTTAGCACCGCCTAAAGATGTATAGTAATTATTTTCTGCATTGTAATTACTTCCATAAGCGGTTTTACTGGTCAACTGCCAAATGCCGGTTTCCTCAAAATAGATTTTTGGATCGTCACCGATTGTATAAAAGGCATTTGGCATAATCTTTTCCACAGAACTGGGAATAATTATCTCTTTTAAACCTGAACAACCATAAAAACAAGAATCTTCAATAGTTACTACTTTTGCTGGAATAACAATCTCTGTTAAGTTATAACATTTATAAAAACAAGTTTTTCCTATAGAAGTAATACTTTCAGGCAAGTTAATATTCTGCAGATTAGTACAGCCATAAAAAGCACGATCGCCTATTTTTGTTATTATGTCCGGCAATACAACAGATTTAACTCTCACAGAAGATTCAAAAGCACTCTCCAAAATTTGAGTAACAGCTTTCCCATTATACGTTGACGGAATCTCGATCGTATCAAGGTATTGGGTTGTTCCTCCTTTTACGCCATAAGTTCCATCAGACAACGGATAGTATGCCAAACCATCAGTCCCGTCAGACTTTACATTTATGCTGAATACATCTTTTGTTCCATCTGTATAATATATTGTCAAAAAACCGTTTTCATAGCCCGTACTTGCAATACCTCTGCCGGGGTCACCTTTTTCACCTTTGAGAGAATCTACCCACTCAGCATATGTTCCCGTATATTCAGGATGCGCCTGTTGATAAAGTTCAAATGCGGATTTTCCGTCAACACCGTTTTGTCCTGCGGGACCGGGGTCACCCTTATCGCCTTTTGGGCCTTTAACATTTCCCAACAGTGTAGATATTGAACTGTTGCTGTATGTTATATAAAGATTTCCGCTTTCATCAACAAACACGGTCGTAATTCCGATGCCGTCTGTTCCTGCATCACCTTTATCACCCTTGTCACCTTTTTCGCCTTTTATCGGACCGAGTTTTTGTGATGTTGTTCCATCGGAATAATTAAATACCAAGCAAAAATCTTCTGTAAAAGTCACCGACGAAACACCTCTTCCGTCTTGTCCGTCAGTACCGTCTTTGCCGTTAACACCTGCCGCGCCCATAAGAGATTTGTCGAGTATAACAGGCTCGCCTTCAGAGAAAGTAATTACAAGTTTATTATCATCATTTAGTGAAACCCCGATTACGCTGGTACCGGCATCTCCTTTCTCGCCCTGTATACCTTGAGCTCCGGTCGCCTTCACTCCGGTCGTATCCCAAGAAAGCCCGTTGTTTACAGAGATTTCCCATTCATTTGTCAAAGGATTTATACGGGTTTTAGGGGTAACTCCATCAGCGCCCTTTTCACCTTGCATTCCTTGTGCTCCGGTATCACCTTTATCGCCCTTTTCGCCCTGCATGCCTTGCGCTCCTGTTGCATTAACATCCGTAGATGTCCATGTTGCGCCGTTATCAGAGGAAATTTCCCATTTATTTGTCGAAGAATTGATTCGGATTTGAGGAGAGACCCCGTCCTTTCCGTTAATGTTTTCGAATGTATACGTAGAAGAATCAGTAAGAGTAATGGTCATTGAGCCATTTTCAAGTGCGATTTTCCGAATACCGACTCCGGCTTCTCCCGTAGCGCCGGTATCACCTTTATCTCCCTTTTCTCCCTTGAGAGAATTGAGCCATTGCGTTTCGGAGACCATAGAAGATATTATTCCGTTTTGAATTGCAAGTTCATATGCGGATTTCCCGTTTGCACCGGTGTCACCCTTGTCACCTTTTTCGCCCTGTATACCTTGCGCCCCGGTGTCGCCTTTCAAACTTTCAATCCATTCGGCTTCCGTTGTACAAGTTGTCAACCCTACCTGTTTTGCAATATCATATGCGGACATTCCGTTTGAGCCGTTTAATCCTTTCAACGAATCCAACCATTCGTTTTCAGACAAAGTACAACCGTTATCTTTTGCAATTTCATATGCTGATTTACCGTTTGCGCCGGTATCGCCTTTGTCACCTTTTTCACCCTGCATACCTTGAGCTCCGGTGTCGCCCTTGTCTCCTTTTTCGACATGTATACCTTGTGCTCCGGTGTCGCCCTTTTCTCCCTGTATACCTTGTGCTCCGGTGTCGCCTTTGTCGCCTTTTTCGCCCTGTATACCTTGCGCTCCTGTATCACCTTTGAGCGTTTTTATCCATTCTGCTTCGGTTTCGGCGGTAGTCGCCCCGGTTATAACGGCGATTTGATATGCAGAAAGCCCGTCTTTTCCTGCAATACCGGTAGCCCCGACAACCTTGCCTACATTCACATATTTATTATCGGAGAACAATAAAACAAGTTCTCCTGATTCATTAACCGTCGCATTTGTTATACCTATGCCGTCACGCCCGTCACGTCCATCGGCACCGTCTTTTCCGTTAATACCAACTGCTCTTCCCGCATTGATGGTTGTATCATCGGACAGAGTAAGTATCAGTTCTCCGTCGCCGTTAAAATAAGCGGTTTTCAAACTGACGATTTCGCTGGTTGCAAGCCTGTCAAGCAGTAAGCCGAACTCTTGTTCCGTACCATTGAAGCCCGCTTCTTTCGCTATTTGATAAGCGGATTTTCCGTTAAGTGAATTGAGCCATTCTTGCAAACTCCCATTGTAGCCTGCCGTTACTGCGATTTCGTATGCAGACAAGCCATCCTTAACTGTTGCAACGGGAACCGCGGCTTTTTTGTTGATTATTATTGTAGTTGCAACAGACAACCCGATAACCAATGCACAAGTCAGAAGAATCGCAAGTATTTTCTTTCCTGTCTTTTTCATCATTTTCCTCCGAATATTTTATTTTAGCGGATAAGTCCGCATGAATTACTATTTTTATAATATCAACTGTTTTACAATACACACATATTGGATAACATAATCCGCATTATGTTGTAAACGAAGACTAAAAGCATATATTATTTATATACAAGACAGAAGCATATAATTTATGACCTTTTCATTTTATAAAGCATAAAAAGAAAAGGTTTTGTTGCTATACCAATTTTTCAATTATTTTCATTTTTTTACATTTTAAGATTATATTTAAAAGACGTAAAAGGATGGAAAAAGGACAGTAAAAAAAGAAATTTTATTTATTCCGGACAGATAATAAAGGATCTTTAAAAATATAACTATTTTTGTGGTATAAATTCGTATGTTATGGCACAAACCGAACAGCTGCTTTCGGAATTCAAATCCGGAAACATCGGGACTTTTTACAACGAGCTATACGCTAAATTGCTAGTCTATGCCTCCCGGCATCTGGGACCGGATTATGCTTTTTTGGCTGAGGATTGTGTACAGGATGCGGTTTACAAGGCCTATGAACAACGGGGAAGCTTCAAATCGGTCCTCACGCTCAAAGCTTTTCTGTATTCCTGCATCCATCATGCAGCGATTGATATTCTGCGGAAAAACCAGGCGCAATCCAATTACCTCTCGCAACAGGATGACCGTACCGAATTTCTGAACAGTATCATCGAACAGGAAACTCTCAACCTGTTGTACGATTCCATCGAACGCCTGCCGGAAAAATACCGCCGGATCTTCGAACTTCATTTCCA
>ERZ827524.1530-NODE-1530-length-21148-cov-6.840942_pt1 | contig 21148 bp, 14 predicted proteins | sample MGYA00519702_ERZ827524 | MGnify/ENA primary metagenome ERZ827524 (study PRJEB31778, sample SAMEA3449341) | human gut metagenome | biome: human gut; feature: human-associated habitat; material: faeces | place: United Kingdom | collected 2010/2012 ...
CGCCTCGAGATCATACAGCTTGCTGATGGACTTGTAGTCCAGATCGCCCTTGCGGTTACGCTCCAGGAGCGTCATTGCCAACTGGTACATCGGATCGTCGGCCCCTTTCTCCCGTCCGCCGATCCATGCCTTCAGGAAGTCGATCAGCCGGGCGGCGGCCACGTCGCCGTCCGGTTCCGCCGTCCCGGTCCGGAATCCCATCACCAGCTTGGAGCCTCCCACATCCATCCGCTCCACCCGTTCCCGCACGGGCGGATAGGCGACAGCGGTATCGGTCTTCGGATCCAGGGGTTTCCGTCCCGGAACCCCGGCCAGAGCCGAACGCAGCGGCCCGGCCGCATGCATGGCGGCGGCGCCCCCCTGCAGGATCAACTGCACCCTGGCGCCCGTCAGGGCCGATTTCCAGGCGGCGGTGACCGATTCCGGCGTCAGGGCGGCCGCCGCCTCAGGCGTACCGTACCGATCGACCGCATACGCCTCGTTTTCACAAAGCAGTTCTTCGCACCGGCGGCGGGCATACCAGCGCTTATCGTTGATTTCCGCTTCCATCCGCTCGATCAGGACACGCTTCTCCAGTTCCACATCGGCGGCGCGGAGCAGGCCGTTTTCCAAAACCGGATCAAATAGCATCTCGCGCAGCAAAGCCGCGCAGCTCTCGGCAACGGGTTCCCCCGCCAGGGCGAAACGGTCGTCGATGGCCGCGGCGGTGAGGACAAGGGCCTGCGCTTCGCCGATGCGGGCGACCTCTGCCGAGATGGTGGCGCCGTACAGCTCATTCAGACGGCGCTGCAACGCGGTATAATCCGGGTAGGCGGCACAGGAGCGCCGCAGTAAATAGGGAACGAGAGCGCAGGCCGAAGCCGTTTCCCTCCGGAGCGGCAGCAGCAGCACCGCCGTCAGCGTCAGCGAAATCGCGATTTGCAGCGAGAAGCTGCCGCCCAGCAGCTTTTCGGCCGTGTCGCGGTCGCCGCGCCCCATCGCGATGGAAGCCCGCGGCGCGCTGCCGGAGGCGACCAGCGCCGCGAATGCCGTCACGATCATAATGATCGGCATGCACACGCCCACGCCGGTCAGCGCGAGGCTGCCGATGCCCGCGATGTGGCCGATGTAGATGCGATCCACGATGTTGTAGAGCATGTTGACCAACTGGGCGATGACCGTCGGAATGGCCAGCCGCATCAGCAGCCTGCCGACCGGCTCCGTGCCCAAAAACGCCTGATCTCTGGTTTGCATATCAAACAGATCCTTTCTCGTTGATGTTTCGAATGTTTTCCGTGATGACGCTCAGGCAGTGCTGCCCCGCCGCCAGCTCCTCGGGCGACAGCCCCTCCAGCATGCGCGCGGTGAACGCCGCCTGACGCGCCAGCCCCTTTTCCACCACGGGCGCGGCCGCCTCCGTCAGCACCAGCCGGCATTTGCGCCGATCCCCCGGCACGCCCTCGCGCGCCAGAAAGCCGAGCTGCACCAGATTCTCGATGTAGAGCGAAACCAGCGCGGGCTTGAGCTGGCGATAGGTGCAGATATCCCGCGCGGTATCGTAGCCGGGGTTGTTGTGCAGAAACAGCAGGATATCCATCGCGGTCTGCGCGACGCCGGTTTCCTTGCAGAGCGAGCGCATCTGCGCGGCGTAAGCGTCCTCCAGACGGCGCACCATCACATAAAACTGCGACGCGGTCATCATGCTTCCGTCGTCCCCTTCCCTTCAAAACGATATTTCAAAATTGAACATTTCAATTATAGACAGATTGATTCCATCTGTCAAGCGCAAATCCCGCTCCTTTTTGACGATTTGCGGAAAGGCTCTGCCCGTTTTTGTTATAACGCACTAACCGTTATTCCCCACAAAAAAAGCGCAAACGGATTGACAAACGCGCACTGCCTGTGCTATGCTGATCCCCGTTAAAAGGGAGTAGTTGAAAAGGCATGGTCAACAAGCCCCGGCTCGTCCGCCGGTGGTCATGCGCCTATCAAAAATAGGTAATGAGACTTTTAGCACATCACATAGGCTGATGGTGCGGAAAGTCTTTTTTTGTACGATCAAATGCCTGTAACGCTCGTTTTGGGAAAGGGAGAATCGTCATGGCCATCAATTTTACGGGCTCCAACCTCTTCACCGTCCTGCTGCTCTTTGCGGCTGGGCTGGTCTTTATCATCAAGGGCGGCGACTGGTTTGTGGATGCCGCAACGTGGATCGCGGAGGCCTTCGGCATCCCGAAATTCATCGTCGGCGCAACGGTCGTCAGCTTCGCCACCACGCTGCCGGAGATGCTCGTCTCCGTCTTTGCGGCGCTTGAGGGCAACGCGGATATCGCCGTGGGCAATGCGGTCGGCTCTGTGACGGCGAACACCGGCCTGATTATGTGTCTGTCACTGGTCTGCATGCCCTGCCTGATGACGCGCAAGCAGTTCGGCTTCAAGGCCTCGCTGCTGCTGGCGACGATCGCCGTGCTGTTCGCGTTCACGCGCAACGGCCAGCTCTCCGTCGCGCAGAGCTTCGTCATCCTGCTCTTCTTCGCCGCGTTCCTCGCGGAAAACCTGATGGCAGGCAAGCGCGAGCACGGCGCGGAGAACGCGGAAAACCGTCCGCAGATGACCGGCAAGGCGCTGGCGTGCAACCTGCTCGGCTTTGTGCTCGGCGCGGCGACCATCGTGCTCGGCGCGCAGCTCCTGATCGACAACGGCTCCGCGCTGGCGAAGATGATCGGCGTGCCGGATTCCATCATCGCCGCGACGATGATCGCCATCGGCACCTCCCTGCCGGAGCTGGTGACGACCCTCACCGCCATCCGCAAAAAGGAATCCTCGCTCTCCGTGGGCAACATCATCGGCGCCAACATCATGGATCTGACGCTGATTATGCCCCTGTGCTCGCTGATTCAGGGGCGCGCGATGCTGGTTGAGCGTCAGGGCATGCTGCTGGATATTCCGGCCTGCCTGATCGTCACGGCGGCGGCGCTTGTGCCCGCGCTGATCAGCGGCCGGTTCAAGCGCTGGACGGGCTTCCTCATCGGCGGGCTGTACATCGCCTATCTGGCTGTCATGTTCACCTGCTTCGGGGTGTAAACGGGTTCATTCACCTCCGCCCGCGTCTGCAAAGCGTCAAAGTCCTGCACACGCGGGCGATTTTACGCCATTTTTCATACGCAAAAAAGGCCTCCTGCTGCGGTGCTGCAAGCGCGGCAACGGGAGGCCTTGTCTTCTATCGGCGGGGAATATTTTTCTCACAGCCCCAGCATCGAGGTGGCGATGAGGAAATAGATCATCAGCGAGCAGGCGTCCACGATGGTGGTAATCATCGGGCTGGCCATCACCGCCGGGTCAAAGCCGAGCTTCTTCGCGCCAATCGGCAGCAGACAGCCGACAATCATCGCGATGATGACGGTGCAGAACAGCGTCACGGACACCACGGCGGCGATCATCATGCTCGTGCTGGTGAAGATGATGATGCGCAGGAAGTTGACCAGCGCCAGCGCCGCGCCGGAGACGATGGCCACGCCGATTTCCTTGGCCAGCACGTGCGGCCAGTCGCGCAGCTCGATTTCGCCCAGCGCAAGGTTGCGGATGACGGTAACGGAGGTCTGGCTGCCAGAGTTGCCCGCGCTGTCCATCAGCATCGGGATGAACGCGGTGAGCAGCACCGCGCCGGAAAGCAGCGTTTCAAAATGGGTGATGATGGTCGAGGTGAACGTCGCGGAGATCATCAGCAGCATCAGCCACGGCAGGCGATGCGCCACCAGACTCCAGACGCTGGTTTTCATATAATCCTCGTCGCTCGGGATGATAGCGGCCATCTTCTTGATGTCCTCGGTGTTCTCATCCTGAATGACGTCAACGATATCGTCGATGGTGATGATGCCGACGAGGCGGCCCTCTTTATCGCAGACGGCGATGGAGGTCAGGTCGTAACGGCGGAAATCGTCGGCAACGGCTTCCTGATCGTCCGTGGTGGCGGCGCTGACGATATTGGTATCCATGATATCGCGGATGCAGGCGCTTTCCGGCGCGATAATCAGCTTGCGCAGGGAAACCTGACCGACGAGCCTGCGCTGGTCGTCGATGACGTAGCAGGTGTAGACGGTCTCCTTGTCGATGCCCGTGCGGCGGATGTAATCCATCGCCTTGCGCACGGTGAAATAATCGTGCAGATCGACATATTCAATGGTCATCAGGCTTCCGGCGCTGTTTTCCGGATAATTGAGGAACTGGTTGATGGTCTTGCGCGTGCCCTCGTCGGCGTTCTGCAAAACCTTTTTGACGACGTTGGCGGGCATTTCTTCCAGAAAGTCCACCGTATCATCCATGAACATATCGTCCACCAGCGCCTTCAGTTCGGCGTTGGTCGCGCTTTCGGCGATGAGCTGCTGCTGCTCGCTGGTCATGTAGGAGAACACGTCGGAGGAGATATCCTTGGGCAGCATGCGGAACACGCGCAGCACGCGCCCCTCGTCTTCGATTTCCTCCAGCCCTTCGGCGATATCCACCGGCGGACATTCCGTCGCCTTCTGCTTAAACTCCTGGAGCCTGCCTTCCTCCAGCAGCTTGATCATTTCCATAAATTCCTTGCGGATTTCTTCTTCCATGGGGGATTCCTCCTATTCATTTTTCGTCGTTCTGCTTTGCGAAAAATGCAGGTTTGCCCCAAAAACGGCATAAAAATGCGCGCGGCAACAGACCGCGCGCTTCCGTTTTACAAATCCGCTTTATGCGTGAATCGGAAGGAGCGACGCAGCCTGTTCCCGTCGTTCTCGGGGTTTGCCCGCAAGGCTACTGGGATAGTCGTCCACGTCGTTCACCTCCGAAAATATGCTGGATCCTGTCGATCCGATGGTTTGCGTTTCCGCATCCCTTTTGAGCCATGATTACAATACCGCGATTTCGCGGCAATGTCAAGGCAAAAACGGGGAATGAAACGGGATTTAAGAAAGATTTAATATTAACCCCATTCAAACGGCCGCCTTTCGCGAGCGGCCGGGAATTTGGTCGATCATGTTTACACCTGATACCCCATCCCTGCCCGAACCAGATACAGCACGCGCTCGCGTACCGGCCTGCCCGTGATGCCCGCGAGCGCCTGCGCGTACAGCTCCAACTGTGGCCGATGGCGCTCGATCGCCCCGGCCGCGTCCGCGTCGGTCTTATAATCCACCAGCACCCACGCGCCGCGCTCGATAAAGCAGCAGTCGATCACGCCCTGCAAAAGCTGCGCGCCGTCCTCGGTCTCCCGGCGATAGGTGAACGCCCATTCGCGGTGCAGCTCCCCGGCGGCCAGCATGCGCACGCCCAGCGGCGAGGCGAACAGCCGCACGAGCAGGCGCGGATGCACGGCGGCCAGCTCGTTTTCGCTGACGACGCCCTTTTCCAGCAGCGCCGCGCGCTGGCGGTCGATCTCCGCCGCGAGGTCGCGCGTCGCCCGCAGCGCGTCCAAATCGAGCATGCGCATCATGCGGTGGAACGCGGTGCCGATCTGCGCGCCGGTCATCTGCTGCTCCTCCATGAAGCGCGGCAGGCGCATCAGCGGCGCGTCCGGCAGGGGTTCGTCCTCCTGCGCGGCGCGCTTTTCATCGCGCAATACGGCGCTGACCGTCGTTTTTCGCACGGCGGTTCTGGCCCCCGGTTTGAAATTCATCAGGCGGGTCAGCGCCTCGTCCTTCGGCGCGGCGGCCAGCTCGGCCAGCAGGCGCAGCACCACGTCTTCCGTGCGCCGGGGCAGTTCGCCCGCCGCGCCGCCGACATGGGCGAACACGCGCCACGCGGAATTCCCCAGCCGAACGGCTTCTTCCCGGATGGTCAGGCTCGCCCCGGCTTCGATCAGCGCGGGCGCGATCATGTCAAGGCCGGTATGCATCTGCGAAATGTCCGCGCCCCGCCATGCTTCGGGCGGCTTATCCCCGGCGACGCTGCCGACCAGAATCAGCCGCTCCCGCGCGCGCGTCAGCGCGACGTAGAGCACGCGCACCTCCTCGGCGAGCTGCTCCCGCTGCGCTTTGACGCGAATCGCGCGGCGCAGCAGCGTGTCGCGTTCGCTGTTCATCTCCGTGTCCACGCACGGCAGACCCACGCCCAGCTCCGCATCCATCAGCACCCGCGCGCGCAGGGATTGCCCGCTCATCCGCCGCCCCAGCGCCAGCACAAAGACGACCGGAAATTCAAGGCCCTTGCTCTTGTGCGTCGTCATCATGCGCACCACGTCCTCGCTCTCGCCGATGGCGCTGGCGCTCATGCTGTCGCCGCCCGCGCGCAGCCGCTCGGCATAGCGCAAAAACGCATGGAGCGATCCGCCCTGCGTGCTGGCGAACGTCCGCGCCCGCGCGGTCAGCAGGTGCAGGTTCGCCTGCCGCGCCGCGCCGCCCGGCAGCGCGCCCGCCCGCGCCAGAAAGCCCGTTTCGGCATAGATGCGCTCGATCAGCCGATCTACGCCCTGATTGCGCGCACAGAGCCGCCAGCGCGCGCGCTTTGCCTCAAACGCACGCAGCTTCTCGGCCAGCGCGTCATCCATCTCCTCGCGATAGCGGCGCACAGCCTCATGGTAGGGCGTTTTGACGTCCGGCGTATAAATCCGAATCTGCGCCAGCTCGCTCTCCTCAAGCCCCAGCGCCGGGCCGCGCAGGGCGGCGAGCAGCGGCTCGTCCCGCGCGCCGTTCTCGATGGTCTGCAACAGCGCCGTCATGGCGCGAATCTCCGGAATATCGAAATACCCCTCGCCTGCGTCGCAGAACACCGGAATCCCCTCCGATTCCAGCATCTGCGCGGCCAGCGGCGCGCTCCCACGCACCGCGCGCATCAGCACCGTCATATCGCGATAGCGCAGCGGCCTTTCCGTCTCGGTTTTCGCGTCGTAAAACGGCGTGCCGACCAGCTCGCGGATGCGCGCGGCGACAACCTTCGCCTCCCGCTCGACGGCGGCCAGTTCCCGCTCCGCGTTCTCGTCCTCCTCCGCGCCGTCCTCGCCGGGCTGATAGAGCACGTGCAGCTCCACGGGCGGGTCGTCCTCCCGCGCGGGCAGGCCGCAGAAGAGCTTTTCCCGCTCGTCGTACTCGATTTCCGTCTCCTCCGCGCGCATGATGCGGCCGAAAACCGCGTTTGCCGCCTCCAGCACGTTCGCGCGGGAGCGAAAGTTTTTCTGCAAATCAATGCGCCGCTCTTTTTCGCGCTCCGGCAAATCAAACCGCGCCGCTTTTTGCAGAAACAGCGACGGCTCGGCCTGCCGGAAGCGATAGATGCTCTGCTTCACGTCGCCGACGAGGAACAGCCCGTCCTCCCGCGCAAAGCTGCCGACGATGGCCTCCTGAATCGCGCTGGAATCCTGATATTCGTCGATGAACACATAGCGGTATTGCGCGCGGAGCGACGCGCGCACCTCGGGCAGCGCCAGCGCCGCGAGCGCGTTGTGTTCGAGGTCGTTAAAATCCATCATGCCGCGCTGGCGCTTGGCCGCCGTGTAGAGCGCGTCGTATGTCCTGGCCAGCTCGGCCAGCCCGTCCAGCGGCGCGGCCGTCATGCGGATATCCGCCGCCGCGTCCTCCAGCGTCAGCGCAAAGGCCGTCTGCACATCCGCGACGGCCTTTTTGAGCGCGTCGCGCCGTGCCTTCACCCGGTCGGCGATATCCTCGTCGAACAGATCCGTCTTTTTCTTTCGCCCCAGCGCCGCGAACGTCACGCCGTGCAGCGCGTCGTGCAGCGCGGCATAGCCGCCCGCCGCCGCTGCGGCCAGATCCGCCGTGAGCTGCACATCCATGCCGCAGGCCGCCGCGTAATGCAGCGGGCCGTTTTCCCCCTCGCAGAGCGCCAGCGTCTCCCGCGCGTTGGCGCAGAGGCGCTCCAGCCTGCGCCCCGCAAAATCCGCCAGCAGCCGCGCGGCGGGGCTTTGTTCAAACGCCTCGCCCGTCAGGCGCACCGTCTCCTGCGCGCGCGCAAGGAACGCCCACGGATCGGGGCGCGTCATCATAAACCGATGCAGCGCGAACGCCAATTCGCTCAATTCCTCCTGCGTATAGCACCTGTCCGCCGCGAGGAAAGCGTCGCTGCCCACCTCGTAGCAGCTATATATCGCGTCCTCCATCGCCTGATGGCTGAGCACGCCGCACTCCTGCTCGTCGCCAATGCGAAAGCCGGGGTCGATGGAAAGCGCCTGAAAGTGCTCGCGCAGCAGGTTGCCGCAGAACCTGTGCAGCGTGGAGATGCTCGCGCGGGAGAGCGCCATCACCTGTTCGCCCAGCGCCGGATCCTCCCGCGCGGCCTTGCCGAGCGCCTCGCCGATGCGCTGGCGCATTTCGCCCGCCGCCGCGTTGGTAAACGTGACGACCAGCATGTTTTCAATCGGGCAGCCCTCGCGCACGAGCTGCACGATGCGCTCCACCAGCACGGCCGTCTTGCCCGAGCCCGCCGCCGCGCAGACGATCAGGCTGTGCCCCCGGTCGGCGATGGCGTCGCGCTGCTGCTCTGTCCATTTCGGCATGGTGATTTCCTCCCCCGACATTCAAGATGTAGCTCATTGCCATTATAACACAAAAGGCCACCTGCGCCCTCATCGTTTTTTACGCACGAAAAAGGCCGCCTCTCTCAAGAGGGGCGGCCTCGTTTAGCGCCTTGGCTCAACGTCCATTATGCGCTTATTCTGCTTTGAGCGTTACAGCCGGACGAACCAGCGCGCCGGAATTGACGTTAACAGAACGCACCATTGTCATCTGAGACCCATCCTCGGAGAACGTAATCTCGACAGTATCTACAAACGCCATCGACGGATATCTCCACGTCAGCTGCAGCGTCGTGTCATCCTTCCATTCGCCATACGCCGTGTACGGTTCGATTTCATTTTGATACTGATGATGCAGATAATTGCCCGTCATGGTCGTGCCGCCATCCATCCATTCGCCAATGCCGTTGCGAATCGTGTGTTCGCCGCGCTGGTCAACCATGATGAAATCGATGTAGCCTTTTTCCACGTCCAGCTTGATGCTGGTGATCCCGTCCTCGTTTTCTTCGGCCTTGAAGACCTTTTCATCCACTTTTTCCGCAATCGGGGAATCCGTCAAAATCGGGTTTTGCAGCAGGTTCAGCGTCTGTCCCTTGGCGGCAACTGTCTCCTGCATGGCCTTATCCGCCTTGGCGGGCGCGATCATCGCAGAATTGATGATATCGTATTCTTCATCTGTCTTCTTGGTACCCGCCGTTCCCGCGACGACCATGTTGAGTTCCGGCACAAGAATGACGATCTGGCCGTATGCGCCTCCTGCGGTGTAATTTCCATCATGCTTATCCGTCCAGTGGAACGCATAGTCTCCCTGACCTTCATAAACTTTGTCAATGCCGATCGCCATCCGGCACCATTCTTCCGTGAGAATCTGCTTTCCGTTCCACTGACCCATATTCAGGAACAGATTACCCACCTTCAGCATGTCCTCCGTCGTGCAGGACACGCCGTTGCCGCCAGAACAAATTCCCTCGGGGCTGAGATCCCACGTGAAATGCTCCATGCCAAGCTCGCTGAATCCGCTTTCAAGCAACAGCTCCAGACAGGTCTTGCCCGTCGCCTTTTGCACCATCGCCGAAACCGCGTAGGCGTTGCCGCTGGAATACTGATAATGCGTACCCGGTTCATACGGCACAGGCTCGGCAAAGAACGCTTCCAGCCAGCTGGTCTTCAGCGGACGCCACTCGCTGCCGCTAATCATGCGGCCATATCCGCCGTTCATCGTAATCAGATAGCGCAGCGTCACCTTTTGCAGATTTTCACTCGGATTTTCCGGCGCAAGCTCTGGGAACATGTCAATCAGCCGATCATCCAGGCTCAAATCTCCGTTCGTCACAGCCACGCCTGCCGCAGCGTTTGTAAACAGCTTGGTCAGCGAATGAACAATATGCGGCGTATCCGGGCCGTAGGGATTCCAAAATCCTTCAAAAATCACTTCATTATCGACCGACACCAACAGGCTGTGCATTTCGATTCCCGCCTGTTCAAGCTGGTCAAGCATATCGTATAGATAAGAAGGATCGACGCCCTTTTCAAGCGGCGTGGTTCGCGGTAATTTTGAACTTTTAACCGGTTTCTCATACGTGTATGCCATTGCTGAATTCATCGTAGCCAGTATCGCGATCATCACGAGAACAGAAACCACCAGTTTTTTCACTCGTATTCCTCCTTTAATTCATTTTTCTTATTTTGTGCTCTTCCTACTACGCCAAACAGGGTATTCCGGACTGCCCTGCGAGCTTCTTCCCTCTTTTAAAATCATTATATTCAAGCACTACTTTTGTGTCAAATATTTCTTTTCTTATGGAATCCATAACAATTATGTATATAGCCTCCAAATTCATTTCTATCTTTTTGACAATTTTCGTTTATCATTTAATATCAAAAATTGCCTTTCATTTATTAATTAAAGTGCTTTCATTCAGCCTATAGCGCTTATCGTGCCAGACAGAAAATCCGTCTCACTACATAATTTCATTGACTTTTCTGACACAATACTTCGCCTGATGAGGTTTTCGTGCGTTTCCGGCGACATTGTGGGCGCGGTCAACTTGCAGACCCACCCAAAACATGATATACTTTCTACAAACACGCGGCCTGACGCCGCCTGCGCCTTGGCCAAAACCCACTATGAAAACGGAGGTCTTCCTGATGAAAAAATGGCTTGCCGCGCTGCTGCTGGCGCTCCTTCTGCCCGCCTGTGCGCTCGGCGACAGCGAGGGCGTCATCGTTCAATCCTCCTGCAACATCGTGCAGAGCGGGAATTACTATCTGGCGTATTGCTTCGCGCAGGTGCACAACAACGCCTCGACGGTGATCTGTCTGGATCGGGGCACGTTCGACCTGCAAAGCGGCGAAACGCTGCTCTCTACCAGCGAGGTCGCGCAGATTTGGCCGTACTTCCTCAACCCCGGCGAGGACGGCTATCTGTTTGACATCGTTTCCTTCGAGCCGGATGAAAACGGCAACCCCGTCGTTCCCTCCATCACGGGCATTTCCTACAACCTGACCTATCTGCCGGTGGATGCGGCGTTTGCCAATTACGACCTTTCGGCAGTTTCGGAAATCGTTCAGGATGCCTCCGGCGACATGAGCGTGATCTGCCGCCTGACCAATTCGACGGAAATGGACGCCTATAACCCGACCGTGGCCATCGGCCTGTATACGGACAGCGGCGCGATGCTCTATTCGGACGGCACGACGCTCCAGGACGTGGGTATTCCGGCGGGCGGCACGGTGCTGGTTCGCTTCGACGTGGACGAGGCCTTTGTCGCCCAGTGGCAGAGCTATGGCGCGATGCCGACGCAGGTGCACACCAACGCCGCGTTCCGGCATGACGAGGATTAAAGCATAAAGATGATAAGCGTCTCCCCCTCGACGCAGCGGGCGGAGGCGGACGATAAAGGGAGGTTTTTGGGGGATGGAAAAAAAGACGATTCGCTCCGGCGCGCCGTTTGTCTTCGCGGGCGCGGGCGTGATGGCTGTCGCGCTGACGATGGGCATCGGCTCCTTCGTCAGCTACCCGGTCGCGCTGGCCGTCGGCGCGGCGGGCTACGCGCTGGGGCGGAAAAAATACCCGGATCGCGTGATTGAGGTGGAAACCGCGCCGAAATCCGGCAACGCCGAGGTGGACGCGCTCATCCGCGAGGCGCGCGGCCAACTGGATCAGATTGCCGCCGCCAACGACGCGATTGCCGACCCGGCGCTTTCCCGCCAGATCGAGGATATCGAGGCGACCTGCCGCCTGATTTTGCAGCGGCTCGAGGAACAGCCGAACATGCTCTCCCAGCTTCGCACGTTCCTGCGCTACTATCTCCCCGCGACGCTCAAGCTCTTAAACGCCCGCGCCGCGCTGGAAGCGGAGGTCAGCGCCGGACAGAGCGCGGACATCGCCGCGCGCATCGCCAAGGCCGTCGAGCAGGTGCAGTCCGCGTTTCACAAGCAGCTTGACGCGCTCAACGAGTTCCGCTTCATCAATCTGGAAAGCGAAATGGACGTGCTGGCGGACATGCTCAAATCCGACGGTCTGACCGCCGAGCCGGACGCGCCCGCCGCCAAGGAAGCGGAAGCATCGCAGGAGGACGACCCCTTCGCCTCGCTCTTCGCCAAGGGGGGAAAGAAGTAAATGGGTGAATTTTCCGGATTCGCGCTCGTGCCCGAGCAGGGCGCAATCCCGCAGAAGGGGCAGCTCGATCCCGATATGCAGCGGCGCATCGAGGCGATGGCCGCGCGCATCGACCTGAGCGACAACGCCGCCGTGATGGGCTTCGGCGCGCGGGCGCAGAAGGAAATGGGCGCGTTTTCGGATATCGCGCTCCAGCAGATGCTCCGGCAGGATATCCAGCCGCTGGAAAGCGTGATGCAGACGCTGGCCGAGCAGATCAAGACCTGCTCGTTCACGGCGCAGGCCAAAGGGCTTTTCCGCCGGGTGTTCGGCGGCGCGGCGCCGCTCGCCGAGGTGCAGGCCGCTTATGAAAAGGCCATCCCCAAAATCAACGCCTGCGCGGATGAGATGACCGACCGCCGCGTTGCGCTCATGCGCGACAGCGCGCTGCTGGATCGCCTGTATGAGCGCAACGAGGGGCTTTACCGCGAGCTGTGCTCGCTGATCGTCGTCGGCGACGAAGCCGTTGCGCAGGCAAGGGCGCGGGGCGAAAACCCGCAGAACGTCGCCCGAATGGAGCGGCGCGTGCAGGATCTGCGCGTCACGCAGGTCGCCTCCACCCAGCTCGCCGCGCAGATTCGCGCCGTTCAGGCCAGCGACGAGACGACCTGCTCCCGCTTGCAGGCCGCGCTGGAAGTGACCATCCCGCTCTGGAAGAGCCAGATGGCCGCGGCGCTCGGCCTCGCCCGCGCCACCGATTCGCTGACGATGCAGCGGCGCGTCGGCGAGCAGGCTGCGCGCGACGTCAGGCGCGGCGCGCGAGAGCTGGCCGAACAGACGAAGGCCTATGCCGCCGCCGACGCGGACAGCGACCGGCAGCGCGCGCAGCAGACCGCCGAATCCCTGCTGGCCGAGCTGGCCGACATCGAGCAATCGCTTTCCGAACAGGAAAAAATCCGCCGCGCTGAGCAAAGCGCAGAAAGAGGTGTTTGATTATGCCCGCTTACGCGACCCAATCCGCGCCGAAACAGGCGCAGGGCAACCCGCAGCAGCAAAAGCAGCCGAAGCAGGAAGCGCCCAAGGGGCTGGCCGCCCTGCCGCAGGGCGCGGGCGTCGCCGCGCTGGTCGTGATGCTCGCGCTGGCGCTGCCCATCGGCAATTTCCGCGCGCTGCAAAACGCAACGCCGCAGGCGTTCATCCGTCAGGACGATGTGAAATCCATCGTGGAGGATCGCATCAGCGCCGCGCAGAACGCCGTGACCGTCGCCCAGCGCGGCAGCGTCAGCCAGACGACGCTCGACGACGTGAGCAGCGCCATCAAGGCCATGCAGAGCGCCAAGACCGCCCGCGACATCAGCCGCGCGGATCAGCAGCTCACCGTCGCCGTCAGCCAGCTTGTGGACGACGCGAACCTGACCAACGCCGAGGACGAGCGGATGCTCACCCGCGCGGCGGATACCTTCGCCGAACAGGGCAGCTTCCTGCGTCAGGAGGCGCGGTCGTATAACCAGAAGGCCGAAAAGGCGGAAAAGCTCTATGAAAAGCTGCCGACCAAGTTCCTGCTGGCTCAACCGGACATGTACGAGGGCATTTAAGTGAGCATTTTTTCCGGCCTGAGCCTTGAAAACCTGCAAATCGCGATGGAAGCGGCGAAGCGCTCCCCCAAGGCGCTCGCCGCGCTGGCCATCGTCGCGGTGGTCGCGGTCGCGGCGGTCGGCTTTGCCGGCCACATGATCGCGCACCATGTCGGCGGGTTCTACGCGCGCATCGAGGAAGAAGACGAGCGCGCCCGCATGGAAGAAGAACAGGCGGCGAAGAACGCCGCCCAAGAAGAGAATCACCAGAAAGGGGAAACGCAATGAAAAAAGTTTGGGCACTCATAACGGCGCTGGCCTTGATGCTGGCGCTGACCGTCGGCGCTTCGGCCGCCGTACCGAAGAAGCCGAGCGAATTTGCCTATGCGTATGATTACGACGGTTCGGTGCTTTCCGGCTCGACCCTCGATACCATCGCGCAGTATGGCGCGGCGCTCGAAGACGCAACCGGCATTCAGGCCGTCGCCGTCGTCGTGGATTTCCTCGACGGGCAGGACCCGGCGGATTACGCCACCGACCTCATCAACACATGGGGCATCGGCCAGAAGGGCGAAAACAACGGCGTGGTCGTGCTGCTCGCGCGCGGCGACCGCAAAATCCAGATCGGCACGGGCAAGGGGCTTGACCGCGTGCTGAGCGGCTCCAAGTGCGGCGATCTGATCGACGACAACATCGACTACTTTGCCGACAACAAATTCGACAAGGGCATGCTGAATCTCTACGAGGACATATGCCGGTATCTCGCCCGCGCAAAGGGCAAGACGCTCTCCCTCTCGCAGGGCGCTTCCGGCGGCGGCTACGACAGCAGCTATGACAGCGCCTACGGCGGTTCGGGCGGCTACGGCGGTTACGACGAAGGGGGCTTTGATTTGTTCGAATTCATCCTTGGCGTGATCTTTGTTTACATCGTCATCTGCGTTCTGTTTAACGCGCTGGCGCCGAATCGCGGCGGCTGCCTGAGCTATTTCTTCATGGGCTGGCTCTTCGGCCGCGGCAATCGCCGTCGTCCCCCGCGCGGCCCGCGTCCCCCGATGGGCGGCGGCGGCTTCGGCCCGCGCCCGCCCCGTCCGCCTCGCCCCACCCGCCCGTCCGGCGGCTTTGGCGGCGGTTTCGGCGGCGGCTCTTCCCGCGGCGGCGGCGGCGGACGGAGCTTCGGCGGCGGCAGCTTTGGCGGCGGCAGCTTTGGCGGCGGTTCTTCCCGCGGCGGCGGCGGCGGACGGAGCTTCTAAGCGATACCCGCTTCCCGCTCCATCCGATCGTCACACGGTTTCTCAATGACCAAATCAAAAAAGATGTGAGAAGGCGCAAGCCGACTCACATCTTTTTTATGATTCTCTTTCAACCCCCCGGCGGCCTTGAGGCGAGCCGGATGAATGATCCGTCCGTCAATACTTCGTTCCGTAGAGCTTATTCTGGGTGTTCTTGCCCGCGATACCGTCCACGGAGAGGCCGACGTCCTTCTGATAGGCGCGCACAGCGTCATACGTCCACTGGCCGTAGATGCCGTCCGCAGAGCGGACATAGCTCTTGTAGCCCGCGTCGATCAGCGCCTGCTGCAATCTCTTCACCGCGTCGCCCCTGCAGCCCCAATACAGCAGGCGGTAGCCCGTGCTTGAGCCCGAACCGGAGGAGGACGAGCCGGAGGCCGGTCTCGCGGAGGAGGAATACAGAAGCTGCTGCGTGCCCGAATCGGCAACGCCGGTCACGCTCAGGCCGTTGCGGCTCTGGAAATTGCGCACGGCGCGATAGGTGTTGCTGCCGAAGTAGCCATCCGCCGAGCCGCTCAGGTAACCCAGCGCTTTCAGGCGGCGCTGGAGCGGAACGACCGCCGCTTTATAGCGGTTAGAGCGCGAAAGCGTATCGTAGCTATCCGGGGAATAGCCCGAAGCGGCCTTGGCCTGCGCCGAATAGAGGAGCTGCTGGGTCGCGTTATCCGCCTTGCCGGTGACGGAAAGACCGTTGACCGACTGGAACCAGCGCACGGCGCGCTGCGTGCCGCTGCCGAAGATGCCGTCCACGCGGATGGTGTAATAGCCCAAATCCTTGAGGCGCTGCTGGAGCGTGTAGAGCAGCGCCATGCCGCGATCGCCGCGCACCAGCGTCGGATAGGTCTGTCCGCTCTCGCTATACCCAATGGCGCTGACGGAATAGAGCTTCTCCTGCGTGAGCTTGCCCGCCATGCCGTCCGCGCTCAGGCCGTTGGCAGACTGGAACAGGCGCACGGCCGCCGCCACGCTGTCGCTGTAATAATTCGTCGGGGAAACCGGGTAGCCCATTTCGGAGAGGCGGCTGGTCAGCGCGTACACGCCGTCGCCGCGGCTGCCGCGCTTGAAGAGCTTGTAATACGGCGTGCCGCCCACGGTCGCTTCCACGTTGTAGGACATGCTGTTGCCCGCGCCGTAATAGACGGTCAGGGTGAAGCGCGTCCCCTGCGCGTAGGTATGCGGCAGGGTGAAGCGGACGATGCCGCGGTTATCCGCAACGAGGGTCTGCTCATAATCGCCCGTCTTGAGATAGACGGTCACGCCTGCGGTCGTCTTGGCCACGACGGTCAGGCTGTTGTTGTAGAGATCGTCCACCTCCAGCCCGGGCTTTGTGACCGTGCCGGTGACGACGAACGTGCCTTTCAGGGTGACGCGGCTGGCCGCATCGCTGACATACTGCGCGCTAACCTCGGTATAGGTGCCCGCCGTGCGCGCCAGCTCGGCGGAGAATTTGCCGTTTGCATCCGCGTTGACGATGGTGCTGCCGCCGTCCGGCACGGTGGAAATCATCACGGGCTCGTTCGGCTTCGCCGTGCCGCTGACGGTGAGCTTATTTTCGCCCGGCGTTACGCCGCTGATGGCGATCTTCACGTTTTCCTCGGTGACGTTCAGGTTGTCGATCACCGTCGCCGCAACGCCGGTCTGCGCGGGCGCGTAGTTGACGGAAACGCTGTACGTGCCCGCCTCGAGGTTTTCAAAGCTGACCTTGCCCACGCCCGCCTCAATCGAGCGGGTATCCTTCGGCTGGCCGTTCTGCATCAGCGTGGCCACCACGCTCATCGGGCTGGCCGCCGTCACATCCACGTCGATGCGTTTCACGCCCGCCGTCGCCGTCGCGGTGATGGCCTGCGCGATGCTCTGCGTCTCAACCTTCAAATCCTTGATAACGCACTGCCCATCGTCCGTTCCGTCATAAGAGACGATGACGAAATATACGCCCGCCGGAACATTCGTAAATTCGCCCTGTCCATTGTTGAGCGTAATCTGTTTGCCGGTACTCAATGTCGCTTTGAGCGTGCTCCCTTCGGCGTATTTCGTCGCAGAAATGCCGATCGTCTGGCCGCTGACCGTTGCCGTCGCTTCAATCTGCTCGGTCGGAAGCGGTTCGGGGTGCTCCTTGTCGTAGACCGCCAGTTCCCCGATTTTAACCTCACTCACGCCTTCCACGGGCGTGGTGTAATTCACCGTCACCGTATATTTGCCTGCGCTCAGGTTTTCAAATACCAGAATCCCCTTGCCGGTGGTCGTCATCCGGCCAACACGGGAACCCTTTTCGTCCAGCAATGTGACGGTCAATTCCTTATCACTGGCCGCATTGTAAATATCAACGCTGATCTTTCCGATATCCGTGGATGCCGTCGCAATGATGGCCTGCGTATTCTGCGCAACCGTCAGGCCGGAAATCGTCTTGCTGTCCGAGCCATCCGCATAGCTGATAACCACCGAATAGGTACCCGCCGCAAGTTCGGTAAAGGCTGCCTGTCCATTTTCAATTTTACCGGTTGTCGTTTTGCCGTCGGCGTTCACCAGCGCGATATTCATGGTCTTGCTCTCATCGGCTTTGGTGATCGTCACCTGAATCGACTGGCCGTTTACGGAAGCCGTCGCCTCGATCTTAGCGGGATTCGGCGCAGGCTCGCCCGTTCCGGTGCCGTCGCCCGTTCCGCCGCTGGTGTCGGTCGTGTCGCTGGTGTCGGTCGTGTCGCTGGTGTTGGCCGTGTCGCTGGTGTTGGCCGTGTCGCTGGTGTTGGCCGTGTTGCTGGTGTCGGTCGTGTCGCCGGTGTCGGTCGTGTCGCCCATCGTGGGTCCCTCCATCTGCGTCGTTGCAGCAACCTGCTGCGGTTCGCTCGACGTGGCCTCGGCCTCCGCCAGCGCGAGCGGCGCGGACGACGCAAAGAGCACGCATACGCACAGCATCATCGCAATTTTACGTTTCATTTTATTTCGATCCATCCTGATTCCCTCCATGATGAAAAATCCCTTCGAGTTTCGGCTCCATCTTACCACGTTTCATCTCTTTATGCAACAGACAGAGCCGCGATGCGGCCTTTGCATACAGAACGAACAAGCGCCGCCATTTCTTCCCATTTGGCGGAAATTTTTTATTGATTTTACGCTTCTTCCCATGTATGATGAAGAAAACGCGGTTTGTGTTTCACCTCGTCTTTTCCAATTCTTTCCATGGAGGAAAAATATGCCAAACCATTTCCGCGCCATCGGCGCGACCACCTTCCTTTCCCCGATTCCGGCGGTGATGCTTTCCTGCCGGGGCACCGAGCCGGGCTTTGACAAGGACAACCTGATTACCGTCGCGTGGGCGGGCGTGATCAACAGCGCGCCGCCGATGATCAGCGTCTCCCTGCGTCCGTCGCGCCACTCGTATGCGCAGATCGTGCAATCCGGCGTATTCTGCCTGAACCTGATCGACCAATCGCTCTGCCGCGCGGCGGATTTCTGCGGCGTGAAAAGCGGGCGGGACGTCGATAAATTCAGGGAGATGCGCCTGCACGCGCGCGAGGTTGACGGCTTCCCCGCGCCCGCGCTGGACGAAGCGCCCGCGTTTCTCTGCTGCCGCGTTCAGCAGCGCCTTCCGCTCGGTTCGCACGAGCTGTTTCTCTGCGCCGTTGAGGACGTCTACGTGAAGGACGCGCTGTTTGACCCGGACGGCAGCCTGCACCTTGGCCGCGCGAATCTGGTCAGCTATGCGCACGGTGAATATTTCCCGCTGAAACCGCGCCCCGAGGGCTTTTTTGGCTATTCCGTCGCGCGGGAGGATGTGCTGCGCCGCAGGCTCGGCGCGCCAAAGCCCGCCGCCAAGCGCGCCCCCGGCCAGCGGAAGCGCTGACGGAAGGGAGCGGAAGATGCTGAAAATAAAACCCGTTCGCGGCGCGCTGGCGCTGCTTTTGGCCGTATTGCTCTGCCTTGCGATGAGCCTGACCGCGTTTCTCATCGACACGCCCGCCATGCGGGAGCACGCCGAACAGGCCGTCGATCTGCTCGGCTACGAGTCGGCCAGCCCGGAGATCGTCGGCGGCTTCGCTTCCTCCCGGCTGGACAACTACACCGCCGTGCTGATTCTCAAAACCGCCGCCTACATCGGCGACGACCCGCTCCTGCGCATGGCGTTCAGCGGCCTGCGCACGGATCTGCCCCCGCAGGAGGATCAAACCGATTGGGAGGCTTACGCCACCTATTCGGACGCGGTTCCCTCCCCGAACAACGTTCCCTACAGCCGCTATTGGCACGGCTACACGTTCGCGCTCCGGCTGTTGCTCTGCCTGTTCACCTTCACCAACCTGCAGATGCTCCTTCTCTTTGCGCAGACGGCGCTGCTCCTTTGGACGGTGCTGCTGATGGTTCGGCGCGGCTTGCAGCAGCTCATCCCGGCCTTTGCGGTTTCGTGGTTCTTCATGTCGCCGCCCGCGCTGGGGCTCTGCCTGCAATATGCGCCGGTTTCGCTGATCGCGCTGCTGGCGTGTTCGCTGCTGCTCGCGCTGAAACCGGCGTTATCCCGAAGCGTCGGTCTGCCCGTTTTTTTCGCGCTGATCGGCCTGTTCGTCAACTACTTCGATTTGCTGACGTTCCCCGTCGTTTCGCTCAGCTTCCCGCTGATTCTCCTGATTGCGCTGGAGATGAAAACGACGATTTCCTTCGGCGGCCTGATGCGGGAGGCGCTCCTGTGCTGCGTCGGCTGGGCGCTCGGCTATGCCTGCATGTGGATGCTGAAATGGGGGCTCAACTTTCTCGTGCTGGGGCAGGACGGAATCGCCGCCGTCGGCGACCAAATCTCCCTCCGGCTGTCCGCGGGCGGCGAATCCCGCTCCCGGCTGGATATCCTGCTGCGCAACATCCGCATCGTGACGGATAAGACGGCCTATCGCGTGATTCTGCTGGCTGTGCTGGCGCTGCTGCTCGCCCTGTTCATCCGCCGCAGGCCGCGCCGCTTTGACGGCCGCGCGCTGCTCCTGCTGCTCCCCCTGCTTGCGCCCGTGCTGTGGACGCTGGCGCTCTCCAACCACGCATCCGACCACACCTATTTCACCTATCGAAACCTGTGCGGCGCTTTTTTCGCGCTTTTCGCGCTCCCCGCGCTGCTCGCGCCCAACCGAACCCCTTCCCTCTGACCCCCCCCCGCACGAGGAAACGCCATGACCACCAGAGAACTGCTTTACATCAAGACCATCGCGGACGAAAAGAGCATGACCCGCGCCGCGCAGAAGCTGTTTGTCACCCAGCCGTCGCTGAGCCATTGTGTGATGACCCTCGAGCAGCAGCTCGGCACGCGGCTGTTTACGCGCACCGCCGGCGGGCTGGTGCTGACCTACGCGGGCGAGAAATATTATCGCATGGCCTGCGAGGTGCTGCGCGTCTACGCGGCGTTTGAATCGGAGATCAACGAGGAGCGCGCGCTGTCGCAGGGGCGCGTGACCGTGGGCATCACCAACTATCTGGCGACAGCGCATCTGCCGCGCATGCTGCCCGCGTTTCACCGGGAGCACCCCGGCATCGAGGTGCGCATCTGCGAGGAAACGACCGACCAGGTGGAGCGCAGTCTGCTCAGCGGCAGGCTGGATTTCGCCATCCTGCACACCGGGCCGGACGACGGGCTGACCGGCAACCCTTCGCTGGATTTTGAAGCGCTGGGGCGCGATCCGTTTCTCATCGCCGCGCCGCACGACGAGCGCCTCGCCGCGCTGGCCGTGCAGCGGCCGAACGCGCCCCATCCCGAGCTTGACCCCGCGCTGCTGGGCGGTGAGCCGTTTCTGATGGTTTCGCCCGGTCAGCGCATCCGGCAGATCACCGACCGCGTGCTGGCCGAGGCGGGCGTGAAGCCGCAGGTTCTGCTCACCAGCCGAAACTACGAGCTGCTGCGCCGCCTGACGAGCGAGGGCATGGGCTGCATGCTGCTGCCCAGCCGTTATGTCGGCCTGCTGGGCGGAGAAGGCTATCAGCCCGCGTATTACATGATCCCGCCCAAATACCGCGCGTGGTGGGCGCTGAGCGTCGTCCGCCTGCGCGAGGCGTATCTATCCCGCGCGGCGGAGGCGTTTCTGGCGAGCTTCAAAGCGCACCTGACGGAAGACGACCTTTGATCCTTCCGATGCTCCCCAAAACCCGGAGCTGTCAAGCTAACAAAATCGATATTTCAAGAAAAATCAGGTATTTTTGCCCGAAGGTTTCCAAAGGGCGATCGGAAAGCCCTTTGGTGGGGCGA
>ERZ827524.1548-NODE-1548-length-20840-cov-6.945249_pt1 | contig 20840 bp, 23 predicted proteins | sample MGYA00519702_ERZ827524 | MGnify/ENA primary metagenome ERZ827524 (study PRJEB31778, sample SAMEA3449341) | human gut metagenome | biome: human gut; feature: human-associated habitat; material: faeces | place: United Kingdom | collected 2010/2012 ...
TGACCAGCCTGCTTTTTTTCGTAACAAAATAAGTTTATCGGCAAAAATCATAATTTTGTCCTCCTGTTAATGTGATTGTTATATTTATTTTAGCGATTGATAAAGTTGCTAACCACCAATCAGCACCATTCAATATGTCAACTGGCAGTTGCGACTGCCCAAAATCCTTTTTTACTTCTCGTTGTTCTTCTTTCTCCTATCTATCGGTTTCTTTGCATCTTTTGGTATGAGCCATACTCTGCTTAAACGTACAACACCCTCAATCCTGTTTTCAGAACATAGTGTCTGTATTCTTCGTTCTGAAATATCCCATTTAGTTGCAGCTTCCTGTACCGTCATATATTCAAACATAACAAACCTCCACATTATTAGTAGATATATTATACTCGGTCAAACGAACAATAGCAAGAAACGAATCGTGAGCACCACCACCCAAAAGAACAGCGGCAGAGATTTCTCCCTGCCGCCTTTGCCTTATGCAAAAATAATCTTCCTCTCCACAATCTCCCTTGCACACGCCCGTATGTTATTGAGCCGCCCTGTCCATTCTAAGGCGTTTTCTGCCTTTAACTGTTCCATAATACCTTGTGCCTGTTTCATCTGCTCTACCAACCGAAAGAACATCTCCTCCGTCTGCTTATCAATGTCGGCAAGGTAAGCGTTCAGCCTGCCGCTTGTGAGCAGATTAAGGTATGTAATCCTGCGGTATTCTTTCAAATACTGCAAGTGTCGCTGTCCCCATAAGCCGATAGGCTGTTCTTTTTCGGCTGGTAAAATAAGACAAGGAATATAATAATCTCCTTGCAGTTCATACCACAGATCATTTTTATCATCGTAAATATACTTGTCCATTGAAAAATCCTCCATTATAATATATTCGCACATACATCACAGTTCTCCGATTGCCACACTTATGTTTATTCTTGTTATGAGATTTTCTTGCCCTTGCATTTGCCCTTATGAGCAATGAGGGAAAGAGTAAACTTGTGTGTAACCGTATAAAGAGATAAGGCGAACACATTGCGATAAATCCTTTATTTTCAAGGCTTTTGGAGGATTTTATTAAAACACTGTAACCTCTGTTGAAAGGTCATAATTTACTGATATTCAAATTAGGATTTTTAAAGCATAAGTCGTAAGCCAAGTTGACTTACAGATTAATCTGTTATATACTAATACCCGTAAAAAATATAAAAGGAGAATACTATGTCTATTCAGTTTTTTCCCGAAACAAAAACCTTCCGGCTTGAAACAAAGGAAACAAGCTACATTATGAGCGTGAGTAAACCTGGACACCTGCTTCACCTCTATTATGGAGATAAGCTCGGCAACGACGATATCTCCGTACTTACAGCGGACGAAAGAAGAACGGGTTTTTCGCCTGCTCCATATGATTTCAGCGACAGCAGATACTCGCTTGACTGCATGCCGCAGGAATTTTCCACAGACGGCGTAGGTGATTTCAGATACACGTCAATAAGTATTGTCAACGCCGACGGCAGTTATGCCTTTGACGGCAAGTACAAGGCGCACCATATTTACAGCGGAAAGTATTCACTCAAAGGGCTGCCGTCTCTTTTTGCCAACCCCGACGAAAGGTCTGATACACTTGAAGTAGAGCTTTATGACTATTCCACCGGAGTCAGCGTAACACTTCTGTACGGCGTATTTGAAGACAAGGATGTTATAACACGTTCGGTTATTGTAAAAAACGGCGGAAACGGCACAGTAAAGCTGCGCCGGATTATGTCGATGAACCTCGATTTTCGCCGCGACGGCTTTGACTTTATTCATTTTTACGGTCACGCTTACCTTGAAAGACTTACCGAGCGTGAGCATGTAACACATTCCGCCTGTGAAATTGGTTCCGTCAAGGGCACGCCCAGTCATGAACACAATCCGTCCGTTGTACTTTGCGATCGAAACGCAGACGAGGATCACGGAGAGTGCTACGGAGCAGCGCTGCTTTACACGGGGAACTTTGTCTGCAACGCCAAGGTGGATCAGCTTTGTCAAACCCGTTTCGTAATGGGCATAAATCCCGAAAAATTCGAATTCATATTGAATACCGACGATACATTCACAGCTCCGGAAGTCGTAATGAGCTATTCTGCGCACGGCTTTGCCAAAATGACCCATCACTTACACGATGTTTTCAGAGAAAATGCCTGCCGAAGCAAATTCATGAAACAGCGCCGTCCCGTACTTGTAAACAACTGGGAGGCTACACGCTTCAGCTTTACAGGAGAAAAGATTGTAAACATTGCGCATGAGGGCAAAAAGCTGGGTGCAGACCTGTTTGTACTGGATGACGGCTGGTTCGGCGCACGCAACGACGAGCATGCGGGACTCGGTGACTGGACAGTCAACCGTAAGAAAATGGGAGGAGACTTATCAGATATTATAAAACAGGTAAACGACGATGGACTCATGTTCGGTCTTTGGTTTGAGCCGGAAATGATAAACGAAGACTCCGATCTCTACCGCGCACACCCCGACTGGGCGCTCAAAATTCCCGGACGCGCACCCGCTCTGTGCAGAAACCAGCTTGTGCTGGACATCACGAGAAAGGATGTACGCAACTACATTATCAAAGCGGTAAACGATATACTCGACAATAATCATATAGAATACGTCAAGTGGGACTTCAACCGCTATCTGACAGACGCATATTCAGCGCTTTGCGACAAAGAACATCAGGGTGAGATATTCCATCGCTTTGTGCTCGGATTTTACGAGCTTTTAGACGGTATTATACTCACACATCCCGACATTCTGTTTGAGGGATGTTCGGGCGGCGGCAGCCGTTTTGACGGCGGTATGCTATGCTATCAGCCGCAGATTTGGTGCAGCGACGACACGGACGCCGTATGGAGAACAAAAATCCAGTACGGCACATCATTTGCATATCCCGTATCTTCAATGGGCGCGCATGTTTCCGCATGTCCCAATAAAAAGACAAAAAGAACTGTCAGCTTTAAAACCCGCGCAGCAGTTGCAATGTCCGGCACGTTCGGTTACGAACTGGATACAACAAAGATGACTGATGAGGAAAAAACGGAATGTGCAGAGTACACTGCACTTTTCAGAAAATACTACGACGTTATAACATACGGTGATTATTACAGACTGACAAACCCGTTCGAAAACACAAGATACATAGCATGGGAGCATGCGGCAAAGGATAAGAGCGAATGTCTTATCACAGCTGTTACGATGGATGCGTATACTCAGCATCATGTAATGTACATAAAGCCCAAGGGTCTGGATGAAAATGCCATGTATGAAACAGATCTGGAGAATGGAACGCATATCAAAATGAGCGGAAAAACGCTTATGAAAGTCGGTCTGCCATTCGATCTGTTTGTTAGCCAGTACGAAAGCCACCAGTTCTATCTGAAAAAAGTATGAGAATACTGATAGACGCCGATGGATGTCCGGTAACTTATATCGCCGAAAATGAGGCGCGGCGGCACAGTATTCCGTGTATTATAGTATGCGACGGCTCGCACGTTTTCAGAAGCGATTACAGCAGGATAATAATAACCGACATCGGTGCTGACAGCACGGACTTTGTATTAGCAAATATGACGACAAGCGGCGACATTGTAGTTACCCAGGACTACGGTTTGGCAGCAATGTGCCTTGCTAAAGGCGCGCGTGTAATCAACCAAAACGGTGTAATTTACAGTAACAAAAACATGGATGCCATGCTGTTTGCCCGCCATATCGGCAATAAAGCGCGACGCGCGGGTTTTCGAACAAAAGGATCGAAAAAACGAACGGTCGAGCAGGATGAAAAATTCAGAGTGTCGTTTACAAGTCTGCTATAATAGGAATAAAAAACACCGTGGATTTTAAAATCCACGGTGTTTTGTTTATTTTTCAAGAACATAAACGCCATATGGCTCGACAATCATTCTGCCCGCGTCAAAGCATTTGCCTGTAAGCACATCCGTCATGGGATACGGTAACTCAACCGCAGCATTTTCATATCCGCACTCACACAATATAATCCCGCTTTTTTCATTTCCCACGCGCGGTACAACCGTGAGCGTACCCTCAGTTTTGTACGCGGTTATTCCCGCCTCACCAAGTGATATATTTACAAGGCGAACATAGTCTTTTGCCTCCAATACGGTGCCACAGAGGATAATTTTTCCCTTGCCGTAATTAAATTTTGAAATAACGGTTTTTCCGACAAGTGCAGAATGTCCTGCTGTAACCTTTGCCAGCACCTGACCGCCCTCAGAGTAACACTCGACCCATTTTTTGTGACAAAGCTCGGTGCCGTCGCTCCACTGAGCTTTAAGATAGCTGCCGTCTGTCGGAATTCCGTACTCCAGTTGTACACCTGTCATTTGCTCCAGCATACCCATAGCACGGTCAGTATAATGCGCACCGATTGAATTGCGCTGGTCAGTCATAGGTCCGACAACCCAAACTCCGCCGTTTCTTACCCAACGCTTTATACGCTCCGGCAGATCTCCGCCCTCAAGAGTGAGCATGTACGGAGAAAAAAGCATTTTATATTTTTCAAGGTCGGCACGCGTGCCGATAACGTCATTACATACACCTGCTGACGTAAGGGCACGCTGTGCGCGTATCACAGAATATGTATACGGATTATCCGATATTAGCGGCTGCATTTCAAACATTTTATAATTCAAAGACGTATAGTGCAACGCCACCTGTGCGTCAACCTTAGTATTCATTATAAACTCGGACGCTTTTTCAAATTCAGCGCAGGTCTGCTGTATCTCGCCGAAGGTATGGGTCGGTCTGCCCTCGGGAGACAAAACTGAACCATGCATAAGCTCATGACCCGCCCAATGCTGCCTCCACAGCCAGTACATATTTGCCTCACCGCCCAATGCCACGGGAAGCCAACTGTTCACGCGGCAAAATCCCTCAGGCTTTAGGTGCTGTCCTATTGCTGTGCTGCCGTTCCAAGTAGGCGCAGTTTCAGTATTCCAAAACGGATGGTTGCGCAACGGACGCAGATAATTAAACCAAAAATTAAGCTGGTATAAGTTTGACGGCTCATTATAGTGATTAAACATCACAACGTCTAACTTTTCATTCATTTTTTCATAATCCGCACAGTTCATTGGCATCATATCTGTACCAACCGGTGCGCTTGTATATTCGCGCAGAATATCCGCCTGGCGATGAATAAAATCAATGTGCGCCTCGCTTTGTGATATTTTCCATTCGAGCATGATATGCGGGTTATGCCATGCATTTACTGCCGGCGGGATATCCTCAAAATAGTCATACGCCTGACTGAACAGATTGAGGTTCCATTGACTGTTAAGATTATCTATCGTACCGTATTTGGATTTGAGATGACGGTGAAAACGGTTAATGCAATACTCACAGACGCAGCCTTTGCCGTGGGGGTATATTTCGTTATCCAGCTGCCAGCCGATGATATTTTTATCTTTTCCGAACTCTCTGCCCATAGCATGGACAATGCCGTCACACGCCTCGATATAGTTCGGATTGTTTGAACAGCAATGACGCCTGCCTCCGTGCTTTTTACGAACGCCCGCCTCATTTAGCTCGGCAACATCGGGATGCTCGCGGATAAGCCAGATGGGAGGCGTGGCAGTCGGCGTACCTATAACAACGGATATACCCGCCTTGGCAAGCCTGTCCACCACATTATGCAGCCAATTAAAGTTATACTTGCCCCTCTCAGGCTCCATTTTGCGCCATGCAAACTCACCTATGCGTGCACAAGTGAGACCCGCCTTTTTCATCATAAAAATATCGTATTCGATTTGATCCTCCGGCCAGTCCTCCGGATAATATGCACTGCCCATAAACGGTTTCTTCATAGTATTCTCCTTTCATAAAGGCTTTAAAACTATTTAATCGTAATATCGCGCAGCTCATTATAATTTTTGTCATAGACGGTGCAAACAGCAGCACCGTCCTCCTGCCGCAAATCAACTGCAAATTCGCCCTCGCCGAGCTCAGTTTTTTCCGTACCAAAAGGAATCCCAAATTCATCAATATAATAGATTTGACCGTTAAGCAGCAAAAATTCATTCATACGTGAATCATTTACAACAAAAAGCTCAAGCCCCGTATCGCTTAAAAATTTTAATAACCTGTCCGAACTGTCAAGCACATATACACCGGCACGATCCGCTGCAACGTCTATAGGAATAACGGATGATATCTTAGCCTGTGCATATCCTCCGCAGAAAGAAATGTAGACGCCGTTGGAAAATCCATAACTTTTACCCTCGTAAATACTCACCGGTTTAAAATCGGCAATTTCAAAGTCAGGACTGTCAAATTGCTTCAGAAATATCTCATCGGCTCCCATTCGTGCAAAACAGTCCTTTAAAAGCGTGACACATATCTTATCCTCCGACGAAATATACTGCAAGGAATAAAGCAAAAATCTTGCTGCCGTTCCGTAATCTGCACCATCAATGTAAGCTGATGCAACTTGTTTTACCGTTTCGGCATCCTTTCCGCCGTATTTCATCACACGAATTACGGTGTTTTCGTCAGTAATATCAAGATTTTTTAACGCATTTTCAAGACGCATGTCTCGCATAAAAAAGAGTATTAATGCACAAACGGCAATCAGTATCGTTACCGATACGGAAATTATAACAATCAGTTTTGTTTTATCTTTTTGCGCAATCAAACGAAAACACCTCCTTTTTATATATAGATTATTGATATTAAATTTATCACATAATTAATAATTAGTCAACATAAAGTCAATAAGAAAATCGCTTGACATTTAAAATACAGTAGGATATACTATATTAGTGTTTTTTGCGGGTGTGGCGGAATTGGCAGACGCGCCAGACTTAGGATCTGGTGGTATTACCGTGGGGGTTCAAGTCCCTTCACCCGCACCATCTAAAGACACCATTGAAATCTGAACCCTCAAGTTCAGACTCAATGGTGTTTTTATTATAAAACCCAGTATTTATGCGGCTTTTCGAGGTCGCATTTTGTTTTTGTCAGCCGGACTAAAAACAGAAAAAAGCAAATTTTACAATCCGAAGATTTAAAAGCAAACCTTTTCGAACCCATTAGTCCGACTGCACGTGTCTTATAAACCTACGTCCTTCAAGGTATATTCCTCTTCCTTCTGTTTGGGAGTCTTGTATTGCAGTTTCCTGTGCGACCTTGTTTTCGAGCAAATGGAAATTGCGGATGTCCACCGTTCTCCTATTGGCAGCGTTTTGCTCCTCATGGTAAATGCGTTGCCAACTGTAAAAGGTACTCTTGGGTATGTCGGTGTCGGCGAGGATATGTGCCGGCGGCTCACCGGATATAACACGGTCAATGACCGCTTGTTTTTCTTCTTTGGTGTATGTTCTCATATTTTAAACTCCTATATTGAATGCATTGAAACAATTTTACGACATTTTCTGTAGGAATTGAAAGAAATGAAAAAATATGATATGATAATATAAACGATTAGTAATAACTCTATCAGATAATTTCTTAATTATGTTGATATGATTGGCATATGAGGTAATAATATGAATCTTAAGGATTTTTACAATGATTTATCAGCATTTTATCAAAAGTCATCAAAAGTATTTGAAATGTTCTTTGATAAATATACTTTCATTTGTTACGATATGAGTGAGTATGCGAGAGTATATGTTATTGAAGATTGCTTTGTTGTTTATTTTGCTATTAAAAAAATAATTGACCCAACTGATGATGATGTGGATTATTACTCAAAAAATAATTACGGAAGATTTAGCACGTTGACAGGACATATACTGGTTATTGAAGAGTTAACTTATAACGAGCTTTTCAAAATTAATGCCACAAAACTAAGAAAAGCGATTTTCGGTAAAGATGCTTTGTATGCTCCTTATATATACAAGTTTTTCAACGCGAATATTGATAAACCTATAAGAAGTTTGAATTTGCTTGAAGAGGAAGAGTTTAACGCAGGTAAGCTTGATCATTTAAAAACAAACTTTTATGCAGTTTCAGATGCTTTTCCTTTTTTAGAATTAAAAAATAGAGTTGATAATTGGAAAGGAATGCCGCATACATTTATTATTTTTGAACTTACCTGCAATGGGAAACACGCATATGCAGTTGACAGTACAACATCTCCTTATGTAACACGATATATATTAAATGCCATTTCTGATATGGAGAAGAATACAAGACAAGTGTATATGGCTTTTGAGTTTATTGACGGCAAACCACAAGTAAGAAAAGATTTATTAGAAAAATCGGATAGGTTTCCTGAGTTTTTAGCATACAACAACATAAGTGAATTCGACGAACTTTTATTATGTAAGCTTTATCAATATTACATGGAACGGAAAACTAATCCCCAAAAAGACCATAATTTACACCCAAGATTTATTCCCAGTAATTGTATAAAATATTGGACATTTATTGATTATCAAAAAGCAGATTTCTTTCCAGAAAAGTATGAAGATATCTTAAACAACATAGCAAAGTATTTACAAAAGTGTTTGCAACCAACGGAATATATAAGAACTGAAAGCAGATGGAAATCTGAAGAATTAATGTATGAGTGCGTTAAAAAAGTTTTTTCGAAGAACGAGGTCGTTCATCAACATAGGCCGTATTTTTTACACACAAAAAAAGGGCAGATGTCTTACGACGTTTTTGTTTATGGAGAAAAAATCGCTTTTGAATATCAAGGTAAGCAACACTTTGAGCCTATCGACTATTTTGGAGGAAAAGAACATTTTGAAGAACAAAGAGGAAGGGATGTATTAAAAAAAAGGTTGAGCGAAGAAAATGGAATAATTTTGATTTATGTGAATTACTGGGAAGATATTTCAATAGAATTAATAAAGAAAAAAATATCGGATGCAGTTAAGCAAAAAAGCGGGAATATGAACAAATACTATTTGAAATAAACAGAAATTATCTTCATTAAAAAGAAGGAAAGGAACGATAATATGAGAATCAACATAGATTGTTTAAGAGCGGTACTTTTATATTGTATCAAAAATCTTGATTATACCGAAACCGGATATATTTGGAAATGTGAAATCATAGAGCTGAAAGAAATGTATGAATCAAATGAATTACAGCAATTTCAAAAGAAGGACATAATGTATTCTGTTTTAAAATTAAAAGAATCTGAATACATAAAAACATCATGCGAGCAGCCTAAAGATAAAGAGGCAACATACATAAACGATTGTGTAATAATGGATGTAACAATGAAAGGACATCAATTTGCCGAAACCATTAAAGAACCTACTGTATGGGAGAAAACCAAATCTATTGCAAATAAAGTTGGTAATCACACTCTTCATTTCCTTGAAAGCTTAGCCCATGATATTGCTATTGGAATAGCGAAGCAAACAATCTCAGCAATGATGCAACAGTTATAATTACCAATAATCGGTTATCGTCTTTTAAACTGTTTAGTTTTGTCAGGGTCATGAGAAACGTAAGAGTTCGAATTCATACGCAAAAATGCCGACAATATCTTTTTTGTAGCCCATAGACATATCGAGTGTTCATAACGAAATTGAGTTATGGACACTCGATTTTTTGTATTAATCAGTTCCCGCAGAGGCGGCGCTGTCAGCGTTTGCATCTGTATAAACCACTCATCCGTCACCTTTCCGGTTGCGTCATCCTTATGTAGCTTCTCATAAAGTCTTGCTACGGTTTCGCTGCGGACAATAGATTTTTGGAGTTCTGATTCCGCTGATTTTTGCTCTTTTGCAATATCCCGACTGGTCTTTTGGGCAAGCAGTTCGGCGAAGGTTTCTTCATCATAGGATAATAAGTGTACCATCCTTCTGAGTTCAAGCATCACAACCTGCTCGGTAGCGTCTGCCCTAAATAGTGTCTTGTTTCACAAGTGCCTCTGGTGTTACTCTTGTAATTAGAACAACTGAAATACTAAATCTCTTTATTGACAGTATTGATATGAAACCCCAAAGCTTGCTTTCGTAATCAGTAGAGCAAATCACAGGACATTTTCTTTTCGGTATTATCCTTTTTTGGCGCTCTGCGCTTTGTCTTTGCCGTCAGCTTTTGCACCTGCTCAAAGGTTTCACGGTCAATAATCGGTTAGTGAACATTCTTAAATGCCGCCCAGTTCTCTCTCGGGTTTTCCAAACGAGTTTTGTTTTTGAATGATTTGGAGTAGGTCTGGAATTTCACTGTTCTTTTCTCAACAGAGAATACATTCTCATATCAATCACTTTTCCATTCTTTACGGCATTATTTCTTAATGTTCCCTCATATTGAAAACCTGCTTTTTCAAGAACTCGACAAGAACCTGTATTATAAGCAAACGGTTCAGCATAAATTCGAAGGATATCACTATTCCTAAATACATATTCGCAGATTTGTTTTACCGCATCTGTCATAATGCCTTTTCCCCAATACTCCTCTGCAATATAGTATCCCATTTCGGCTGTTTGTCTATGAATATTTTTCTGACGAAAAACTCCTATACTACCAATCACTTTATCATCCAAAGTAATCGCAAATGCAAATATTTCATCCTCATTTGCTGAAAGCATGCTTGATATAAAATCAATTCCGTCTTGTTCAGAATAAGGATAGGGTAAACCGTCTCTAAGATTATCGTGTATCTTTTTATTCGACAAAACAACCGCAATATCCTTTGCATCTGTCAGTTTCCATTTCCTTAATATGCAATTCATACTATTTTCCTCCAAATTTCGTGATTTCTGAATTCATCGTTTCATTAATCCTACTGAAATTATAACACACAGCAGAAACCGCTTCAATCTGTCCTTATCACTCAGTGTAATTATAACTAAGGGCGCACCCGCAAGCGAGCGACGGTACTGACTGACGGCCGCCGTGCGCTCTACGGGGGGGACGCTCCGGCAAGCTCCCGCCTTGCCGGTAGCACTGAAGACGTAAGCCGTAAAGGGATCGGCTACGTCCTGCCTACGGCACCTTTGACAGCTTACAGTTTCAGTGCTTTGTGGCAACCAAGAGAAGTTTCAATTTAAAAGATCGTCCCGCCAATAATGAAATATATGTTTTATTTTCGCCCCTGATATTCACTTCTGATGATTTCAAACATATCTTCCGGGCTTTCTTTGCAGCCGTTTTGTAGCCATAGTTTTATGATTTGTGTAATGCCCGCTTTGAAAAACTCCATGTGGTATTCAATAAATCTGTTTTGGAAATGTTCCTTTGCAAGGCGAACATCATACTTTATGATTTTATAGTTGTTGTCGTATCCCAGTTTGAAGTATGTTTGATAAAATATTTGATTATCTTTAATGTGTTGAAATAATTTTAAATAATTATTGCTGTTAAAACCTCGCGTAATTTCATCTCGATACAGTTCTGCCAAATTGTTTTCCAAATTATTCCGTATCGTATCGGCCAGTCCGTAAATATCAGTATAATTTGAATAAAAAGTTGTCCGATTCAATCTGGCACGTTTGCAAATATCCGATATGCTAATTTCGCTCACTTCTCTTGTTTGAAGTAGTTCAATAAAGACTTTTTCGATGCGTTCCATAGACTCTTTTTTTCGTTTATTATTTGGTGTATTCATAAAATCTCCTTTATCTCAGCACTTGTTGGCAAATTGATGATTGTTTTTTGCTGTTAAGCTTATTATACTAAATTTACAAGAAAACAACAACTGTTGTTTTAATATTTTGGAGGTGCTACCGATGAAAAAAAGCAGTTTTGTTGCAATAGTGTCAGGAACAGTCAGCGTTGTTTTGTTTGCACTTGGTATGTGCATGTCGCTAATTACAGAGTGGAACGCATTTAAACCGGGTATTATTTTCGGTTGTGTTGGCCTGCTTCTTGCTCTTGTTACTTTAATTGTGTGGATTAGAATGGAACATAAAGAGCCAATCCATATTTTGAAAAAAACTGTACTTACCGTTATTGTTGGAGTAATTGGCGCTTTGACACTTGGCGTAGGTATGTGCTTCAGCATGGTATGGGGAAAAATGGCTATGGGCATTGTTATTGGTCTGTTCGGAATTGTAATTCTTCTTTGCCTAATTCCCTTAGCGAAAGGCTTAAAGGATTGAAACCAAAACAAATCGCCGTATCTCTGATTACAAAAACAAAAATAGGCGAAAAGGCATTGTTTAACCAGCGTTATCGTATCATTTTATCTGCTGCCGTTGCGTTTGTGTTTAACTTGCTTTACGCCATATATCATTGCGTACTTGGCATTATCAATCTTTCGCTTTGGTTCATTGCTATGTTTGCATTTTACGGAATTTTGGCCACTACGCGATTTTCCGCTGTTTTGTATGAGCGCAAAGGCCGGGATTCGCACTCTAATGATACGGAAAAACTGGTGATGAAATTATCCGGTATATTGTTGACGGTATTAAGTCTTGTACTCGCAAGCGTTAGTTACATCAGCCTATCCCAGAATATAGCCACAAAACACGGAGAAATTATTATGATAACGATTGCGACCTATACGTTTTACAAAATTACAATGTCAATCATTCGGGCGGTCAAACAGCGCAAAAATCCCTCTATGCTTCTGAAAACAATTCAATATATCAGTTATGCAGAGATGGCGGCTTCGGTACTAACTTTGCAGCGGTCTATGCTTGTATCATTTGGAACTATGGATAATAAGCAAATACATTTTATGAACGCGACTATGGGGGCAGTCGTTTGTCTGTTTGTATTGATACTTGGAATATCTATGATGATTAAATCGCAAGAAAGAATATAGACTATGGCAAAGTCAAAAATTGTAAAGGTAAATTAATAGATTGCGGAAAAGATTGTTAGCGCTTATAAAAAAGTGAAAGATACTGTTGTCGGAGGTTATACCAAAATAGAAAATGTTTCTGTTGAACGCTATTTACAAAAGACAGTGAAACCGCAGAGGAAACAAAGAAAAGCATAGAACAGGAACGAGCTTAAAAATATAACCTATAATATGTCCTTTGGTTGCTCAAGTGTTTTCTCTGATACGGGCCTGCATCTCCGTCGTGTACTGCTCCGCGAAGCTGTCGGTATAGCGATAGATCACTCGCCGCGTGTTTGTCTTTTCTTCCATGTAAACAGCCATTTTTAAATCCTTTCCGTTCCACTGTAGCGGAACTTTTTTATGAAGCGTTTTCTATTGACTCTGTCTGCAATAGTCAGGTAGCCATTATGATCTTTTAGGCATTGGATACAAAATTCACAATTTCTTTGCGACTCCGGTTACATTTATAAATAACTGCTTTTCTGACATAGGCAATATTTCCTTTCTTTTGTGTAATCATTTATGTTTATGTTAATAGAATATAGAAAAAAGAGCTAACTGACTTAATTAAAATCAGTTAGTTCTTTTTTATGAATAATGAAATTATGTTGCCAAATTCAATTTTTACGGCTCTACAGCCGAGAAAGTGACCTTACAAAATCACTCCCACTCGCTCCCTGTAAATCAATCTTAAACGCATTTGTTTATAGGATTTAGCAGAGAGTATCTACATTATTTGTATTATCGGTAAAGCATACGCTATCCGATTTTTTGTTGCCATATCGTTGCCACGAAAACTAACTCCTAGGTGACGTCTTCAAAATCACAAAACTTCTTGAGTGCCTGTTGCACATAGGGATATTTTTTATCACATTCTCCTATCAATGACAAAAGATTTTTGTTGGCTTTTAAATTAAACATTCCTGCCAATCCTTCTTTTACTCGATTTGTTTGACTGCTGGTAGATATAAATGATAATTCAGCACCATTTTCAGGATTCAAAGAATTCTTTTCATATTCACACAGTTCAAGAATTCCCTTAACCGCAAATGATGGTGTGTGTATTTTTTTACACACTGAACTTGATTTCAATTTTACCATACTTTTCTTATCCAAAAGCAAATTTATTAAATAAACAATAACTTCTGGATACAAAAAATCTTCTATTTCGTTATTTGTATTGTTTTTTTCAATTTTAACATTTCCGCTATTTGTGTGATTTTGAAGCAAAATTGCAGTAACATAAATGTAATTATATGTTTTGGATTGAATTTTGCTGTAAATTTCTCTGCCTTTGACATCATTATCAAGCACAACTTTGATCTTCGGCATATATTGCGTTGTATTATTTCGATAGTACGAATCATAAAATTCAAGAAATTTTATAGCATTATCTGCACCGTTAAGAGCCTCTATATTTGGACACGGAAGTTCAAAATAATTAAACAACTCAGTAAGATATTTTTTATCACAGTTGCCTTCGACTAAAAGGTTATTTCGTTGTAGCAATTCATATGTTACCGCTTCAATCCCTAAGTGAGAGCAGATTTTATCATAGCCACTTTGCTCATTTATATCAATCAAAATAGTTTCTGTAACATTGATATTTTTCTTTTTTCGTGTGGAGTATTGTTCATAATACTTAGAATCCAAAAGAAAAACATTACGCATATTATACTCATTAATAAAAACTTTAGAATGTGTCGTAAAAAACAACTGCATACTACTACTTTTTTCATCGAAAAGCTTTTTCAATTTCCGTTGAAGTCCCTCATGCAAATACGCATCTGGCTCATCTATACAAACAATAATACTTTTTCTTTTATTAATGCGAGAAAGCATTTCGAAATTAAGCAAAATAGTAGCTAATCTTTGCAAGCCAGCTCCCTTATCCAATACCCCTATACTTCCGTTGTCATCAAGAGATAAATGAACATCCTCAGAAATAAGATCTCTGAATGTTTCCGAATTTTTGGGAACTATAAATTCCACCTTCCAGTTTTCACGGAAATAATTGAAAGTGTTCGAAATATCCTTTGCAAAAGATTCGAGAATCGCACTTAATCCATCAACATATGTATCGTATGCTTCTTTTAGTTCCTTTTTAGACCGAGAAAATCGTGCCTTATCATATTCAACATTTATAATGCCTTCTGTAATTTTGCTTATCAACTCAGGTATGAATGTATTTATAGACTCAATATATACAAATTCAATCTGGGTCAATATATCACTAATTTCTGCAGAAGTAAGTTTTTTCTTATATTTTTTCTTTTTTCCTTCAAGTTTAAAAGAAACTCCACTAATGCTCTCTTCGCTTGAAGATACTGAATATAACTTCATGTCGCGACAAATGGCATAAAAAATATCATTCTTATCGTCCCAAAAAGTGATTTCTATTTTGGGATGAATAGACTGTCCGCCAGTAGCATGTTTTATTTTTGGCATATCAACTTCTGGAATGTAGGTCTCGGGGTTAAAAAATAAATTAATTGCTCGTAATGTATTAGTTTTACCAACATTGTTTTGACCACAAAGCGCAACTAAATTTAGATCAGTCGAAATATCAATTGCCATTGACAAAATGGAACGATATCGATTAATATTACAATTTGTTATTCGTAGCATTTTATTCTCCCATCATTTTTTTAAAACAAATAAATACTCGTGAGCAATCAGCAAAAAATTATATTTTACACTGTTGGTTTTCCAATATCCCGTTGCCTTACAGTTGTGTTGCTCTTTGATAATCAGTTCTTTTAATGTAAAACCGGCGTCTTGAAATATTTTCATAACATCAAAAGACATAGGTATCATATGACCTTTTTGTCGTGTGTCACCCATAAGAACAGCGCAGAACTTATCTTTTTTCAAGACACGGTAACTTTCCGATGCAACCCTTTTCATTTCCTCAAGAAAATCTTTTACTTTCAGTAAAGACAAATCTTCAGGAATATCCTCACTATATTGAATAATATCAGCATACGGAGGGTGTGTGCAGATTAAATCAATACTGTTATCCGGTACAAAATCAAGATTTCTCGCATCACCTTTATGTAGATAAACTTTTCCGTTTGCACCCTCGTGTTCAAAGTTGATTTTTTCTCTGCATCTGTTAAGCGCAAAATCATTTACATCAACACCAATAATATTTCGGTTAAGTAGTTTTGCTTCTACAAGGGTAGTGCCACCACCCGCAAACTGGTCAAGTACCAAGTCTCCCTCTTGGGAATATCGAAGTATGATATTACGAGGAATATAGGGCGACCAATTACCACGCCATTTTGCATCGTGGGTTGCCCAATCGCCACGTTTTGGAAATGACCAATGAGTAGTCATTTCCAATTCAAAATCATCTGGCTCCCATTTTGTAATTTTCTTTGCCATTATCTAAATACCTCTGTGATGATGCCATTTTCCAAATCCTTAATATTATAGATGTGTTCCATTACATCAAACGTTTCCTCAAGGTTATTTCTGGCGCTCGTCCATCCTTTACCATCAGTGAACCATACGAATGTTAAACCATCAATAGTATCTGTTTCAAGAGCAAGAGTTTTATAACTACGAGCAGTTTCATTAAGTTTGCTTCCACCGCTACCATAAAAGTTTGTTTCAATGCCATAAATCATATTTGGCGTCTTTACCACAAAGTCAAAGCGCTTTTCCATTTTGCCTTGATTGGAAATAGCAGAAAGGTCAATACCCCATTTATCAGTAATCTGATGTATGTACATTTCCTTAAAATAGGTTGTACCTTTATTAAAGCCTGCTTTCTTGATGAAGCTCTCCACCAAGTCCTCCATCAAATGACCGCCACGATTTTTGCGACCGTTGGAGTCCAAACCGGTCTCAACGCCCATAGCATAATCAACAAGATTGTTGATAATATGGTTTTCCAAAAGGTCGAACAACCCTGTATGCTCCATAAAGTAGGAGTAACGCTCGTAATAGGTATGGCTATTCGGAGGGTTCTTGCCGAAGTCAAATTGGTATAGATGACCGCCATTCTCGTCCTGACAGTATATTTCATTCGCTCTGACTGCTAACAGCAGGGGAATACATTTTAAAACTTCGGGATATTTCTTGATTAAAGACTTGAAATCTTCCTTGATATTCTTAGAACCAATAAGTGAATTGAGAATATTCAATTCTACCTTTATACTGTCAACATTACGATGAACTTTTGCAAAATCAATGTAGTAACCGTAATCTGCAATGCTATCACGAAAACCCGATAACCATATATTAAAATTTCTTGTCATATCAGCCTCTCCTTCCACCAAAGCCTGCTGTGGATATAATTTTGAAAATATCTCTGTCAGCCTCCAGCAATTCTTCAATAATCTTTCCGAACATATAGGCATCTGCCCGATTTGTTTTTTCTTGGACTGCTAACAACTCCATCAAAACATACAGAAATTCAACATCATATTCTCCGAAGGCGTTTAGTGCAAAATACTGTTCAATATCAATATCGTTCTCGCCATTTTCGATTAACGCCTTTAAGGTGGCGTAATCATTGTTCGTTAGCGGTACACAAGCGTTCCAACAGTTTTGAATTGCTCGTAAGTATCTCTTGGCAAGAGCTTCATTTCCCTGCATTTTCATTAGAATGTCCACTACCCAATGAATGTGCTTTGGGGTACGGATGCGTGTACCATCTTTTTTGTACTTGATTACAATATCAAACTGGGACAAAGTTCCTTGAAAAACATAGATGATGTAATCCGTAAAAACAAATTCTATAATGGCTTGTTTTGTGCCATTTTCAATAAGCTGACTTCCTCTTCTGATCTCCATATCCCTGCTCCTTAAAAGTTAGAAATAAGTAGTTCTTTGATTTTACCCCTTGCTTCACTGTTGCAGTTAATCATACGGGTAGCTTCGACACGCTTAATTTTATGTGAGGAATAGATGTTGTCAAAGAAATCATCATCCGTATTGGAATTCTTGGGATCAGAATTACTGATAACAACCCTTGCTCCCTTGCGGTGCATATCGTCCACAAATCTTGCAAGCTCAATTTGTTCTTCATCGCTAAATAAATTTTCAGTATAAGCTGTGAAACTGGCTGTGTCAGTGATTGGTCTGTAAGGAGGATCAAAGTAAACGAATGTATTTGCATCAATAAAGTCTGCAGACTCTTTATAATCGCCGCAAACAATTTTCACACTTTGGAGCTTTTCTGATACAGCTCGTAGATTTTCCTCATCACAAATCATCGGGTTTTTATAAGACCCCATAGGCACATTAAACAGTCCCTTCTTGTTTACACGGAATAAGCCATTAAAGCAGGTCTTGTTCAGGAAAATCATAAGGGCTGCTTTTTCAATGTTGATACTTTCATCGCCATTGACTTTCAAATGATTGAAACGCTCACGCTTTGCAAGGTAATATGTCTTGCGATGTTCGGTATCCATCGGTACAAAATCACCCTGCATTACCGACAGTATTGCAATCAGTTCATCAATATCATCTCTGATAATACGATAAGTGTTGATGAGTTCAGCGTTAATATCACTGATATATACTTCGTCCAAATCGTACTTGCTCAATATATCAAAAAGCACAGCACCGCCGCCTACAAAAGGCTCAGCGTACTTAGTAATTACTCCATCTTCAAATGGGTAATACTTTTCAATTTCAGAAAGCAGCTGCCCCTTGCCACCAGCCCATTTTAGGAAAGGCTTTACCTTTTTATCATCAATTTTGGTGTATCGAATGCTTCTTGCGTCAATTGGCTTTTCTGCGTTGTTAGGGATAATCCACATATTGCCAACCATAGTAGCATTATCAATTCTATTTTCAGAGCAGAGAACGGCAACTCGCCTTTGGGAAATTCCCCACTTATCAGCAGCTTCTCTTGCGGACATAAATTCCATAATGGCACCTCCGTATTTAATAAGTATATTATATTCTATATCTCGAATAATAGCAATATCATTTTTGCAAAAAGTTACAAAGAATTTTTCTTGTACTCTCCGAAAAAAGAAAAGTAGGAGATGGTGCCGTATGACACCATCCCCGATATTCAACTAAATAAATATCAACTCACTATTTATAATTTCTCTTGCACAGGCTTGGATATTGTTCATTTTCTGTACCCATTCCATTTGATTTTCAGTCTTGAGTTTCTCGCTTATGCCTTGCTTTTCAGCCATTTGTTTTACCAGCCGAGAAAACATTTCCTCTGCCTGCTTATCAATGTCGGCAAGGTAACTGTTCAGATTGCAGGAAGTCAGCAGATTAGCATAAAAAGTCCTTTTATGCTCCTTGATATACCGCAGGTGCCTTTGTCCCCAAATGCCTACTGGCTTCTGTTCTTCTTCGGGTAGTGAGAGGCAAGGGAGATAATAATCTCCCTGCAGTTCATACCATAATCCGTTCTTTTCGTCATAAATTCTCTTTTCCATTGTGTGTTCCTACCTTTCATCTTTGTAATTTCTAAAGCGTGAGCCACGCTGTTTAGACTGTGTGATTTCCTTTGCCTGTTTCAGCATATCATCAATTTGTTTACTGCCGAAAACCTTGCGGAGCAGTTTGTAATCTTGCAGTTCCGACTTTTGTGCGGCGTTGATTTTCTCCAAGTTCTTTGCCTTTTCCGACAGTCTGTTGTTATCGTGATACAGACTTTGATTTGCCTGCCGCCATTGCTCCAAAGTGTTCTTCATTTCAAAATATTTGATGATTACACCCTATACCAGTTCTCTCAATGCGTTGATTACAGGCTGTGCAATTTTCGTTTTATATGTCTTTGCACTCATTAAAGCAGGAGGATCGGGGAGTTGATACTGCGGATCTTCATCAAAGTTTTTTACTACATTATCAAGAGACTTTTCGCAGTCAAGCATATTGTTTATCCGAGATTTTACAAGCTCCAATTTATCTTCCTGCCTGCTGATTTCATCGCCTAACTGAGCCACTTCTTTCTCTCGTTCCTGCTTTTTGTAGTCCAGAACGGACAGATGTTTTTCGTGCGTACCCTTGTGTTCCCACTCGATTCCGTGGCGTTACATTACAGCGGCAAGCTGTTCTTTTTCGGACTGTACCCATTGATTCCACTCGGTATCTCCACGGCTTCCGCCCTTAAATCCCTGTGCCGCAAGCGCCTGTTTCAGCGATACACGGGTGTCAAGTCCACGCTTGCTGCCGGTAGTAAACGGGACAAAATCAATGTGTAAATGTGGCGTTGCTTCGTCCATATGAAGATGAACTGAAAACACTTTTAGCTGTGGATTTCTCTGTTGAAACCCTTTATAATACTCGTCCAATACCTGTTTGGCGAGCAGTCCATTTTCGCTTTCCGCACTCATATCTTCCTTATTTCCTATCTGCAAAATGATTTCGTGAAACGGCTTTTCCTGCTTGGAATTGCAGATTTTTTCATAGTAATTCTTTATTTTTCTATCAGATCTCGTCTGCTTGTCATTGTATCTTTTAAGCGCCTCATCAAACAATCGGTGATACACTTTCTTGATGTTCTCATTGCAGTAATCTATATTAAGATGGGTTCGGCTCGGATCTACATTTTCAGCTTTGAATTTACGGCTGTTATGATTTACAGAGCCTTTCCCGACCATTGCGCTTATCGTTCTTTTCATAAGTTACACCTCCGATCTCTTAAAGATAGTTCTTCCTCGGTTCTGTTACTCTTGTCAAGAGTAAAGCAAAAGCACTTTTGACAGGCGAGCCTATCAAAAATGCAGACCTGAAAGGAATAACAAGTATTCCTTTGCAGGTTTTGCGCTCTCCGAGGGGGGGATGGGCGTTGCCCCGTTGTCTGCGGACAACTCCCCAGCAAGGGCTGTCCTTTGAAAAGGACACCCTGCACCCCGTCTAAACTTTATGCTTGTTACTTCCCGAAAAAGGAACATTGCAAGGTTGCAGATGTGCCTGCCTTTGCAATGTTGCAACCTTGAAAAACCTCACTCCATTTTTTCGGGAAGCTGCCAGTACCACTGACTGCCTTCCTTAACCGATTGGACATTCAGTGATTTCTTTGCTTCATCCAGCACACGCTTGGAAATGCCTGCCGCCCGTGCTTTTTTCAGCAATGCCTGCTGCGGATATTTGCCCTTTGAAAGATACTCAAGGATTAAAT
>ERZ827524.1550-NODE-1550-length-20797-cov-3.553852_pt1 | contig 20797 bp, 18 predicted proteins | sample MGYA00519702_ERZ827524 | MGnify/ENA primary metagenome ERZ827524 (study PRJEB31778, sample SAMEA3449341) | human gut metagenome | biome: human gut; feature: human-associated habitat; material: faeces | place: United Kingdom | collected 2010/2012 ...
CGCCGCGATGAACTGTGCCATCAGGTTTCCCAACGCCGTCCCCTCCGTGGGCCCGGCGAACACCGGAAGACCTGTGGTCCGTGCCGTCAGCTCATTCAGATAAGCGTCCTTGCTGCCGCCGCCCACAATGTTGATACTGGTATATACTTTTCCCGTCAGCGCGGACAGCTCCCGAACAGCGCCCGCATATCCGGCGGCCAGGCTGGCATATACACATTGCATCAGCTCGCCGACGGTTTGCGGCACCGACTGTCCGGTCTGTACGCAAAATTGCTTCACCGCATCGGTCATACTCTCCGGTGCAAGGAAGCTGCTGTCATTGACGTCAACCCGGGACGTAAAATCCGCACATCCGCGCGCCTCCGCCTCCAGCTCCGCATAACTCCACTGCCGCTGTGCCGCCGCCGTTTTTTTTGAATCCTCCACATAAGAAACGCCGTTCAACTCGCGCCGGATGGACTGGATCATCCAAAGGCCCATGATATTTTTCAGATAACGGTAGCGGTACCTGTAACCGCCTTCATTCGTAAAATTGGCCAGCATACTCGCCTCGCCGGTAATGGGGGCTTCGTTTTCCACGCCCAGCAGGCTCCAGGTTCCGCTGGAAATATACACCGCGTTTTCATCCCGGGCCGGCACGGCCAGAAATGCACTGCCGGTATCATGCGTAGCAGGCAGCAGCACGTCGCAGTCGAACCCAACTGCGCCCTGCACCTCCCCGGTAAAGCGCCCCACCCGTGCGCCCGGCAAATTCAGCGGACCAAAGATGCGCCGGGGCAGCCCCAGCGCTGCAATGACCGTGTCGTCCCAACTCCTGGTATAAGCGTTCACCAGCGCGGTGGACGTTGCGTTCGTATATTCGTTCAGCATATTGCCTGTGAGCAGATAATTGAAATATTCCGGTATCATCAGCAGACGGCTGGCAGCGGCCAGCTGTTCCGGGTGCTCACGCTGCAAAGCCGTCAGCTGATACGCGGTATTGAACACCTGCTTCTGGATACCTGTGCGGGCGTACAGCTCCGGGAACGGCAGGCCACGTTCCGCCTGTTCCATCGCGCCTTTCGTGCGTTTGTCCCGATACGCCACGGCGTCGCTCACAGGCCTGCCGTCGGCTCCCATCAGCACAAAATCCACGGCCCAGGTGTCTATACCCATGGTTTCGGGAACCTTATTTACAGCCTTGCACGCGCGCAGTCCCTCCAGAATGCTTTGCCACAGTTGTTCCGTATTCCAGCAGTCATGCCCGTTTTTCCGCACCTGAATGTTATCGAAGCGGTAGATCTCCTCCAACATCATGCAGCCTTTCTCCACATGGCCCAGAATATGGCGCCCGGAGGATGCGCCGATGTCGATGGCAAGATGATATTTCACATGATCCCTCCTGCTCGTTCTGCCCGGTTCGGGTGTTCCGGCACGGCTCTGCCGTGCTCTTTTTTTCATTATACTGCACAGGCGAAAACAAAATAAGGACGCGGTTTTCAAAATAACCGCGTCCCTATTTCGCATATTCATGTTGCATTTTCTGTTTTCCACAATTCTGACCGGTATTCCTTGGGGCTTTTGCCATACCGCCGCCGGAACACACGGTGGAAATAGCTGGTGTTGTCATACCCGACCGCAGCGCAGACCTCCTGTATGGTGAGCCGCGTCTCCCGCAGCAGACGCGCCGCTTTGTCCAGCCGCTTGTGCAGCAGAAGCTCCTTGAAGGTGCTTCCCGTGGCACGCTTCACTTCCGCACTCAGATAAGGCAGACCCACATGAAATGCAGCCGCCACATCGGTGAGGCTCGCCGCACGGTAGTTCTCTTCGATTTCCCGCAGCGCGGCCTCCACCATCGGGCTGCGGATGCTGCCGTTCCGGGACATGTCAATGCATTCCGTATAATGCATCAGCTGCAGCAGCAAAAGCCCCATCGTCACCTGATTGATACGCCGGGCACCCGGCTGGCGGTTCACCAACGTCCACACCATATTCTCCACAAGATTCTGCACCGGCAGCACCTCCCGCACCCGAAAATGCAGATAGCTGACGGCAGCCCCTCCGGTGTACAGTTCCCCCAGTAAAAAACGCGAAAGAACATTGTCCATCCCCGCCATATTGAACGCCTCGTCAAAGAACTGGGGCAGCACAATAAAATTGACGGCGATATCGCCCGCGTCCGCCCGCTGGATGGCATGGCTCGCGTGCCGGTTCAGGAACAAAAGCTCCCCGGCCTCCAGCGTCACAAGCGCATCCCCGTCGATGCGGTGCACCGTTTTTCCACGGCACATATACATGATCTCCACATAATTGTGGCTGTGCCTCGGAAACGGTGCGAAGCGCGTATGGGGGCGGATGGACATCAGCTTTCCCTTCTCCAGCATCTTTGCCGCATCCACCTCAAACGCACGGCCCGAGGCGTACAGCGCCCGGTCCACACCACGGCCCTGCAGCAGCTCCCGTTCTTCCTCAGTGATCTGCGCCAGACGCTGCAGCAGGACTGCATCCATTCGTATCACTCCCCGCGCATCCTGAATCGTCAGCTTTTCTTTATCATACAGGGTAAGAACGGCAGATGCAAGACCAGCCTGTGGAAATCTGCCGCGATTCAATCCCTGGTGCCTGCATCAGCCTGCGCTTCTTCATCCTCTTTCTGCGCAGCATTTTCCACCTTTTCCAGAAAAGCATCCACGAATCTGTCCTCTATCTTTTTGTAGGCCAACACCGTCCCTTGTTCAATTTTCCTGTAAAGGCCAACAACCTTGCGCGCGAGCGCCGGTGTTTTTAATCTGTATTCGGGCATTTCCCATCTTCCTTTCTTACCGCATGGTGCGCAGTTCATCCACAAGCTCCGACAGCTGCGCCGGCGAAAACGTACTGCCGAGCATCATCGAAAGCCCTATCAGGCCCATAAATAAATCTTTCTTTCTGATGTGCATTTTCTTTCCTCTTTTCTTTTTTACAATCGATCTTATAAACGGCGGCCGTCCGCCTGTTCCGCCACCGCTTACTCCTTTATGCCGCGGCACAGCGGAATCAGACACAGAAGCAGAACGATTCCTGCAAAGCCAACCGCGACGCCCGGCACCAGCATACCCCAAAGCATGGTCATGCACATACCCGTTCCCAGTGCAAGTGTGCCCGCCAGCCCAATCAAGCCCCGAATCAGACTACGCCCACTGAAATGCCGCACGGCCGGCTTGCCTGACATAATACGATGCAACACCCACGCCCACAGCAGCACGGCTATCCCTGCCGCCCCGGTCCATACGCCCTGTACTGCAGCGCCCCACTCCGGCAGCAGGCACATGCACATTCCCAGTGCAAAAAGGCCTGCGCCCGGCACACACAGAAACATCGTGATCAAATCTCTCTTTTTCATATCCATATCGTCCTTCCGGCAAAATTCATGAGCTTTCGCTCACGTTCTGCACATGATTTTACAGTGTGTATGTTCGGGAAATATTCAAAAATTGTTTTTGAAATATTAAACAGCAAAACAGAAGGGCATCTTCCTGAAAGAAGATGCCCTGCAAAAAATATGCTGCTGTGCTTTACTCGTCCGCTGTTGCCTTTGTCTGAGCCTGTTCGGCGGACAGACGGTTGATCGCACAGAAGTAATCGCAGAATTCGGCTGCGGTTTCACCCTGGTCTGTACCGTCCATAACGCCGCACATATCCAGCAATATCCGCTGCATAACACGGCTGGAGAAATATTTGAAGACCACCTTTCCCCAGCGCGGTACAAACTCTTCCTGTTCAAAATAATTCCAGTATGGCAACATACTGCCGGACGGCAGATAAAGCTTGTATCTGTCGTGCGCCCTGATCATACCCTCCCGGCAGTAAGCGCCCCAAAAATCGTCCCGCACCATGAAAGCTCCCAAAATACGGCGTTCCTTCTCTTCACAGCCCGTCTCCAGAGTTGTCAGCAGACACGCCGAATTCGGCTTGAGCCTGCTGGGGATACGCGGCCTGTCCTTGGAGTAGCCGCTCAAATAAAAGCCTGTGGATACCGCGTCGGCTTCTGCCGCCGCTTTGGCTTCCTTCCACGGGATGTCAAAAGCCGCCTGCGAATACGGCGTAACTTTCATGGAGCGTATTTTCCCGAGCCGCTCCTGCCGTTCCAGTTCCTTTTGTCTTTCCGCACGTTCCGCCCGCAGCCTTCGTTCATATCCTGCCCGTATCTCATTTTGCTTTCCTGCGTCCTTCAGGGTCAGAAAGCGGGAAAATGCGTCCGGATACTGAAACCGTTTTTCCCCCTGGGCAAAGTCTATCGTAATGATATTCCCCGAAAGACCGGTTATCACGCCCGTTCCAAAAGCGTTGTGCCTGACCGGTTGTCCCAGCAACTGCATTGTTCTCCTCCCTTGCTGATATAAAAAGCCATCCCGCAGCCGTAATGCCGCACATCCGTGTTATTCCTCTGTTTGCTTTGCCGCGCGGGACGGGCCGCGCGTTTTATCGCTGATGCGAAGAACGATCTCCGTTTTGTCTGCTTGCAGATCCAATTTCCCGCTGTTGAGTTCCGGGATATCTCCGACCGTCAGCACCGTACCGCAGGGCATTCCCTCAACATCCACCGTTATCGTATCAATCATATCTTCCGGCAGGGACGCATATGGGATCTCCATAAGCATCCTTTCCAGTGCATCCGTCACCTTTTCCGTATTTGTCAAAAAAATATGGATGACGCTGTTCACTTTTTGATCCGCCTGCAGAGCTTGAAAACTGAGATGCAGAATATCATTGTTCAGCAGATTTACCGCCTTTTCCTTGATCTGCACCGGTATCTGCTGTCCGTCAAGCACAATTTTCAGCTTGCTTCCTTCCCGCTTCTGCTCCACCAGCCTGCGCGCGTCGGCTTCCTCAAGCTGGAGCGCCAGCGCTTCGCGCAAAGGGCCGCCGAAAACACTTCCCGGAACAAGCCCCAGCCGTCTCAGCTTTTTTGCTTTCACGGCAAAATCTCTTTTTTCCACTGTGATCATGTCCATCGTGTTGTTCCTCCCAATCAGATTTTATATATTTAACCGGCATACAGTGCATACCGGCCGTCGGCTGTTTTTGGATGGATAATAAAAAAAGAAGAGCTTCTTCATATGGCACCACGCGGCGCAATACTAAAAGCCCTTCTTGATAAGACGGTTCTTTTCCTATTCGTTTTATATAGTATAGCACAGACCAAATACAAATGCAACCATAGTTCCGTTTATACGGCTCCTCCCGCACGAAATCAGAGCCTTGTATCCCACATACCGCAAAATGCGTCCACCGGGCTGTTTCCTTTGAATTCCGATTTTCCTGTAATCTTTTCCACAGCCTGCCGGATCGCTTCACGGGAGCCGTTGTAGGTATTGATGCCGACAGGCACCATAGGCACGTCATATAAATGAAACGGATTTGCCACGCTGATAAACACAGTGGGTTTTTCAGCCGCATACCAGGGAATCTCCGGGCCCATCGGGATGCTCCAGTGCAGATTGCGCTCGTTTGTGGTGGAAAAACTTTGCACATCTGCAATAACAAATACTACATCGTATTTTTTTCGAAATTCCAGCACCGGGATATCCGCCAGCACCTTTTTGCCGTTGATGCCCTTGGGCGTCAAGTATTTGAAAGGATTCAGCCTATAGACTTCTACCGAAAACCCCTGCTTTTCCAATTCCTGTGCTAGATACTCCCTCGCCTTGTCCGCTTTGCCCAAAACCCGTGCCGCGAGAGAAACGCTGGACACCGAATAAAGGATTGCCCGTTTGTGGGCCTGCGGCGTTATGGGGAGCTGCGCCCTGCTGTTCTTCACCAGCGTGATCGAGCGGTCGATGATACGGGCTGCGGCCGCACGGTGCTCCGGACATCCAATGACAGACAGGCCTTCCTCCGCCGGCATCAGCGCATTTGTACGTTGTTTTTCGTGCAGCCGCAGCATTGCTTTGAACGCCAGAACGCGCAGTACCGCTTCATCCAGCCGTTCCTGCGTCAGTTGGCCGGACTCCAGCCCCTCCCGCATGAACCGCAGATCCTCGTCATGGTCGCGATAGTATAAAATCATATCGCAGCCGCTCTGCACGGCAATGGGCAGGAACTCACTGCGCCGCATTTTTCCTGTGAGGCCCACCATGTGTGTCGCGTCGGTGATGATAAGCCCGTTGAAGCCCAGCTTTTCACGCAGAAGGCCCTGCAGAAGTTCCGGTGCCACCGTGGCGGGCATAATCTCCTCGTCCCGTATGCCGGGCCGCAGCTTGCGGGAATAGGTAGGCTGCTGGATATGCCCCACCATGATGCTGGGTACACCCGCGCCGATCATTCCCTGGTACACCTTCCCGTAGGAGGCATCCCATTCCTCGCAGGTACAGTCATTTACCGTAGTGACGATATGCTGGTCCCTGTCATCACAGCCGTCACCGGGAAAATGCTTCATGCAGCAGGCGACGCCTGCCTCGTTTGCCCCTTTCATGTAAGCGAGGGCCATCTCCAGCACAGTGTCTGGATCGCTGCCGAAACAGCGCGTAGGAATAACACAGTTGCGCCAGTTCCGGTCAATATCCACAACTGGGGCAAACGTCCAGTTGCAGCCCACCGCCGCCGCCTCGCGGCAACCGTACAGTCCCATCTCATAAGCGCTGCGGGTATCTCCTGTGGCCGCGCATGCAATGCCTTCCCCGATTTTTGTGCCGCCTGTCATTGCACCGTTACCGCCCGCCTCCACATTGGCTGCGATGAGCAGCGGGATTCGGCTGTTTTTTTGTGCCGCCGCGTTTTGTCTGTACAGTTCCCGGGGCTTGCGGTTATTGTAGCGCAGGCCGCCGGATGGATATCTTCCAAGCAGTGCGGCGGTCTGCTTCCCGGTGTCGTTCCACAGCATATCCACAAACAGCTGGGCGATTTTTTCTTCCTGTGTCATGGCATTGAACGTGTCGTTTACCCAGCGTACGGCGTTATCGTCCAAATCGAATGGCTTGGCGCGCATATCAAAACTCATATCGTGTCCTCCCGTACGGCGTCATCCTCATTGAAACAGAGCCAGCAGCCGCTGCCACAAGCTGAGCGTCTGTGCCTCCTGCGCCGGTGCCCGCCGCGCCTCCGCTTCTTCAATGGCCGGCGTCGTCATTACAAACTGCACGGCGTCTACCTGCGTGTTTTTTTCGCTTACAAATGAGCATATCTCATAATCCGCACCTGTAAAGCCGTCAATCAGCTCGTCTATCTTATCATTGAGCTGGCTGTCCATATCGCTTGTACGGCCGCGCAGCTCCCCAGTGCCTTCGGCCAGCTCACTGCTGCCGCCCGCAAGCCGGGCCGCGCCGTCGGTCAGCGACCGAGACCCCTGCTGTAAGCTGGCCGCACCGCCCGATACCTGGGCCGCACCCGCCTGTAATCGGGCTGTGCCGTCCGCCACTTGAGACGCAGCCCGAGCTGCGCTGTCCACTCCATTTGTATATTGCAGCAGGCCCTGGTAAAATGCGTCAAATCCTGTCAGCTGCGTTGCCAGTGTATTCAGCGGCTTGATCAAAGCACTGTCCGCCCCAGTCGCCTGCTCTACCGCGGCGGCAATCTCGCTCTGGACAGCATCGCCCGCCATTGCAGACTCGATATTCATAGCGATAAGTCCCTGTACTTCGTCACTGACCATCTGCCCGTCAATCTGCTGCTGAATGGCCGCCTGGGTCTCCGGCATTGCCATCACGGCGTCCACTTGCTTTTGCACCTCGTTCTCCACCTGCGTATCGATCTGCTGCTGCACCTCCGGCGAGACCATCGCTGTGTCCGTCACCGTTTTCAGCAGGGCTTCTCTTTCCGAAGCAGCAAGCGCCGCGGCGGCGCCCCTTTTTTCCTCTTCCGTCATATTTTCTGCGCCGGGTTGGGTGCACACATTCTCGTAGGCAGCCGAAAAGATCTGTTCCTCCGTGATGCTTGCCTTTACCTGTTCACGTATGGCGGCGGTCACGCCGTCCCGAATCGGCTGTTCCTGTTTGCGCACCTCTGCTTCCGCCTGTGCGCGGGCGGCCCGAGTTGCCTGCTGCTCCACTTGTACCTGTACAGCAGCTGTCACTTCTGTCGTCACTTTTGCGCGGGCCTCTTCCGTTGCGGCTTTCAACGCCGCGCCGCCGATCTGCTGCTGTACATCCGCCAAAACGGCGGCATAGTTTTCGCGCGTCATTGGGGTATAGCTGAGACCGGTCCGCGTCAGTAGGTTCTCCAGCTGCGTGTTGGCCGCAGAAAGGAGCGAATCGAAAATCGTGCCCGCGCCGCTTTGCAGCGCCGCGCTCTGTCCCGCCAGCAGCGACAGGCCGCTGGACAGCTCGCTTGTTCCGCCCGCAAGCCCGGCCGCTCCGCCGCTTAGTGTGTTTGCGCCTGCCACAAGGCTGGCAGCACCTGAGGCGACGGCTGCCGCGCCGCTGTTCAGTTCCTGCGCTCCGGCTGCCAGCTCTTTCGCACCATCGTCCAGCTGCTGCGCGCCGTCCTGCAAGTCGTCGATCTGCCCGTCCAGCTCACTGGTGTCCGGCTTTTCCATATGAATCGCCAAGGGGACGGCATTCAAGGAAATACCCTCCATAGAGAAATCCGTCACATCCGTCTCGATGGTGAAAGAAAGATCCTGCCCCGGCAGCTTCATATAGCTCAGTTGCTTGTCAGCGCCCACATTTGCCTCTGTCGCGCCTTCGGTCTGGATATTGCGGCACTTCACGGTGTCCAGCAGCACTGTGGCCTGGACCATGTAGGCCTCATAGAAATCGCCGTCCGCCAATTTGTTTTTCGTGACGGATCCGCTGATTACCAAATGTCCGTTGGCCCCGGCAAGCTCATCGGCTGCGACGTTTTTTCCATCCAGCATATAGGCAACAGAGATATTCCAAGGAAGCTGCGCATCCTTCAGGTTCCCTTGATAATAGAACGTACCTGCCTCCGCGGACACTGTGACAGAGTCCCCATCCAGTGAAATGTCCGCTTCACTCGTCAGATTGCGCACCGAGGAATAGGCGCCGTAGTCCCGTATCTCCGTCTTGCCGTCCAGGGCAAACATATTGACAATATATATGTCTGCCACACTGCCGTCTCCGGCGAGGCTCACATATACATTTTCTTCTTTTTCGGTATTTGCCGTTTCCGCATAAACAGGAGCCATACAGGCTGCGGCTAAACATAGTGCGGCCGTCAATGCCGCCGCGCGTTGAATGAGGCGTTTCATAATGGAATGTCCTCCTTTAATAATTCTTTTCAAAACGCAGTCCCAGGCTTGTTTTCTGCACAAGTCCGTCGAACAGGCACAGGCAGGTGGGAAGCACGAACAAAACCATGCAGCATGACAGCACTGCGCCGCGGCCCACCAGATACCCAAGCTGGCTGATGACCCCGTTTGTGGACAGCGCACCCAGCATACTGCCGGCAATGCACAGAATGCTTCCGCTGGTCAGAATAGAGACGACTGTTTCGCGCACAGTGATACGCGCCGCATGCCAACGGGAATTTTCGCGCCGGTTTTCCAGGTATTTGTTGGTGAACAGGATGGCGTAATCTACCGTAGCGCCAAGCTGTACCGTATTGATGATCAGGTATGCGATATAATTCAGCCGTTCTCCCGTTAAGTATGGCACCGCAAGGTTCATCCAGATGGCGCTTTCAATGACGAATACAAGGATCGCGGGCAGCGAGAGCGACTTGAACGTGATGAGCAGGATGAGGAAGATCGCTCCTACAGCGATACCGTTCACTACGATATCGTCCTCTGTCACGGTGTCCCGCATATCCAGCGTGTTGACGGCTTCTCCCGCTATCAAATAGGCGTCCGGGTAATACTCCTGCGCAGTTTCCCGCAGCTGTGTGGCAACCGCGAAAGGGATCTCCCCGTCCACGCCTACGCTGGTGCTGATGACCATGCGCGTATAATGCTCGCTGATCAGCAGCTCCCGCTGCGTCTTTGGCACATATTCCTCCGGGATACTGCTGCCCACAGTATCTGTATAGCTGAGCACCTCCGTTACCTCGGGAATGGTCTTGAAAGCGTCGGAGAGCGCCTTTTCGCGGGCTGTGTCCCCCCTGGGAACCATACAGACGATCTGGTTGGAACGGCCAAATTCCTCGTTGATGCGGATGGCGTCCGCGCCGATCTGAGTGGAGGCATCCCCGTATATCTCGCTGGAGCCATAAGCAAAGTCGATCCTGTCTTTGGCGACAAAGGAAGGCACCGCCAGCAGAATGAACAGGATAAGCACCGGGACCTTCACCTTCATCACGAAGTAAGAAAATCCGCGGAACGTCGGCATGAAGCTGCGATGCTGCGTTTTGTCAATCAGCTTATAACACAGTACCGCCAGACATGGCAGAAAGACCAGCACGCACAGCAGCGAGAACACGATAGCCTTCGCCATGACAACGCCCATATCCGGCCCGATGCGGAAACGCATCAGGATCAGAGCGGCAAAACCGATCACGGTGGTGAGTGCGCTGGAGGTCACGGAAGAAAAGCTGTCCTTTACCGCGTGAGACATGGCATCCTGTACATCCATCCCGCTCGCCCGGAAACGGGAAAAGCTGTGCAGCAGAAAAATCGAATAGTCCATGCTGACGGCGAGCTGCAGCACGCTGCCCGCTGCATTCGTCACAAAGCTGATGGTCCCGAATGCAAGATTCGTGCCCATGTTCAGAACGATAGCCACACCGATGGTTGCCATGAAAAGCACCGGTTCAAACCAGCTCGTGGTGGTGAGCAGCAAAATCAGGAATACCAGTGGAAGCGCAATGGCCATAACCATCTTTAGCTCGCGGGTCGTAGAGTCTGTGGCCATACCCGTATTCACCGCCTCCCCGCTCATGGCGGCGTCCTCACCAACCACAGCGCGGATATCCATTAAATGACTGTACAAGTCATCCTCATCCACATAGCAGGTGAACAGCACGTTTCCCTCCTTGTACCAGCTTTCCACTGTGTCGGCGTCCAGCGTCTCCAGCGGCGCGTAAACATTGGCGTAATCATCCAGCCACATCACCTCCGACACGCCCGGCACCTGCTGGAGCTGTTTCTTCAGCGCCAGCGCCTCCGGAATCGCCGCATCCTCGATCATAATGCGGCAGTTGGCAGTTTTGGCGCTGTATTCCTCCTCCATTACATCCAGGGCAATGGTGGACGGCGCGTCCTTGGGCAGATAATGCATCATATTATAGTCTACCTTTACTCTGCGGCTGAGCAGTGCACACAAAACCGCCAGCACCGCAAACAGGGCAACGATGCCTTTTTTATGATGGAGCATTTTCTGGGCTATTTTGTTCATCCAACCGAACTCCTCAGTCTTTTCATTTTTGTACATATGTTGACTTTTGTTTCTGAATTGATTATAGTGGAATCAGATAATAAAATGCAATCAGCAGATTCCCGCTGATCTATGCAACTTTGTATAAATTCAACGGATATTGTACAGTTTTAAAAATTTTTTGCAGTCAACTCAATTGGCCGCAGTGGAGGTTCCATAAATGGCGAAAGCAGAATACAAAAGCGCAATTCGTTCACGCAGGATGCTCCAGCGCGCGCTGGTCGAACTGCTGCAGGAAAAGGAGCTTGATAAGATCACCGTTACGGACATCGTGACGCGCGCCGACATCAACCGCGGTACTTTTTATGCGCACTATGCAGACATTTCGGGCGTGCTTGACAGTATTATGGAAAATGTCTGCCAGACCATCCGGGAAGCGCTGGAAAAACAACCGCTTTGGGCAAAAGCTCCAGATGCACGCATTGTGCTGCAGCACTTGCAGCGCATGCTGGAAAGCGACCCGGAATTTTATCGAAATGCCATCCGCACCAATGTTTCCAACATCGTATTGGAAAAGCTGCGGGAATTCTTTATTGAACAGATGATGCAGCGCGAAAGCGGCTATGCTGTCCGCAACCATGAACAATATGTGTTTACCGTCCGGTTTGGTTCCGGCGGCGTTATCACTTTATATAAGGACTGGTTTTCCGGCAACCTGCCTTTTTCGCTGGACGAGCTGACCGAAAAGGCGGCGCAGGCCATCAACACAATGCTTGCGGGTTTGTAAGTTGTGTTTTTATATGCAAAAAGGCGCAGCATTCGGCTGCGCCTCAACATAAATGATAGATACAGTCTATATGGAAAACTAAATGTCGTTCATGTTTCACAAACGGGCCTATAAGAAAATGAACCCACTTACTGCAAACACCAAGCTTTCTATTAACAAAAAAACGCCAGAATCATACGATTCCGACGGTTTTAGCCCGAGTGTAATTATAGGATTCAGGAAAGTAGCTAAAGTGATTAAACATCAATTCCAATTACGTATATTGGAACTTGTATTGCGCTTTTGAAATAGGGCAGGTATTTTTCAACCTTTTCAAAATTAAGAGATCCCTCCCAGTTATGGCCATATTGGTTGGTCAAAAATTTTTGCATGGCTTTTGTAGTTGTGATATAAACACCGAAATCAATAAGATCCAAATTTGAATAGGATGCCATCTGGAACTTTAGCAAGTCAGTTCCCAAAAACGAAGCATGTCCAAATTGGACCTCAACAGCTATCCGTTTTTTTTGAAAATCGAATTTGCTGTATGCTTTCATATCCGGAGATACGCGTGGTTGCCCCTCCCAGCCTTTTTCCAAAAACAAATCATTTAGAATTTTAATAAATTCTTTACGATTTAGTTTGGAAAAATCAACACACGCTGCATATAAAATTGTTCAATTTCTGCTTTCTGGGCAAGACGGCTGTTAAAGAGTTCCTCTGAAAAGCGGAAAGAATACTTTTTAAGGCGTACAGCCATGCAATATCAGCTCCAATCACAGTAACAGTATAATTGAAGTATATCATAACGCGACAAAAAAGACCAGACAGCACAACAAATGTAAATAAAAAAGCGGGTAAGCCCCATAAGGACTTACCCGTGGTCCGAGTGGCGAGAGTCGAACTCACGGCCTCTTGAACCCCATTCAAGCGCGCTACCAAACTGCGCTACACCCGGACATTGCCGCCCGTTCCGGCGGCAAAAATTATTATACGTCATCCTTGCACTTTTGTCAACGTCTTTTTTTCATTTTCACGGCATGATATTTTCATGCAGACCTGCGGTTCCTGTCTCAGACTGTTTTTGTATTGGTCGTAACAGAACTGGATGATGCTGTTACGCTTGATCAGGCCGATAAAACTATTTTTTCCATCAATAACAGGCACAAAGTTTTGCCGCATTGCCGCCGCGATCAGTTCTTCCATGTCCGTATCCACTGAGACGCATTTGTTATCCCGCTTGCGCGGGATGCTCATGATCGGCATATCCTCGGCGTCCTGCAGATTCAAGTTATAATTCCGCTTCACCGCCCACAGGATATCACCCTCTGTAATGGTGCCAACATACTCTCCTTTCCTATTTAAAATAGGTATGGAGGAATAACGGTGGTACTCCATTTTCTCAATCGCCTGGCGCAGGGTGAAGTCATCATACAGATACGCCACCTCGGCCTTCGGCGTTAAAAAAAACAAAAGATTCATGCGATTATCCTTTTCCTCTCCTAAATTACTGAGGATCAGCCCTGATTCATTATATCATACTCACGAACAGGATGCATGAAAGATTTGTTAATTGAACACGCAGAAAAACCGGGGCTCGTTCCGATGAAACAAGCCCCGGCTTCTTTAGCGATACATTGTCCGGGCTGCATTCAGCAGGACTTTGGGGGCCTTGTTGTAGGGTGTGACAGGACATATCTTTTTGGGGATATCGAACAATGTGTACACGGCGATACGGGCCGCACGGACAGAATATTCCTCGGTGAACACCATATCCTCCGGTATCTCTACAAACTGGCTCACCATCGCAAAGTTTGTGCTGCCCTGCGGCACCACCGGCGGCCGGTCGGCCATTGCCCGCGGCTGGAATTGCGCGTCCACATACGGCATCATACACGGAATGACATTAACGACATCCGCCATGATCTCTTCCTGATGTTCTTCCCAGTGCAGTTGATGCAGCAGCTCTTTCAGGATCTCTGCTCCGGTACAATCTCTCATGGGCTTTTTCACATAATCTCCCACATGATCCGTATAAAGGCCGTAGCCCCAGAAAATCGTGGTATCCGGGTCCTGGGCTTTGAAGTGCGGTTGTGCCGCCACCACAATGCTCATACGCCACGAAGAATCCTTAAAGGTCATCAGCGCTCCGGAGCCGGGGATGTTGCCCGAATAGTTTTCGATCATCTTCAGCAGCCGGTTTCCTTTGCAGGTCACCGTAAAGCTTTCCCAGTTGCTTTCATTCACGTTGCCGAAGAACGGTTCCGGATTGCCCAACCCCGGCCGCTTCGCCGCCACCTTCGCCCACAGCTCAGCGGAAACCGGCTTTCGTTCCGGTGCCGGAGCCGGTGCATGCAGGCTGCCCAACGTGGCGGAATCCGTCATACAGGCATTTGTCATGATACATACGTCCCCCTCGCGCAGATCGACCGCGCACCCGTCCGCAAAATGCAGCGCTGTCGCCGTCAGCGCCTCCCCGGGTGCAAAATCGATATCCGTCACGGTACGCCCTGTTTCAAACCGAACGCCGTTCGTCTCCAAATAGGCTCTCAGCGGCAGGATCACGCTCTCATACTGATTATACGGCGTTCGTGTGACGCCCTCCAGCGTTTCAATACGCGGGAACTCAAAAATCATGCGGTTCATATAGCGCCGGAACTCGAACAGACTGCTCCATTTTTGGAAAGCAAAAGTCGTCTGCCACATATACCAGAAATTCGTTTCAAAGAAATGCGGGCCGAACCAATCCTCGATGGTCATATTGTCGAGCCGTTCCTCCGGTGTAAGCAGCAGCTTTGTCATTGCCAAGCGGTCCGCATTGTCAAAGCCCATGCTGCGGACATCGAGAATTTTGGCGTCCTTGTCGATCAGACGTGCATGCGCACATGTGGGATGCGCATGGTCAAAGTTCAAAATTTCCTCTGTGACGCTGCGCTGCGGTTGCTCCAACGACGGAATGCTGCGGAACAGCTCCCAGAAGTTTTCATAGGTCTCTTCGTTGAGCATACGGCCACCGCGGCAGACAAAGCCCTGCTGTACACTGCCCGCACCGTCGTTTGAGCCGCCCAAGACATCCATGCTTTCCAGTATGTGAATGTTGTGACCGTCAAAATTCGCATCCCGTACAAGGTATGCAGCCGCAGCCATAGATGCCAGGCCGCCGCCCACAAGATAAACCTGCTTATCGCCGTAATTACGGGGCTGGAGGCTTTCCTTTTCCCTGCGCATTCCCTGTGCCTGCGCCTGTTTTTTTACTTTGCTTGCCGCGTAAACCGCGCCGCCCGCTGCTGCGGCTGCCGCTGCGATGCCCAAAACCTTTTTATTCATAATGCTCATGCGCCCTTTCTCTTCGGGACATATGCCCCGTTTTCCTTTCGGTGGCATCAGTATACCGCCCGTCCGGGCGCATGTCATTATACAGTTGTACGCCCCTGTAAAAAAAGCAGACAATAACCATCGGTTGTACGTTTTTTAGACAAACCGCACATTTTGTCTATGGGCAAGTGTACTTCCATGGCGTAGGATAGAAGCGAAGTAAGGTGATGAGATGACCTTTGAACAAAAGCTGAAGGCTGCAGCGCTGGAAGCCGCCCTGCATCCCGCACTGCGGCACGCAGCCAAAAACCCGGCGCGAACGGCACGCAACCTCGTTGAATTTACCGCAGGCGTCGCCGGCGGCTTATTTGACGATGCACAAAAAGCCAAGCTGTATGATGCAGTCTATCCCATGCTGCAGGAAGCGGACCGGGAACACCTTTTCGCTCTGCTGGAACACGCCGCCGGACTTTGCGAATGACAAGAAGGACGCCGCAAGATCTGCGGCGTCCTTTTTGTTGTACATATTTCTACAAAGCAGGCTTTTCGCCCCGCTCTTCAACATAACGCCGGTATGCCAGCTTCTCACTGTCCTGTGCAAGCCGTTTTAGGCTGCGGGCCAGCTCCTCCGGCGGCGTTTTCATACCGGCAGACACCCAAGCTCTGACTGTTCCGCAGCTTCCGTAGGCATAAAAGTCTGCAAAAAACGCCTTGTCAGCATCCGGTACCGTGCCATTGTCCAAAGCTTCGACGGCCTCCAGGAAAAGTGCGCGCACCACTTTGAACAAATAGTTTCCAAAGGTGTCCGGCGTACAGCGCACCGTATTTTCGTAGAACTTTTTATCCGCGCGCATGGTCTCGAACAGCACTGCGATATGGCTGTCCCAGTTTTCCAGCGTAATTCCGTCGACCAGCCGCGCAAACCCCTCCGTATAATAAATCCAATTCAGCAGCTCATACTTGTCTTCAAAATGATAATAAAATGTCTGACGGTTGAGGCCGCAGGTGGAGGTGATATCCGCAATGCTGATCTTGTCAAAGCTTTTCTCGCGGCACAGTTCTTTCAAGGCTGCGGCAATGGCGTGTTTCGTGATATTGGAATCCGGCAAATCAGCGTTCCACCCTTTCCTTTTATTGTTTCCAGTATACGACGCCCACCGTATTTGTGCAAGCGCAAAACATTTTCGCACAATATTTTTCATCATTTAAATATTATTTTGTTGATTCGACTCATTATATATGGTATACTTAAAAAAAGCGTTCAACTTTCTGCGTGGAAAGGGGGACGCTTTTGAAAATGGGAGGCTATTATGGAAAAGCGCATCGTTAAATTGTACGCAAAGAACAACACCGTTCCCCTGAAGGTCGTTCCGGGCCATTTTGCCACCAACCATTCTCATGTAAATTACTATATCGACATGACAACGCTCAAAACGCGCCTGTCAGAAGCCGGGTCTGTAGCCGCTTCGCTGGCAGGCCTTTATATGACGAACACTATCGTGGACACCATCGTCTGTCTGGACGGCACCCAGGTCATCGGTACTTTGCTCGCCCAGGAACTTACACGCGCCGGATATCTCTCCATGAACGCTCACGGCACTATCTACGTGGTCACGCCGGAATACAACTCCAATAGCCAAATGATTTTCCGCGACAATATCCAGCCAATGATCCAGGGTAAGCATGTCATTGTCCTGATGGCCTCCGTCACCACAGGCATCACCATCCGCAAAAGCATGGAATGCATCTCCTATTATGGCGGCATGCTCGTGGGAATATCCGCGATTTTCAGCGCAGTAGACGAGGTGGAAGGCCAGCCCGTCAACGCAGTGTTCCACAAGGATGATATTCCCGATTATCAGAGCTGCGCCATGCACGACTGTCCGCTGTGCAAAGAGGGACGGCGCATCGACGCCCTGGTAAACAGTTTTGGATACTCCAAGCTGTGATAAAGCAAAAAAGAGCGGCTTCACGCCGCTCTTTTTGATTTGCGCTTCCCGCCCGCCTTCGTACGCAGCGGCGCACACGAGCCGTTTCAAATACCTGCGCCGCGCAGGATATCATTTGCAACAGGCGTATAAAAGAGCTTCTGCACCTCGTTGGGGTCATCCGTCAATGCAAGCAGCCACATCAGCTTTGCCACCACGGCCTCAGTCGTCATATCAAAGGCTTCCAGCACGCCCAGGCTGTTTTTCAGGCTGTGCCCCACATTATATATGCTCAGATCGCTGCCTTCGTTCTGCACCTGTGTCGTAACAACAACGGTCTTCCCTTTTGCTGAAGCCTTGCGGATAACCTCGTAAAACTCCCCGGTCTCACCCGACGGCACGCCGCCGACGCCAAAGCTCTCCAGAATGACCGCATCGTTTTCATCCAGAAGGAAGCGGAGCTGCCCCGCCGAAGCCCCCGGAATCAGCTTGAGCAGTGCCACACGGCTATTCAAAGCATCATAAAACACGGGTTCCGCCTGAGCCTGCGGGCGGATATAGGGTACCAGACAATTGTCCTGCACAACCCCCAGAACCGGATAATTAATGCTGGAAAACGCACCAAAGCTTTTGGAATAAGTTTTGCGCGCACGGGTCCCCAGGATCACCGCACCGCCGAACACAATCTGCACGCCCGGGATGCGTCCGTCACAAGCGCAGACAAAGCTGTCCAGCAGATTGGTCTTGGAGTCCGTAATATCCATGTTGATGGGCTTCTGGCTGCCGGTGAGCACAATGGGCTTGGGGCCCTGCTGAACAAGGTAGCTGAGTGCAGCGGCGGTATACGCCATCGTATCCGTGCCATGGCACACCACAAAACCGTCAAAGGAAGAATACGCTTCGCGAATGGCACGCGCGATCTCCAGCCAGTAAGCAGGAGACATGTTCGTGCTGTCAATGTTGCATACCTGGCGGCAGGTCACATCGCAAAGCTCGCGCACCGCCGGGACATATTTCAGGAACTGGTCCGTGGTAAGCTCCGGCACAAGCCCTGCGCCGGTCATTTCGGACGCGATGGTGCCGCCGGTACCAATCATAAGAACACGCTTCATGTCCATCACTCTCCCGCTTTATATTCTCCTGTACACTCAAAAAAATACGAAAAGCGCCGGACAATTTCGTCCGTCGCTTTTGCATTGGAGGTGCCGACCAGATTTGAACTGGTGCATAGAGGTTTTGCAGACCTCTGCCTTACCGCTTGGCTACGGCACCATAAAACTTTGGCGCCGCAGTTGAAGCTACAGCGCCAAATTTTCATGGAGCGGATTACGAGGCTCGAACTCGCTACCTCCACCTTGGCAAGGTGGCGCTCTACCAGATGAGCTAAATCCGCAACTGCAAGTGGTATTATAACGGCAAGAGACGCTTTTGTCAACTGTTTTTTGAAAAAAAGTGGTTCCGTACCCTTTGCCGGAGGTATAACCCTTTTACAGTAAAAAAGGGAATATCTGAAGGCTTTTGTGTCCTTAAATGACTTGCTTTTTTGCAACCCTTATGATAAAATGGTTTGAATAATTATTATGGGAGGTTTATGCCGTGGTTATTTTGGGAATTGACCCGGGATATGCCATTGTGGGTTTCGGCGCCGTGGTATATGAAAACAATCGGTTTACCGTTCTTGGCTATGGAGCTATAACCACCAGAGCCCACACCGAATTCACCTCCCGCCTTGAAGAAATTTATGACGGAATGAACGAGCTTATAACAAAATTCCGACCCGACTGCATTTCGGTGGAAAAGCTCTACTTTAATACCAACACCACAACCGCCATTGCCGTTGCCGAATCAAGGGGATGTATACTTCTTGCCGCAAAAAAGGGGCTTGTGCCGGTTTATGAATACACGCCGCTGCAGGTCAAGTCGTCGGTGACCGGTTACGGAAGGGCCGAGAAAAAGCAAATAATGGAGATGACCCGTATAATGCTGGGACTGGAAAAAATCCCCCGGCCGGACGACGCCGCCGACGCATTGGCTCTTGCCATATGCCATGGGCACAGCTCGGGTTCGCTGCTTTGCAAAAAAAGTTTATAGGAGAAAAAAATGTTTTATTCTTTAACCGGAAAACTTATGCTGCTCAGCCGAGATAAGGCTGTCATAAGCTGCGGAGGGGTGGGATTTAACTGCACGGTATCCGAAAACACCTACCGTGAGCTTATGGGAAAAGACGGGGAGGTCACCCTTTTTACCCACCTTAACGTGCGGGAGGACGCCCTCGATCTTTTCGGATTTTACTCCCGTGAGGAGCTGGAGCTTTTCAAACTGCTCATCGGCATTTCGGGCATCGGCCCAAAAGCCGGGATTTCCATACTTTCCGCCCTTTCTCCCGAAAGGTTTACGGTGGCGGTAATGTCGGGAGATTATAAAGCCATAAGCGCCGCTCAGGGGGTTGGCGCAAAAACGGCGCAAAGGGTTGTTATGGAGCTTAAGGATAAACTCGGAAGGGGAGATAAACTCCTTAAAGGGGAAGCCGAAAGCGTCGGAGCCCTTTCGGCCTCGGCCAACGCCTCGGATGCGGTGGTGGCCCTTGAGGCTCTGGGATTCCAGCGCTCGGACGCATCTCTTGCGGTGGGGAAACTCGACAGCTCCCTCGACACCCAGACGCTCATAAAGCAGGCCCTTAAAATTTTGGGAAAAAACAGATGACGAGGAAAAATAAATGATTGAAAACGAAATGGATTTTGAAAACCGAATGGTTTCTCCCGATTTTGTGCCGGGTGAGAGCGAACTTGAAAACTCTCTTCGGCCCAAAACGCTTGAGGACTATATCGGTCAGGAAAAAGCCAAGGAGAACCTTTCAATATACATTAAGGCGGCAAAGCAGAGGGGAGAGCCTCTTGACCATGTACTGCTTCACGGACCGCCCGGTCTTGGTAAAACCACCCTTTCGGGAATAATTGCAAACGAAATGGGGGTCAACCTTCGCATGACCTCCGGCCCAGCCATCGAAAAGCCGGGGGATCTTGCGGCCCTGCTTACCAACTTAAACGAGGGAGACGTGCTTTTCATTGATGAGATACACCGGATTTCCCGAAACGTTGAGGAGGTTCTTTATCCGGCCATGGAGGACTTTGCTGTGGACATTATCATAGGCAAGGGTCCGTCGGCCCGGTCGATACGTCTCGACCTTAACCGGTTTACCTTGGTTGGAGCAACCACCCGCTCAGGGCAGCTTACCGCTCCCTTGCGCGACCGTTTCGGGGTCATGCTGCGCCTTGAGCTTTACACTCCCGAGGAGCTGGCTAAAATTGTCGTCCGCTCGGCCGGAATACTGGGTATTGAAATAGATTCGGAGGGTGCTCTGGAAATTGCCTCCCGTTCGAGAGGTACCCCGAGAATAGCCAACCGTCTTCTCAAACGGGTGAGGGATGTGGCTGAGGTGCTCTTTAATTCAAAGATAACATTGGAGGTTGCAAGGTCGGCTCTGGACAGGTTTGAAATCGACGAGCTGGGTCTTGACGATTTCGACCGAAGGCTGCTGACCTCCATGATATACAATTACGGAG
>ERZ827524.1551-NODE-1551-length-20795-cov-9.645757_pt1 | contig 20795 bp, 18 predicted proteins | sample MGYA00519702_ERZ827524 | MGnify/ENA primary metagenome ERZ827524 (study PRJEB31778, sample SAMEA3449341) | human gut metagenome | biome: human gut; feature: human-associated habitat; material: faeces | place: United Kingdom | collected 2010/2012 ...
TTGTTTTCGATTTTCATAGGTGCAATTCCTCCTGTTATCGGTTGAGTTGATTGGCTACATCGGCGCGAACAGCGGCGGTGATAATGCGCAGCAGCGCCTGCTGGCGGATGACCTCCTGGCAGAATGCCACGGCCAGATCCTCCGGCGTTAGGTTGATGTCCTCGCACAGACACAGCAGCTCGATCCACTCGTCATCGGTCATGTTTACTTCAATGGTTGTCTTACGTTCGTCGTTCATGTGTACAAGTTCCTTTCTATAAAATAGAAAAAGAGAAACACCATGCAGGCCGAAGCACTACACGGTGTCATGAGTGTGACAAATAGGCCGATTCCGCTTGCAAAACGGGAGCTAAACGGGTATAATATCCCATGCGGTGCGGATTCGTCCGTTGTGTAGGTGCGTTATCACCTGCGCAGGCTTTGGGGAGTTGGCCCTCCTCAAAGCTGCCGTTGTTCTTTTTTCTAATTCAACTATACCACGAGCGCATCTATATGTCAATATATTTTGTCTATATTTTAGATTAAATTTTCTTTTTATTGACACTCATAGCTTTATACGGTACGATAACCCTTAGGGAGGAAACAATATGGGTTGGTCTTATGAAAGACTTTGGATTATGCTGATCCAGAGGAAAATGAACAAGTCCGCATTGCGTGAAAAAGCGGGGTTGACTACTGCGGCACTGGCGCACATGGGTAAAGGGGAACCTGTTACCATGGAAGCATTAGGCAAGATATGTAAAACACTGGATTGTCGTCTTGAAGACATTGTAGAATATGTGCCTGAGGCGTAATTAAAATTCACTGTATAAAGAGATGTCCATCGGCGATGCCGATGGACATCTCTTTCAGCCTGTCAAAGAACGCCAGTTCTCGTTATGCGAGAGCTGGCGTTTTAGTCGTATCAAAGAAGAAATAGGGCAGAAAAACAAAGAAATCAGAGCGGCTCCACTTCCAGAGGGCCAGTTTTTTGAGATTCATAGCAGCATATTTAAGCCTCACCCATGCTGAGACACGGGCCAGACCTCGGTGGTGTGTATAGCGCATGGCATGTTTTTCTTTTGCATCCGCAAAAACACGCTCAATGGTTTGTTTTTTCATGGCATAGATTTCTTTGCCGCGTTCCGTTTTCCGCAGCTGTTCAACTAAGTCGAGAAATTCCTGCCAGATATGGGTTGTGAGCATCCGCTGTCCGTTTTCATTTGCACCACAAGCGCTTCTGCAGGGACAATCTTTGCAGACCTGGGTGGCACTGCGGTAAGTTCGTTTTCCATCTTTGCTGGTAGTTGTATGTCTCAGTTCATGTCCTCCGGGGCAGACAAAGCTGTCATTTACCACATTGTAGGTAAAATCCCAAGGCTTGAACTTATCCTTCTTTCCTTTGTATCGGGTATAGGGCAGAATTGGGATCCTGCTGTCCTCAATTACTTTTTTGGCAATCCACGGGGTCTTGTAGCCGGCATCCATCGTTACAAATTTGACTTCTGGAAATCTGTCTGTGACCTTGTCATATACTGCGTCCCAGGCCACGCTGTCACTTACATTTCCTGAGGTGACTTCAACACCCAACACAAAGCCGTGCTTGTCGCAGGCTGTATGTGCTTCGTATGCAAATTGCCGTTCGTGTTCTCCTTTTACGAACATTCCGCAGTCCGGGTCTGTGGTGGAAACAGTCTTTTCTGCGGTTTCCTGTGAGCCTCCACCCCCTGGGGATGGTTTTCATCATCCTCATCTTCAATGGGCTTCTTGCCCAGCTTTTCTCTTTCCTCATTGACCTCTCTGCGAAGCTGACCAGAGTAGACCTTTGCTGCCTTCGCAACCTGTTCATTCTGGAACTTTTTCTTGTTGGCGCTGACCTTGATATGGGTGCCGTCAATGAAAATTGCGCTGGGGTCCAGCATTCTGTTGTTCAGTGCTTTGTTGAGAATATGCTCAAATATCTCACTGGTCAGCTCATCCGGGAAGCGCTGGCAGAAGGCATAGCTCACCGTCGCAAAGTGGGGGATATTATCCAGCAATCCATACCCAAGAAACCAACGGTAAGCATTATTCACCTGAATTTCCCGGTAAGTCTGCCGCAGAGACGGTATCCCAAACAAATGCTGAATGAGTACCATCTTGACCAGCACAACCGGATCTGTGCCGGGACGGCCATTGTCATGGCAGTAGTACGGGTCCAGCCGCTCATACAGCCACTCATAGTCCATAACTCTCTCTATTTTGCGCAGCAGATGCTCCTTTGGCACCAGCGCCTCCAAATCTACGATGATTGGCTCATGCCGTGCGTCTTTTCTCCAGCCTTCCATGTAAACACCCCCGTTTCTTCTATAATAGCAGAAGCAGGGGCGGTTGCATAGTTTTTTGCCTGTTTTGGGGCGTAAATGCGCGCTGGATTTCATTTTTCCGCTCCCGGTAAGGCGGTTTGGTAGTTTTGCACAGAAATCATTTCCTCCTTTTGGCGTTGCCGGCAGCAGATGAGTATTGACATTTTTCTCCAAAAACAGTATTATCAAATACAGGATAATACAAGATAACACAGGATATGAGAAGTTGCGCGGAGAGAAGCTATGAGATGGATCGCAGGGATAGATGGCGGCGGCAGTAAGACGGCAGTTCTGCTGCGCACTGTGGATGGAAAAGAGACGCGAACGTGCCGCGTGGGCAGCATCGATCCCGCGGAGTACGGCGTAGAGGGCTATGCCGCCGGTCTGCTGGCCGCGTTGACACAGCTGGGTGTGACGGCGGAGCGCGTGGCCGCCGTATGCATCGGCATTCCCTGCTTCGGCGAGTATCCGGAGCTGGACGCCGCCGTATCGGCGCGGACGCGACAGCTGTTTTCCAATGGCGCGGTGCGGTGTGAGAACGACTGCTATGTGGGCTTTGCCGGTGCGTTTGGACTGAAGGCCGGTATCAATGTGGTAGCCGGAACCGGAGCCATCGCCTATGGAGAAGACGAGGAAGGGCATGCCGCCCGCAGCGGCGGATGGCACCATGATTTTTCGGATGAGGGCTCCGGCGTATGGCTGGGGCGTGAGTCGTTTGCGCTGTTTGCCCGGCAGATGGACGGCCGCGCACCCCGCACGGCGTTTTATGAGATCTTTCGGGAAGGACTGGGACTGCGGCGGGATACGGATGTGATCGACTATTATGCGCGGCGCTGCGCGGGAAACCGGGCGGAGCTGGCAAAAACGCAGGAGCTGCTGCTGGCGGCCGCTCAGGCCGGAGACAACAGCGCCGCCGCGCTGTACCGAAAGGCGGCCGGCCACTTGTGTGAGACGGCAGCGGCGGTGTACCGGAAGCTGTGCTTTCAGGAGCCGGTACACATCTCCTATTCCGGCGGCGTATTTCAGGTCAGGGACTTTTTACTGCAGCCATTCCTTCGGCAGGTGCGGCAGGCGATCCCCGGCTGCGTGGCGAACTCTCCGCTGTATACGCCGGAGGAGGGGGCGGCGCTGGCCGCGGCCCGGCTGCTGGAAAAGGAGGCGTGAGCGGGGATGGGCTTATACTATCAGGCGTTTACCGGCGGCGCGGCAGGGCGTGGCGTTACCGCGGAGGATATTCTTCGCAGACTGCGGAACGTACCGGTACAGGCTGTGATCGTGGGATGGTCGGAGGATCCGGCGCTGTATCGGGAGCTGGGGGAAGCTCTGCACCGCCGCGGCGCAGAGCTGTGGCTGTGGTTTCCCGTGTTCTCCGAGCATACGCTGCGGGAGGGCCTGCGCCGCCAGACCGGTCTGTTGACCGGCGCGCCTTTGGGCGCGCGGGTATTTGACGGAGACGAGACATTTGATTTCTGCTGCCCCTCGCAGGCGGGGCTGGCGCAGCGCCTGCTGGAGAAATACGACCGTGATTTTGCGGGATGTGCCTTTGACGGCATGTTTTTGGACCGCATCCGGTACCCCTCTCTGACCGTGGGCGCGGAGGCGCTGTTTGGCTGTGCCTGCGGGGAGTGCCGCGATTGGCTGGCGGAAAACGGGCTGCCGCGTCAGGTGCAGGATGACCTTGCGCAGCGGATCGCGGCGCGTATGTCGGATGAGGATTGTATAGACCCGCTGGGACTGCTCCAATACTGCGCGGGACAATACATCTTTGCGGATCCGGCGCTGGAGACGCTGCTGCGGCTGAAGTGCCAGCGGATCGAAAGCGTGGTGCGTGTGCTGTGCGGCGGTTTTCGGAGCCGGGGTATGAAAGTGGCGATGGATCTGTTCGCGCCGTTTCTGGCACCGCTGGTGGGGCAGGATTACAGGCGGCTCGGGGCGATGGCCGATTTTATCAAGCCGATGCTGTACCGGCATACCTACACACCGGCAGGGCTGTCCTTTGAACTGGACGCCATGGCGCGAGCCGTCAGCGAAGCTGCGCCGGCGGCCTATGCGGCGCGGCGGGCATATTTGAGACAGGTGACCGGCATGGACGGTGATACCGGCGGCTTCTTTGAACGGGAGCTGGCGGCGATCCCGCCGGTGGGGTGCGTCGTGCCGGGGATCGAATTGCATACGGCGGAAGGGCTGCCTCCGGTGCGGCGGACGGATATTGCGGACAGCGTACACCGGGTAGAGCAGGCGGGCTATTTCGACCGCGTGGCCTGCTGGGACATTCTCAGCGCGGATCAGAAAGCCATAGAGACGTTTGCCGGTATTGCGGGGAGGGATCAGGATTGAGCGGTTGGCTGGAATTTGAAGATATTTGCAAAAACTTCCACGGCGTAGCGGCACTGAAGCATATCAGCTTCAAGGCGTACAGCGGACAGGTTTTGTCGCTGGTAGGCGAAAACGGCGCAGGGAAATCCACGCTGTTGAAGATACTGGGCGGAGATTACCAGCCCTCCTCCGGAACCTACCGCATCAACGGGGAGGAGAAACACTTTGCTTCCCCCTACGAGGCGATCCGCGCAGGCGTGGGGCTGATCTATCAAGAACGGCAGATGGCGCCGGAGCTGACGGTGGCGGAAAACATTTTTATGGGTGCGCTGCCGAAGAAGGGGCCGTTTGTGGATTTCAAGACGCTGTATGCCAGGGCCAAGGCGCTGCTGGAGGAGTTCGGACTGGACATTGCACCGACGGAGAAGCTGAAAAACCTCTCTGCCGCGATGCAGCAGATGGTGGAGATCATCAAGGTCTATTCCCGCCGTCCGAAGCTGATCGCCTTTGACGAACCCACCACGGCGCTGACGGAGGCGGAAGCGGAAAAGCTGTTTTACATCATTGAGGAAAAGCTGAAGAAGCAGGACATCATCATTCTGTATGTATCTCACCGGATGAACGAGGTCTTCCGTCTTTCGGACCGTATCGTGGTGTTTAAGGACGGCGAACTGGTACACACCGCCGTCACGGCGGAGACCGACGAGGAGGCCATCGTGCAGCGCATGGTGGGCCGCCCGTTGGAAAAGGTGTTTGGCGAGCTGAAGCGGAACGCTCCGGCGGAAGACTGCATCCTGCGGGTAACAGGCTACTCCGGCAGGGGCTTTCAGGACGCCTCCTTTACCCTGCGCCGGGGCGAGGTCATCGGTTTTTACGGATTGGTGGGCGCGGGACGGACGGAGCTGATGCGCGGCATTTTCGGCGCGGATGAGATCAGCGGCGGACAGCTGGAGCTGAACGGTGAGTGCCTGCGTTTCACCTCGCCGGGACAGGCGGTGAAAAAGGGCGTTGCCTTTTTGACCGAGGATCGGAAGGATCAGGGAATATTTTCCCAGCAGGGCGTGCGGGAGAATATCAGCGTCGTCAGTCTGAAGAAATTGAAAAACCTGTGGTTTCTCAGCAGCCGGAAGGAAAATCAGTTTGCCCGGGAGCAATGTGAGAAGCTGACGGTGAAAACCAGCTCCATTCACAAGAAGATCGCGGAGCTCAGCGGCGGCAATCAGCAGAAGGCACTGCTGGCACGCTGGCTTGCGATGGATCCGGAGATCCTGATCCTGGACGAGCCTACGAAGGGCATCGACGTAGGTGCCAAGGCGGAGATCTACCGCATCATCCGGGACATTGCGGCGCAGGGGATCTCGGTGATCGTCGTGTCGTCGGAGCTGCCGGAGATCATCGGACTCAGTGACAGGATATATGTGATGAAGAGCGGGCGTATCGTCAAGGAGCTGCCGGCCGCGGAGGCTACCGAGGAGACGGTTATCGCGTGGGCCATGATGACAAATAACGCCGGAGGGACGCAACAATGAAAGACAAATCCTTGAAGGAGATCGCAAAAAAAGTAGTGGATTCCAACTACTTCGTGCTGATAGCGGTGTGGATCATCATGTGCATCGTATTCACAAAGCTGCAGAGCAACTTTTTTTCCTATCGCAATATGCTGAATATCCTGACCTCCGGATCGCTGGTGGGTCTGCTGTGTATCGGCGAGGCCTATCTGATTATTGCCGGCATGATCGAGCTGTCGGCAGGAGCGGTGGCGGCGTTCTCCGGCGTACTGGCGGCGATTCTGGCGCGGGACGGTCTGCCCTTGGGGGCAATCCTGCCCATCACCATCGCCGGAGGCCTGCTGTTTGGCCTGCTGAACGGACTTCTGGTGACAAAGATCAAGCTGCAGCCATTTATCACCACGCTGGCGACCATGTCCATCGCCCGGGGGCTTGCCTACATCATCTGTCAGGTTAAGCCGGTGCGCATCGCCAATGAGTCTCTCAATGCCGTGGGATCCCTTCAGGTGCTGACGGTGCCGCTGCCGGTGCTGATCCTGGTGGTGCTGATCGCGGTCTTCGGCATTCTGCTGGCCAAAACGGAGTTTGGCCGCAATGTGTATCTGGTGGGCGGAAACCCGGAGGCAGCCCGTCTGGCCGGTATCAACGTCAATAAGATCAAGGTGCAGCTGTTTATGATCTCTGGCGCCATTGCCGCGCTGGGCGGAGTGATCCTTGCGGCGCGCATGAATTCCGGCCAACCGGGCGCGGCGGCCAATGTGGACACGGACGCCATTACGGCAGTGGTGCTGGGCGGCATCGCCATGACCGGAGGTACCGGCACCATGTTCGGCACCTTCCTGGGATTGCTGGTGCTGCTGACGCTGAACAACGGCCTGCTGGTGCTGGGCGTGACGACCTATTGGCAGAATGTGGCCAAGGGCGTGGTGCTGGTCTTTGCGCTGGCGCTGGACTTCTACCGGACGAAGCGCCGCAACAAAGTAAAGGAAACACCGCACAATTAAAGCTGCGGCGCGTTGCGGAGATGTTGTGTCCTGACTTTGCTGCGAAACCGCGTCCCGTCAGTACGCAAAATTTGCGCGCAAATCGCGCTTGTTCCATGATGCGGTGCTGCCTGAAATCTATATGATCATGCGAAAGCATGGCAAATAAAAAAAGGAGAACGTACACATGAAAAAAATGATAGCCCTGCTGCTGGCGCTGGTAATGGCGTTTGCGCTCGTTGCCTGCGGCGGCCAAGAGAACAACCAGACATCCGGCAACAAAGAAGGTTCGGACAAGATCCTGATCGGCGCCATCTACCGCGACCTGACCCAGACCTGGTTTGAAAAGGAATCCACTGCCGCCAAGGCCACCGCGGATGAACTGGGTATCGACATCCTGATCGGTGACGGTCAGGAGGATCCCGCTGTGCTCATCGACGTGCTGGACAGCTTCATTACGCAGGGGATTCAGGGACTGGTCATCAACACCTGCGATCAGGGCCTGAGCCAGACCATTCTGGATAAGTGCGCGGCCGCCGGTATCCCCGTGTGCGCCGTGGACGTCCCCCTGATCGACGACAACGGTACGCACATTGCCCCCGCCGTGATCCTGGACTCCTATCTGTGCGGCCAGCAAACGGTGGAATGGCTGCTGAACTATGTGGAAGAAAACGGCGGTATGAAGGATCCCGCCACCACCGGATTCCTGATCCTGGCCATGGAGACTGCCACCAGCTGCATTCCCCGCGCCGACGGCCAGTATGATTATTTCACCGAGAAATGCCCCGACTTCCCCGCAGCCAACATCTTCCGCGTTGACTACGGCGCAGGCTCCACGGAGACCGGCTATGACGCCGCTGCCGCCACCATCACCGCCCATCCCGAGATCAAGACATGGTATGTTGTCGCCGCCAACGACGAGGGCGTTGTAGGCGCGGCTCGCTTCCTGGAGGAGACCGGCATGGATCAGGACGCCGTGTGCGTAGGTATTGACGGCTATCTGGCCTCCGACGAGTTCAAGAAGGAGTCCTCCCCCGTGAAGGCGTCCGCCTATCTGGATTCCGGCACGGTGGCCAAGGTCTCTGTTACCGCGGTGTATGAGAATATCGTCAACGGCACCGAGATCTTCGGCGAGTATAAGAAGGACGGCGAGCAGTTCGGTACCTATCCGTTCGGCTCTGTCATCGTGACCAAGGACAATTATACCGAGATCATGGGCGACGCTGCCAACTGAGAACCACAGACCGCGGCGGGCGACCCACAGCGGCCGCCCGCCGTTTCCCCTTTAAGATTGGGAGGATACACGAATGTATAATACTGAAAAAGAGATCCATGATGAGCTGAACAGCATAAGCAAGTGCCTGCAATTGGTCTGCGGGAAGGAGGACGAGATCCTGCGAACCTTTTCCGGCGCTAGGCGGATGTGGTTCATCGGCAGCGGCTCCAGCTTTTGCCTGGCCAAGTCCGCGGCGGCAATGTTCACCATGCGGTGCGATATTCCCTCTCTGGCGGTGGCGGCAGGGGATCTGCTGCTGCATACCGAGCGGTATCTGAATGCCGTAAAGGGCAGCGTAGTGGTGTTTGTATCCCGCTCCGGCATGACCAGCGAGGTGCTGCGGGTCTATGATCTGGTGGCAAAGCTGGAGGGCGTATCCACCGTTTCACTGTGTGCCAATGCGGCGTCCACCCTCAACGACGCCTGCGACCTGTCCCTGTGTGTGCCTTGGGCATTTGACGAGAGCGTGTGCCAGACCCGCACCATTGGCTCATTCTTTGCCGCGCTGGCGATGATCTGCGCACTGGTGTCCCGCGATACGCGGCTGCAGGAGCAGCTGAAGGCGGTCAGCCGTATGGGCGGTGCGCTGGACGAGCGGGTATTGCCGCTGGCGCGGCAGCTGGCCGAGAAGGACTGGGATCATGTGGTGGTGCTGGCGGATGCGGAGGCCGCCGGGGTGATGGAGGAAGGCGCGCTGGCCTTCAAGGAGATCTGCTGTCTCAACTCCAATTTCTACAACCTGCTGGACGTGCGCCACGGGCCGGTGGTCATGATCGACGAGCGCACCTTCGTCTTTGCCTTTCTGGAATCCGCGGGTCAGACAGAGCAGGCGCTGTTGGAGGATCTGCGGAAAAGAACCGGCTATGTGGTCAGTTTGGGACCCTTTGCGGCGGCAGAGGGGGAGGATACGCATTTCGACACCGGAGAGATCACCGATCCTGTGGCGGCGGCTATCCCGGCGCTGTACCTGCTGCAAAATGTGGCGCTGTATAAGGCGCTGAAACGTGGCGTAGACCCAGACCGACCCAATGGGCTAAGCGCATGGATCCGCCTGTGAGAGCAATTATGGGAATGTTACAGAAGATCGCAATGGAGAATAAGACCGGCCGGCAGATCGGGGTGTTCTCCGTATGCACCTCCAATCAGCTGGTCATCCGCGCGGCGCTGCGGCATGCCGGAAAGCGGGGATACCCGCTGGTGCTGGAGGCGACATCCAATCAGTGCAATCAGTTTGGCGGCTATACCGGCATGACGCCGAAGGACTATATGGACATGGTTCACCATTTGGTGGAGGAAGAGGGCTGCCCCGCTTCCCAGCTTATTCTGGGCGGGGATCATCTGGGACCGCTGGTCAGCTGCCATAAGCCGGAGCGGGAGGCCATGAAGGACGCGGCGGATATGATCCGTGCCTATGCGGCCGCCGGGTTCGGCAAAATACATATCGACACCAGTATGCGCCTTGGCGATGACGACCCGCGGCAGCCGCTGGCACCGGAGGTCTGCGCCCGCCGCGCGGCGGAGCTGGCGCTTGTGGTGCGGGAGACCTGCCGCGCACTGCCTGATGCGGAACAGCCGGTGCTGGTGGTCGGCAGCGAGGTACCGATCCCCGGCGGCAGCTTGGTGCATGAGGACAGTGTGACCCCCACCTCTCCAGTGGAGATCGCCCGGCAGATTGCCGCGTTCCGGGAGGCATTTGCCCAAAAGGGACTGCCCTTCGGGCAGGTGATCGGCTTCGTGGCGCAGCCGGGCGTGGAGTTCGGCGACGACTTTGTCAATGCCTACGCCCCCCGGCGGGCCGCGGGACTGATGGCGCAGATGCGGGGCTACCCCGATCTGGTGCTGGAGGGACATTCTACCGATTACCAGACGCGGGAGTCACTGAGTAGTCTGGTGCGGGACGGCGTGGCGATCCTGAAGGTGGGCCCCGCGCTGACCTTTGCCCTGCGTGAGGCGCTGATGCTGGCGCAGCAGGCGGCCGGCCGGATGGGCGTAAATGTGGATTTTACCGGAGCCCTGGAAAACGCCATGCTGGCGGACGACAGATACTGGAAGTCCTATTACAGCGGCACGGAGCGGGAGGTGGCCTATAAGCGCCTGTTCAGCTTCTCGGATCGCTGCCGTTACTATCTGCCGGATCCCGGCGTGGAGCAGGCGGTGCAGACGCTGCTGACGCAGTGTGGCGATCTGCCGCCGGCGCTGCTGAGCCTGTATTTTCCCCGGCAGTATACCAAATACCGGAACGGACAGCTGGGCAGCGATCTCCGCGCCGTCATCCTTGACCGTATCGGCGATGTGCTGGACGACTATGCCGCCGCCTGTTTTCCGGCGTTATATGAATAGCTATCTCTCTGCCCTTCTTTCGTAAGAAAGGCAAAAGACCGCCACGTTTGTGGCGGCCTTTTTGCCGGATATGGTCAACGAACGGAGAGTTCCACAGAATAGACGAACATGTCGCCCCGGACATAGCTGATGTTTTTTTCGATCACAACATTGTTGTGATAGGTGATGCGGGTCAGATAGATGGCGGCGTCGTTTTGCCGCTGATCCAGCATTCCCGCCGTTTCCTGATCCAGCAGGATCGCCTTCAGCTTTTCGTTGGCGCGGGTGGGGATGATATTGTACTTCTTTAAGGAGTTATACAGCCCCAAAGACTGCACCTGCTGGGCATGCAGCTCCGGACAGATGGCGCAGGGAATATAGGAAAACTCCCGTGCATAGGGCTGCTCACCGGCAAAGAAGATCCGCTCGATACAGAACACATTGTCGTCCTGCCGGATATTCAGATCCGCGGCCAGCCTGGCGTCGGCGGGAACGATGTCGAAGTGGCGCATGGTGCTGTATGTGCTGACGCCCCGGCTGCGAAGATCCTCCCGAAAGCTGTAAAAATGGGTCAGAGGCTGTTCGATATACTTTCCCTTGACATAGGTGCCTTTTCCCTTGATGGTGTAGACATAGCCCTCCTGCACCAGCAGATCAATGGCCTTCCGCACCGTCACGCGGCTGACGTTGTATGCTTCGCAAAGCTCGTTCTCGCTGCTCATGCGGCTCTGGGGCGGCCATTTGCCGTCCTGAATATTTTTGACAAGAATGTCCTTCAACTGGTAGTATTTTGTAACGGGAGACGTTGCATCTATCATATCACTGCTGCCTTTCTGAAAAGAGTGGGTCGCCGATATGGAAAAGCGTGAAGCGCGGTTAAATGATACATACAGTATAACACATAAAATACCGAAAATCCAGCATTTTCCACGGATTGTCGGCAAATATTGACAAGAATATTTGCGAGATATTCAAAAAAGCAGTGCAGATGCAAAAAGGGAAGCGCCCGGCGGGCGCTTCCCTTTTCAGCCTGTCAAAGAACGCCAGCTCTCGCATAACGAGAACTGGCGTTCTTTGACAGGCTGAAGAGCCAGAAACAGCTAAAAGCTGTTTCTGGCTCTTTTATGCAACGGGTTGCATATTCAGTTCCGTGAGAAATTTGTGGCCCCGGACATATTGACAACATTTTCGATTATGGTACTGTGGAATTAAGAGATGCGGATAATTATAAAATCCAACCCTTTTTAGGCGTATTCGATATTCTCAATAGCAAAAGCTGATCGGTTCGTAGGACCGTATGCCACCTTGACGGAGAGGAGAAAAAATTCTATGAAAAAACAAGAAATTGCCCGCGAAAATATTTTTTCTTCCGTTGGTCGGGTGACTGTGGCTGTGTATTTAAAGGCGGATACCGATAAGCAAACATTATCGACTGTTCTGTTTTCCAATAAATCCAAATTTGTACCAGGTATTTCTGCCCAAATGACCTATCGTCCCGGCCGTGGCCGGACGCTGGAGGAATCCGTCAAAAACGTTATTGCCCGCACGGTTGCAAAGTATGAGACAGCCTGCCGTCCGCAGCGGAAGCATATAGACTATGCGCAAGCGTATGGTTACTTGCCGGGTGATGTGAAGCATCAGCTATGCCCTGCACAATGGCGCGCCGAAAACACACGCAGGGCAGCATTGACCTACTATGAACGCCGCAGTATCCCCATCCTCCAGAGGATATTGGATCGTATTGATGACCCTAGTACGTTGGAAGAAGCGCAGCAGGCATATTTGGCACTGGCTCGCAAGAACACAGATCGTGGTGAGGCAAATGCCCTCGCAACCGCAAACAAACACATTACTGAAGCGAATCTGCTATATGAGGCGTCACGTTATTTGTTGTCACAATATGATTTGCCCCCCATTGAGATTCCTTTATTTACAACAGAGAGCATCGTTCCTCCGGAGCAGGCCAAAGCCCTCCCTCGTGACGATTTGGTACGGTTGGCGGAATTGATCCGGTTGGATTCCTCAAAAACACCCTTGGCCGCCGGTGCCGCTCTGATGTTGTGCTGTCTGCTGCGCCCTGCTGAAGTATGCCCAAAGTATGGCGAGATTGTTGATTGCGACAACTTTGGTGTATATGCGGCAGTGCATAACATTTCCAACGGGGAACGCGTTTCTGCCATGAAAACCCGCAACGCATATCGTCAGGTAATCTTACCTAAATATGTCATGGACATTGTTCGTGATAGCCGCGAAGTATTGTGTAGGCAGGGATATAGTGACGATGAGATTAATGACGCTTATGTTATCCACCACCGTCAGGACATCCATCGTCCTGCTGACCCACAGGACATCAGCCGCTATGTTAAAAATAAATTGGAGTTGCTAGGTTACAATAGCGATTATTGGCTCGGCATGGAGATGGTCGTGCAAGTCGAGCCCGATATGGATGACGGTGGCAATGCTTTGACCGATGTAACCGCCTACTTGCTGCGCTGCAGTGGTTGCACTTACTTGTGCAATTGTGCATCAGTTCCGCTGCCGGATGGGCGGAGCGTCATGCCACATGGCCTGGTAGACGCGCTAATGGGGCACCGTCTCCGCAATGAGGACGCATGGTGGGCAGATTGGATCAAACGTGAAGATAATTGGCCGGTCATTGCACAGGTGCTGGAAGGGATCATCCTTGATCCGGATCACAGTGCCCACCCTGCGTTCGCATCTGCTTTGCCCATCGTATCACCTCAGGTGTGTCACGTGACACAAAGCTATGTCGTGCCTCAAAGTGCTCTGCCGGGCAGTACTATCACCATAACTGTGCGGGGCCATGATTGTGATCGAGTAGATGTACGCCTGCCGAAGCACATCCAACTCGCCAGGGAAAACGGGAAATCCCGCACGACTCTATCACGGCAGCAGTCGTGTATACCGGACATTCAGGAGTTAGTTGCAAAAGAATACTATGACATGTTAAAGAAAGACGCCAAAAAAATCCACGGAAAGGTTAAGAATATGTATGAAAAGAAAAAACGACCCGTTTAGCGGAATCAAGATCACACCTCAATCAGGTAAGCAGTCGTTTGTGTTCGATTACCGTCCCAGTATCAAAATCCGATTTACGCTGAATCCGACAACCTCTGCGGGATACTTAGCCCGCGGCACTATTGGGCTGCTGGATCCGCAGACAGGCCATTTGCTGCAAACCCACACCAACAGTAAGGAACGCAGGTTTTCTGACGCTGCTACATTGGAATTGTATGTTCCCTATCCCCGCCCCGGAGAAACGCAGGAACAGATTATCCACCGCACCGTAATGAAGCGCACGGAGGATCTGCTCAAGAGGTATCGCCATGTGTTGAATACGAGTTTTCGTGAGGGAAAATCGTTGGACGAGATAAGTTTGAGCACCGCGGTAGAGTTATACGCAGCCGACTATGTAAATGACCAAAGCAGCAGTGCTGAGATTCGAAAGACGTATTACAACCAACTTCGGAAATTGGCTATTTTCTTTGAAAGCAAAAAACTGAAAGATCTTACATCAAAAGATTTCAAAGATTTTTGTGATGCACACCAGCGAAAAAACGGGCTGGAGTACATTAAAAGATTGTGTCACTTTTTAATGACCGTTTCCCAACGGGAAGGTGTTGAGTGCCCTGCCAAGAAGAAATTGGAGGAATATATTCGTCGGCAGGAACGCGATACTGACGCGACTAACCGCTGTCTACAGCGGGAAGCCGCCACCACGGATGTTTTACCTGTAGAATACGAAGCAGCATTGGATGACCGCTGCTGGCGGGAACTGGGACAGCCCATGGAAGCGCTGAGTGTCCTGCTAAAGGAGAGTGGTCTGTCAGCAAAGGAGGTATGCGCATTACAGTGGGGAGATTTATTATTGGATGATGCCGATCATGAGCGTGTTTTTGTGCGTTACCGCCGGGATGATTTGGCCAGCTACACCCATAACTATACGTTCCCACTTTCACCTTATGGCGCTTTATATGTTAACGCATGGCGAGCATATCTCGAAAAGAAGTGTCCTGCGGAGAGGCTTGCAGATAGCGCCTATATTGTATCGCAGGATGAATTGGGGCAGAAAGCATTTGCTTCAGGTGAACTGATTACCTACATTCGTACGACGGTCAGTGCCTACACCATCGGCTATGCAGGCCGCATCAAGCTGGAGGGGATGGCTTCTGCCCTGGGCGTACAGCTTTTTCGCAACACCCGAAGAAACCACCTTATCGAAGACTGCGGTCTGCGGGACGATCCCGGTGCGTTGGCGTTTCTCATGCATCAATCGATGACCGGTCAGGTGCAGTCCGACAGTTATCGTAGCTTCACCGACACAACCGGTCAGCAATACCTCTACTCGAAGCTCCGCCGGGATCGTCACGGCTGCCCGACGCCCGAAAAGGAGAATACCCGTACATCTATTGTCTTATTTCCTGATGGGCGGCAGGAGATTCGTATCCCGCCGGTCAGTGGTAGCAGTCGTCAAGGCGATGCGCTAATTACACTGGTTCTGACCAATGTACAGCCGGAGGATGTTATCGAAGTCCATGCTCCGGGCGGATGCTTTTTGGATATTTCAAGCGAGCAGAAACTCTAAATATTAGATATTATTTGTTGGCAAATAGAATTTCCGGTGGTATACTAACACTAGAAAACAAAATAGCGGCAGCTTTGAAGAGGGCCAACTCCTCAAAGCCTGCGCAGGTGATAACGCACCTACACAACGAATCACTCCGCACCGCATGAGGATATTATACCCAGTCGACTGCTCTTTTGCAAGCGGACATGTGAACCCGTTTGATTTGTCATGATGTTTTTGACACCGTGTAGGATATTTATATCCTGCACGGTGTTTTGTTTTCCTATCAATTTGAATAGGAGGCAGCTCTTATGTCTGACCGACAAACATACGGTTTCCGTAGCGCGCATACGATGGACTATTCTCGAAGAGGAGGTCTGTTTATGCCAACCGTTCAGCAAGCACCCGCCCCGGCGATCACCATCACTCGCAATTTCCTTGGCCAGCAGACGGCAGAGGCGCTGGTGGTGGAATTGATCCGCGCCCACACACAGGCGGCTTAATGGCTGTGGGCAGTCTACGGAAAGGAGGGAGCTTATGGAGAAGCCACCACTGCCTACCGCGCTGTACTGCCGCCTGTCCCGGGAGGACGGAGACCGGATGGAGAGTGATTCCATCGGCAACCAGCGGAAGCTGCTGGAGGCGTATATCGAAAATCATCCTGAGTTGGTAATGGCGGAATGCTATGCCGACGACGGCTATACCGGCACGAATTTCCAGCGCCCCGCCTTTCAACGGATGCTACGGGACATAGGGAACGGGCGCATCCGCTGTGTGCTGGTAAAGGACCTGTCCCGTTTCGGCCGTGATTACATCGAAACAGGCCGCTATCTGGAGCGTTGGCTGCCGGAGCACGGCGTGCGGTTCATCGCTGTCACGGACAATATCGACAGCGACCGCGGCGCCTACGACATGATGATGCCGCTGAAGAATCTGTTTAACACCCAGTATGCACGCGACATCTCCCAAAAGGTCAAAAGCTCCCTCCACGCCAAGCAGCAGCGGGGCGAGTTCATCGGGGCCTTCGCCAGCTACGGGTACTGTAAGGACCCGCAGAATCATAACCGTCTGGTCATCGACCCGCCTGCGGCGGAGGTGGTGCGGCGCATCTTTACCCTGTTCGAAAACGGAATGGGAAAGATCCGTATTGCCAAGCAGCTGAACGAAGAAGGCATTTCCTGCCCCAGTGAGTACAAACGGCTCACCGGAGAAAAATATCGCAACAACCACCGGCTGGAAACCACCACCTACTGGACATACGCTACCATCCACCGTATCCTGCAAAATGAGATGTACATTGGGAATATGGAGCAGGGACGGGACGACCGCCTTCAGATGCACGGGAAAGCCAAGCGGAAGGAGCGCTCCCAGTGGACGGTAGTATCCGGCACCCACCAGCCCATCATCGAAAAGGGCCAGTGGCAGCGGGTGCAGGCTCTGCTGAACGCTAACGCCCGTACGCCGGATTTTCAACAGAATGTCAGCCCCTTTGCGGGTTTTCTCAAGTGTGGCGATTGTGGACGAGCCATGGTCAAGACCACCTGGGGTGGCAAAATCTTCTACACCTGCGGCTCGTATAAACGCTACGGCGCATCCGTGTGCAGCAAGCACTATATCGCCCACGATGTGTTGACGAAGGTGATACTGGATGATCTGAACCAACTCATTGCCGGCATGGAAAACCTCCACCAGCTGGCACAGCAGGGCGCGGCGCAGCGCCCGCGCTCCGGCACCGACCAACCCCAAAAGCTGGAAGCTGCATTGCAGCGCATTCAGCGCCGCCGCCAGAGCGCCTACGAGGACTATCAGGACGCGCTTATCTCCAAGGAGGACTTCCTCCGCTACCGCGCTGATTATGACGCACAGGAGCAGGCGCTGCAGGCCCAACTGGACAAGCTGCGCGACTCGGTACAGGATGAGCCGCTGTCCTTGCCCTGGGTAAAGGAATTGCTGGCGTCGGGGCAGCTGGCGGAGCTGGATCGCCCCACAGTCGCCGCCGCCATCCGGGAAATCCGCGTCTACGAGGGAAACCGCATGGAGATCGACTATCTGTTTCCGGAGGGCTGCCGCGCTCTGCTGGAGGGGTGAGTGCATAGTGCCTGTGTGGAAAAAAGTGAAAAAGTGGAGAGCGAAGAAATATTTTTAAGGTTAAACTCGAAAAACTTACGAATCTTGGGAGTATTTCAAGTCGTGAACTGCCGCACTTTTGCATCACCGTGGGGCAACGAGGATACCCAGACGCTTATCGACATTCTGGCGCGGTATGGTGTCAAGACCACCTTCTTTGTTGTGGGAGATTGGGCGGAGAAGTACCCGGAGTCCGTCAAAGCCCTGCACGACGCGGGCCACGAGGTGATGAGCCACTCCAATCACCACGACCATTACAACAGTCTGTCCACTCAGCAGATCATTGACGATGTCACCGCCAGCAACGAGCGGATCAGTGCTGTTACCGGCGTGACCCCCACGCTGATCCGTTGTCCCTACGGGGAGTATGACGACCACGTCATCGCCGCCATACGCTCCATGGGTATGGAACCTATCCAGTGGGATGTGGAGCAACCGGAAACGACTTAAAGCCGTTGCGGTGCAATGGTTTGCGTGTTTAACTGAAATGCGCATCAGCCTAAAAATTGACCTGTAAACGGGGTGCTTGGCGGGCGTTGCAGGCGCGGGAGAGGTCAAAATTGAGGGTGCGTGCGCAAATGCAGAAAACTCCGGTATAAGTACAAGATAGAGAAAACGGACGCCAGTGATCTGGCGTCCGTTTTATGAGTTGTGATTTACATTGCCCTCATCTGCTTTGTGTAATAATTACTCAACACTCTCTGTTGATATCTCGGTTACCCACGCAGAATCGAAAAGAGAATTTTCGCTGATTCTGTGCATCATTTTCTCCAATTCGCTTTGTAATTCGTCTAAATTATACTCAGCTCTTTTAAATTCTCCTTTGCTGCGTACAAATGTATAGTAAATATGGTTTTCTTTATCATATGTCCTTAAGTGCGGGTTGGCTTTTATTACAGCTCGCATATAAGGATCCGTGTTGTTATCCAACAAATTATAGTCTCCCAAATTTCCCCCGAATTCTTCATATCGTTCATCGAAGTGCTCGTTGGTATTTCGCATCTCTTTTTGAAATATGAGAGGATAATCTGTCTTTTTGATGCCAAGCATGTCGCGCAGTCTTCGGCAACGTTCAGTGGATCGTCGGCCATTATATCCGTTTGGATTATAAAATACGTTCGATATGTTTCCACATGCAGTCAGGAGACTTTGAATGTGAAAAAAGTAGTAGGCGTGCTCATCATGATAAACGCCTACATTATATTTGTCGGGGTCAAAAATGTAGTCTAATGATATTAGTGCAAAATAAATATTCTTCACTGCCATGTTCGCATACATAAAATCCAAGCTGTTATTACCGTCAACTTTAAAATATCTGTTTAACATATTTTCCTCCTATGATTCGTTTAGGTGATCTCATTCAGCTTTTCCATTCAGTTTTATATTATAGCATAATTCAAAAAGTGCGCCAATACTAAGAATAAAGATCACCGCAATCAGGCATCTTGCATACAGGCAAATATGTTCTTCAGCCTGTGACGGTATTCCCTCTTGCATTTCCGGAAACACTTCTGTATACTGATATCAACTGATACCATTTAATATCAACAGGAGGTGCTATATGGACGCTGCGTTGTTTACCAAAATGCTGTCGGATAAAAGTGTGCTGGACTTGAAGAAGCTGGGCTATAAATATCCGCAGGCGGATATGGGAGAGTTTGTTTCGCTGCTGAAGAATGGTTTCTACCATCCGTTGCCGCTGAAGGACTTTTCCGGGCAGGAGCTTGTCTATTTGGATAGTGTCGCGCAGGTGCATCTCTCTGCCGCTCGAATCCTGCTGACGCCGCAGAGCAGCACACAGCTTTACGGTGCAAATGCCATGGAGGAGGAGATCATCTCCACTTTCACCATCGAGCAGGTGGATTTCTCCCGCGACAGCGTCCGTAAGATCCTGTCCGGCTTTGCTCCGGCGGATGAAAGCGAGAACCGCATCTATGGCATGAAAAAGGGGCTGGAGTTCATCAGCGACCCCGCCAACAGGATCACCGAAGCATCTATCCATCAGCTGTATGAGACCGCCATCGGTGCTTATCTGCCGAAGGAAGACCGGCTGCGCCCCGGCAGCTTTTATCGGCATGACAGCGTGTATGTGGTCGGCTCCAAGGTGGAACACACCGGACTGCCGTGGCAGCAGCTGCCGGAGCGCATGGGCGAACTGGTGCGCTTCATCCATGAGGATTCCGACAGCAACGACCTGTTGAAAGCGGCTCTGATCCACTTCTATATTGCCTATCTGCACCCCTATTTTGATGGCAACGGCAGAATGGCACGGCTGATGCACCTGTGGTATCTGGTACAGCAGGGGTATTCCTCCGCCCTGTTCGTGCCGCTGTCTGAGTATGTCAACAAGAGCCGCAAGGGGTACTATGACGCCTATACGCTGGCGGAGGAAAATGCCCACATCAGCGGCGTACTGGACGTAACGCCGTTCTTAGTGTATTTCATTGAGAATGTGTATCACAAGCTGAACGGAGTGCTCCCTGCCCGACGGACAACCGAGGCGTTTCAGGATGCATTGTCGCAAGGGCAGGTCACAGAGAAGGAAAAGGCTCTGTGGAGCTTTGTCCTCTCCGCATACGGGGAAGCTGAGTTCTCCACCAAGCAGCTGGAAAAGGACTTCGGCAACGCCGCCTACGCCACCATCCGCAGCTTTGTGCTGAAGTTTGAACAACTGGGGCTGCTGACCTCAACGCGGTATGGGAATCGTGTGAAGTATAGGGTGCAGGCGTGACGCGGGCTTTTATAGCGCAAGCCGGGGCGAACGCCTCGGCTTGCTTTTCTAAAATCGTTGTTTACTTTCTTGCTAATATCGGATATAATATTAGCAAGAAGGAAGTGATAACATGACCGCCTACGACCGGCTTGATCTGCTTTTTCAGCAAAACAATGGGATCGTCAAGACCGCGCAGGTTTTGGAAATCGGTATTGCCAAGTCCACGTTTTACGCTTATGCCAAGCAGCGCGGCGTGGAGCAGGTAGCGCACGGCGTTTATGTTTCGCCCGACGCATGGACGGACGCCATGTACCTGCTGCACCTTCGCTGTGCGCAGGCCGTATTCTCCCATGAAAGCGCATTGTTTTTCCATGACCTGACCGACCGGGAGCCGAGTCCGTATTCCATCACCGTCAAGACCGGCTACAATCCCGCCAGCCTGCAAGCGGATGGCATCAAGGTCTACACCATCAAGAAGGAATTGCATGATGTGGGGATCGTCACGATGAACACGCCGTTCGGGAATCCCGTTCCCGTCTATGATATGGATCGCACCATCTGCGATCTGATCCGCAGCCGCAGTGGGATCGAGATGCAGACCTTTCAGGATGCACTCAAGCAATACGCAAAACGAAAAGACA
>ERZ827524.1555-NODE-1555-length-20758-cov-31.350770_pt1 | contig 20758 bp, 6 predicted proteins | sample MGYA00519702_ERZ827524 | MGnify/ENA primary metagenome ERZ827524 (study PRJEB31778, sample SAMEA3449341) | human gut metagenome | biome: human gut; feature: human-associated habitat; material: faeces | place: United Kingdom | collected 2010/2012 ...
ATTTAACACAGATAGGAATATTTCTTACTGCTTTCACAGTTATGATATTCACAATCATTTCTTTTAATAAAAAGAAATAACCGCCCATGTCTCTCCAAACTGTGTGCGGTTATTCATCGTAATCAGGGAGCGACCGTCTGTCGTTTCCCTCTTTTTGTATCTATAATATAACATAAAATCAAGCCGGTGTCAAGTGCATCGCCCTGCATAATCCGAAGAACCGCCCCGATTAAAAGGCGGTTCTGCGTTTATACGGTTTTCCTCACAGGTCTTATATACTTCCAGTATCTCCTGCAGTCGTGATAGAAGTAGAACACCCTGCCCTGCGTTTTGTCAAGCTCATAGCCCGACTTTTCATAGTCAAAGTCCTTCATAGCCTGTTCTATCTTTGCTTCAACCGCACTGTTTTCGGTCTGAAAGTCAAATGGTCCGTGTTCAAATACGATATACTCGCCCTCAGGCACGTCTATGATCTGCATCTGCCTTGGTATCTCTCCGCTGTAGTCGGCAGGAAGCCTTACACCGTAAGCCTCAGCCAGCGGAATGCCCCAGCTGCATATTCTTCCCTCAGGCTCATTAATGAATGCCATCACCTGACCGCTTCCGCTGTTCGCCTCATCGCCGCCCATATCGTCGAGCTTGCCCTTGATACTGTCAAGCAGTCCGCATATAGTTGCACAATCCTGTCCTGGAATACGGCTCTGCTTTTCCCAGAAGTCGTAATACTCTATACTCTCGTAGTTTCTGATATGCAGGAATTTATGAGCCGGTATCGCTACGAAATACGCCTTAATATCACCGTTTGTCTGTGCCATACCTGTTCCTCCTATGCCTAAAAGATAGCAGTCGAAAGGCCTTATAGCCGTGCGGAGAATTACAGGTACAGGGTGTAAGCGGTAAGCGCTCGGAGTAATTCCGTATGCCGCTTTGAATGCCCTTGTGAACGCCTCGTGAGATGTAAAGCCATAGTCAAGAGCTATATCAAGTATGCCCTTGTTGGTATCTCTCAGCTCCCTCAGCGCAAAAGCAAGCCTGCGGTATCTCATATAATCCCTGAGCTTCATTCCGGATATTTCGCCGAATTTCCTTGAAACATAGTATTCCGAGTAGCCAAGCGTCTGCGACAGCCTGCCGAGTGTCAGCCTTTCGTCCTCGCCGCTTCTGATACACCTGTCTATGTCGTCAACAATATTCTGAATATTCATATGCCATTCGTTTATCTCACTCATCTGTTTTCCCCCTTACAGCCTTCTTCCATCTTTTCGACTGTATTCATTTTATCACAAACGAGAAAGCCGAAACTTGATACGGCTTGCTGTTTTTACTGAAGGCAGCACAGTATTTTCATATCAGATCAAGATAAGTCTTGAGATCGCCGACAAACTGATTTCCGCACCGTGCAAGCTCACCGAGCACTCGATCGGTTCCTTTTTCGGTCGTATACCAGTTTTCTTTGGTGATGTTATAGCAATGTACGGGGCAGACCGTCATATCAACATTCGGGAAAGCCATTTGATACAGCATTAAGCATCGGCGAGCATGAAAGGCTTTACAAACAATTATACCGCTTTTTATCACTATGCCCTTTTCATCAATGGCTTTACGAGAGAGAAATGCGTTATCACGGGTATGCCCCGACTTGCTTTCTTCAATGATCGCAGTCTGCGGAACGCCGTTTTTTACGAGTACATCTGTAAAAAACTCGCAATCTGACCGGTAATCGCCACTATAAATTTCTGCTTTTGAACGGACGCCGTGCCATTTTTCCTCTTTAACGCTTACTCCTCCTGACGGGACTATCCAATCAGTCAAACCTTGTCGGTATAATTCTGCGGCATATTCGGGCTGTTCAGGGTGTGAGCCGCCCGGCAGAAAAATCGCATCGACCTTTTGAGGTTCTCCTGACACACAGATATAATCTGAAATATCTGTGATGATCCGGTTTGGCATAGGGGTTCTCCTCTTAGTTTTTTTGTAAAAGAAAAATGCGTGATCGATACAGCTTGCTGTTTTTACTACTCTTCCGGCGTAAAGAACACATTCCCGTCATCGTCTGTCGTAAATACCGTGAAGCCGGTATAGCACACATTTCCGTAAATGTCGTTTATAACAAAGCTGTATCTGTAGTCGCCTGCAGGCAGATTGACAAACTCTATCATATTATCGCCACTGTAGGTGCATTCATCGCCCTCCGCCTTGCCTGCAAAGTTACCCTCGCTGTCGTAAGTATTGAATATCGGCACTATGACATCTCCCTCTTTAAGCGGAACAACACTCCTTGCCGACTCGCCGTTTTCGTTTACGCCGTCCCATGTTCCAAGCGCCGTTATGTCATACGCATTGCCGTCCTGCGTCATAGCTATACGCAGATTTGTTTCCTTGCCGTTGAGCTTTACGGGTGATGTGTAGACCGAGCTGTTTCCGTTCTTCTCCACTATGAACATAGGGATAAGATTATTCTCGATCATATACCACTGACCGCTGAAATTATCCTCGACCAGTCCCGATGAGAAATCGACCTTTGTACTCTGGTCAACGCCGAATTCGATAAGCTCACCCGTTTCCTCGTCAACACGGTAAACCGAGCAGTTTACGCTCGCAAGGTTGTTTATAGTATCGTCCGTAACATTGAAGTAGAACGTTCCCTCATCGTCAAGCACAGGTCCGACATCTATCTGTACACTGCTCTTATCACCGCAGAAGCCCATGTTGTCGGTCTTGTTGTTGTAATGTTCCCAGTTGCTCTCGTAGTCGGAATAATCCCCGTCGCTCCAGTACACCGCACCGTCCGCAAGCCATGTTTTTTCACCGCTGTACCCGTCCGTACTGCCGTTTTGTGCGCCGTATGCGATTCTGTCAACAAACGTCATATAGTACGGGCTTACGCACACCTTGCCGAATGTGGCAAGCTCGTTAGAGCCTGAAACGCCGAACGGATAGTAGGTCGAAAGCCCCGTTGAACCGTCCTTGTCCTCGCCGTAGATGTTATACACTACCGCCTTTTCAAGCGCCGACATAACCTTGTCCGCCTTGTCGCCCGATACCGTAGCCGCTATCATAGAGCCGAGATCCACCATATTGGTATATCCCTCTGTATCGTTGTTACTGCCGTATGCTCTTACGGTATAGATGCTTCTTACCGCATTCGCAAGCAGTGCAGGGTCGGAAGAAATATCGTTCATTTCCTCGGCGGCATCATTCACCGCCTTTACAAGTTCGTCTATTCGGCTGAGATCCGTTATCGAAAGCGTAGCCTCGCCGCCTGCGCCGATAGCCTCGCACGATGCCATAAAGCTGTCAGCGACCGTCTTTCCGAGTTCGGCTGTATCCGCTGTCGGATTACTTTCCATAAAGCCTGCTATCTCGGTATAATCCCAGCCGTATCCCGGCTCCGTTTCCTCAGATGCAAACATATAGTCAGCGTGTGGAACAAGCATATTCGCCGTTTCTACCGTTGCCATAAGGCAAGCGTCAAAGCCGATGAACGCAAACTTATCCGTCATCTTGTCATATACAGATGTAAGCGCAGTGTCTATTTCCTCAAGCGACAGCGAATCGTTCTCGTTAAGCTCGTCGAAGCACACGCCGCTTATACTTCCTCCGCCGTGATTCCAGAAGATAAGCCCCATTTTAGCCGCCGCATAGTTTTCTATACCCCAGCTTAAAAAATCGACAAGCACATCCTCCTTGCCCATATTGACAGACTCTTTTTCTTCGATAAGGCTTATTTCTCCGCCGGTTACAACATAACGCTGTGTCTTTTCGGCAGAGATGCCGTATGTATCCGCCCACGCTCCCGCGCCGCCCGTCTGAATGACGAATTTCACGTTCTCGCTTTGTGACCCTGCGATCATTTCCTCAATGTCGCCGCTCGCAAGCCCGTTCTCGCTTTCAAGGTCGCTTCCGCACATATAAACGAATACCGTCTGTGTGCCGTCCTCGCCCATAGGTTTTTCGGCTTCACGCTGTTTTCTTGCAATGCTTATCCCGTCCGAGCCGCTGAACGTCAGCTTTGACGCACGACTGCCCGTAACACTTCCGTCATATTTATTATCACTGCTTTCACTGCCTTCCGAATTACCGCCGTCACTCGTCTGCCTGTTGTCGCTTGCCGTGCCGTTGGAAATCTCCTCCTCATCGTCAAGGCAGCCGCTCGATAGCACAGCCGTTGTAAGCACCGATGCCGCAAGCAGTGTCCGTAATATCTTTTCGCTTGTTTTTCTCATAAGCTCTCCTTTTCTCTTAGCCGTAATTATAACCATATTCTCACATATTAATTATAATCGTTTTTCTCGGCAATTGCAACGAAAAAGGCACAAACGGCATTTAATCGGCTGAAAACGGTAATTCTCCTCCCAAGCCGCCCTAAACTTCCAAAACCGCACTATCCCTCTCACTTTTCGTAATGCTAACATCTGTATTCTCCGATATGATTCTGTATCCGCACTATCCCGCCCACTCCACTACGAATATTCCTACAATTCATCACAACCGCATATAAACTGCAAACACCAAACTTGGCTTATAAACACTTTGCCGGTTTCGCAAAATGTAGCAAATCGCTATCACCCTTGCCTCCCCTCGAAAAAGGGGAGGTGGCTTGACGGCAAGGCACAAGCCTAATTTTACAGCGTTTTTATGCGATATATCCGACTTTTATAATTACTAAGTCGGTCTGCCGTCAAGACGGTGGGGATTGAAGTTGATAGAACTTCTATCCCTAAAACTTCTAAGCGTTCACAATCACAACTCGCCCCACACCAACCCTTCCAAAACCTCACCCTTTTTAGTAAGTCCTAACTAACCTAATTTTTACAAAAAAATTTTCAAAAACCTCTTGACAAACGCCGAAGTATCGGTTATAATAAAACCAACAAATCAGTAAACGTTACTGATTTCGCTAATAACAATAAGAAAATAATGATTTTATCACTATGAAAGGATAGGTAATTTACTATGAAAAAGTGGGTATGTCCGGTATGCGGTTACGTTCATGAGGGAGATACACCTCCCGAGTTCTGCCCCCAGTGCAAGGTTCCCGGCAGCAAGTTCACAGAGCTTAAGGAAAACGATAAGCTTGTGTTTGCAGACGAGCACAAGGTAGGCATCGCAAAGGCAGTTGAGGATGAAGAGATCATCGCAGGCTTAAAGGCAAACTTCGAGGGCGAATGCACAGAGGTAGGTATGTATCTCGCTATGGCAAGAGCCGCTCACAGAGAAGGTTACCCCGAGGTAGGCCTTTACTACGAAAAGGCAGCTTGGGAAGAGGCTGAACACGCAGCAAAGTTTGCAGAGCTTTTAGGCGATGTTGTAAGCGCATCAACTAAGGAAAACCTTGAAAAGAGAGTTGCCGCAGAGCACGGCGCTACACAGGGCAAGCTTGACCTCGCTAAGAGAGCAAAGCAGTTAAATCTTGACGCTATCCACGACACAGTTCACGAGATGGCTAAGGACGAAGCCCGTCACGGCAAGGCTTTTGAGGGTCTGCTGAACAGATACTTCAAGTAAGCGGCGGCTGTGAGCCGCACCAAATTCGCCTTTTCAAAATTCTGCTTACCGCAGGACAGCGAAACGGCGGCATCATAAAAAGCAATAAACAAACTACAGCCGTAAGCAAGAGTGCTTACGGCTCAGTTTGTTCTTATAGTAAAAACGCATCTGATACACAAAAAAGAACACCGGTCGCCCGGTGTTCTCTTTTTTTACTGTCAGCTTATTTGGCTGTCTTCACATTTGCATAAGTATAAGTGCTTGTATTTGCACCCTTATAAGACGCAATCCTTACCTTATACACGCTTCCGGCCCTGAGTCCGCCAATAGTGACAGTAGCATTCGTACTGCCCTTTAACGTCTTTTTGACCCACTTGCCGCCTTTGTAAATTTCAACCTTATATCCGTCTGCACTGGCGTTTTTACCCCACTTAACGGTTATCGAGTTGCTTTTTGCCGATACAACCTTGATATTGGTTACCGGTGAAAGCACTGCAGTAACCGTAGTATAGCTGTAATCGCCGTACAGATTGTCCTTATACGCTCTTACCCTTACTTTATATGTGATGTAAGGTGTAAGTCCGCCAAGCACAGCCTTTGCTGTCTTATTATCGGTTATGGTCTTTTCGACCCACTTACCGCCGATATAATATCCTACGTTATATCCGTCAGCGTTTGTATCCGCATTCCATATAACAACCGCCTTTGAGTCCACTGCGCTCTTTACCTTAAGACCGCTGACCTTTGTCGGAGCGGTAGTGATATAAATATCGTCGAATGCACTCTCAAGCTCACCCTTATAAGCCTTTATTCTGACCTTGTAGGTTTTGTAGCCCTTAAGCGAGCCTATTGTAACGGTAGTTTTTTTATTGCCGACGAGCGTCTTTTCATTCCACTTACCGTCTGCATAGTACTGAACGGTATAACCGTCCGCACTTTCGTTCTTATCCCATTTAAGCGTAAACGAAGAAGATGTGACTGTCTGCGTAATACCCGTAACTTTTGACGGGAGCGTATCGATATAGCCGTATGTATACGGACTGTAAAGGTCACCCTTATATGCGCTTACCCTTACTTTATATCGTGTTCCTGCACAAAGTCCGTCTATAACCGCCGATATATTATTGTTGCCGGTAACAGTCTTTACGGACCACTGATTATTAATGTACCACTCTACCTTGTAGCCGTCCGCTCTGGCGTTTCTGCTCCAGCTTATTCTTACCGTTTCATCGGTAGCCTTCACCGTATTTATATTCCATACGGGAGAAGGAACAGTATCAACATAGAAACATCTGAACTTGGCGGTGAAGCTTCCTGCATAAGCCGCTATCCTTACCTTATATTTAAGGCCTGCAGAAAGACCGCTCAGCTTTGCCGCTACTCTGTCGCCGTCAGCACTGCAGTTAATCTGCTTCCACTGATTGCCGACATAGCATTCGACATAATATCCGTCAACGCCGCTTATATTCTTCCAGCTTATATCGACTTCATTGTATGTCGTCTTTTCAACCGCTATTTCTTCCACATCGGGAATAGGCTTTACGGGAACACGGTTTCCGATATATGAATCCTTACATCTTGTGCATTCAAATACGCTGTAGCCTTCGTTGCAATAGTCAGGCTCAACTACTTTGATTACAACATAGTCGTGACCGAGAGGTTCACCATACTCCGCTCCGCATATTTCACACTTTGCCTTTTCGGTGCAGGTAGCCTCTCCTCCGGAATGCTCACATTCGGTTATCGTAGCCGTTACAACGTCCGACTTCATCGAAACTCCCGCCGTTGTAGCATTGCTGTAGGTAAGACGGCAGTAGTACCTGCCCGTTGTGAGATTTTCGAGCGACAGCTTTCTGTCTGTAGCGCCCTCTATCACTGTTTCGTAGCCGTTTTCATCAATGGCGATCCACTGATAAGCAACTTTTGCGTCGACCTCGCCTGAATACCACGGCACTGCACTTATTTGAAGTGACGGTATGTCGCCCGGATAATAGCCGTTGGTGTAATATACAGTATCTATCGGCTTGATTATCTGCATCGGACACAACCGTACCGTAAGTCCGTTTGTCGATGATGCCGTTGCCTTATTAAGACTGTATATATCTATCCACTCTTTTGTTCCTCTGTCCTGTACCCAGAAGCCGGGATCGATATAATCGGCTATCACCTTATCACTGACCGTAGTTACGATTTCGGCAAACCCACCTGACGAAATGGATACATTACCGCCGTTTATAGTAAGGCAATTTATATTGTTGGAGGCCATTGTAACATTTCCGCCGTTTATGGTCACATTGCTGCCTGTAGCAAGCCCATCAAATGTGACATCACCGCCCCTCACTATGAATGCGTCTTGATTCTCAAACGCTGTCACCGCACAACGTCCCGTAACCGTCAGCTTTGCCTTGCCGTTTATGATGATCGGACGTGAGAACGCTGTACGAACTGCGTACTTGAGCGTGAAGTTACCTTCGGTTATGACTAACTGACCGCCGTATCCGTTCTTGTTATAAAGCGGATATAAGGTACAGCCCTCGTTTTCGCTCTTCTGAGCGTCTTTCGCAGCCTCGTCAAGATCGTTATAATACCTGACATCGTCGCCCTTTGTTATCTTTGCATTGAACTTGCTCTCGCATATCTCGCAATATGTCGGCTCAGTAATGTTACCTGAGGTTTCCTTGTCCGCTGTAGGATCGACCACCTGAGAATGATCACAGTCAACAAGGTCTATGCTTACAGTGTTCGACTTTATTTCATAGCCGTCATCGGTAATAACTACGAAGTATATCTCGGCAGCAACGCTGTTGCCCGCCTTATCAATTATTTCGTCTGCCGACAATTTAGCGTCAGTTACAAGTGCGCTTAAGCTGCTATAAATTATATCTCCGCTTACATAGGAGTTTATACCGTATCTCTTACTTACATACGAGTCGTTCAGGTTCGAGCCGTGAGCAAGAGCAAGGTTGAACTTCAGCGTGGGGTTTGCGTTGCTGTTGCGATACAGCTGGTTTATTTCTGTGCTAAGCGTTGCTTGTACTATCGGTGCCTTAGCAACGGTAACACCGCTTGCTTCCGACACCTCACGTTCTTTAAGCGTCAGCCATGCACCGCCCTCTGTTTTCTTATACGCATAGCCGTTGCCGAGAATATCTGTTATCTTGCCATCTTTTACCGTAATGTTATCATATTGTCCGCCGCTGAGCTTAACATCTCCGCCGTTTACGGTGAGATATGCGATTCTTGTGGCTTCTTCGGCAGTCAACCTGGAGCCCGGCTCGGCAATTACAGCGAAAATATTGGCGTTGCCTCTAAGTGTCAGCTTACCGCCATCGGCGACCTTTACTGTATTATACAAGATGGCGTTATCGCCATTTGCAATAAGTGTAACATCACCTGTAACAGGGAGGTAGTCTGTATCATAAACGGAAGACATCAGCATTGTTATTGTTGCACTTGCAACGCTGTTTGCCTTGGCAAACGCCTTTCCCAGATCTTCCTTAACAAAATATTCTGTCTTTTCCGCTCCGTTCTCGGTATAGCTTACGCTTGCAGCGATCAATGAATTGCAGTATATGCAACGGTTATCTCTGCCCACACCGTCCGGGTGGTCGCATCTTATTATTCTTACGTTATCGAAGTTTGACGAAGCGTTTGCTTTCAGATCGCTGTACAGCTGAGAATCGACACGGCTGCCGCTCGCTAAAATTTGATAAAGATAAATTTCACTTGAGCAGTCTATATTAGCGATATTAGCATTCGTGATACTTGCCAGCTGTTTAAGCAGAACACCGTCTTCTAAAATCAGCGTGTCAATTTTCAGCGTTTCAACATAGGAGGAGAAATATGTGGCATTTAATTTCACATTCTGGCAAACTACGCTGACCTCTCCCGAGAAAGTAACAGTGCCGCCGTCCATGCTAAATCCATTTTCAACCCCAAAAGTACACTTACTGTCACTGCGTATAGTGATTTGGGTTCCGGATCCGTTAAAGCTATTGATATAGACACCAAAGCCGTTCATATCGACAGTAAGTTCTCCGCCGTTTACGTTAATGTCAGTATTTCTATCGAAGAAATCTCTGAGCATTTTCAGCGTACAGCCCTTGTTTTCGTTCTTTGCCGCAAACTCAAACGCTTCCGTAAGTTTTGTAAAGTATTTTACCGTTGTTCCGGTCTCACTCTTTACAGTGACTGCAACATACATCTTTGCATTGCACTCGTTGCATACACCTTCCGCATTGATCTCACTGTGTGCACACTGATAACCGCAGCCGCACCTTCCTGTTTCGTCATACTCATGCTTGCTGTGGTCGATTACCGTAAGTGACATATCGCTTTCCGAAACCTTGCTTGCGTCAAACAGCTTTCCGTCGCTTGTCGTAAACGCCTTGTTCTCGCCGAGCAGATCTTTCAGTGCCTTGCCCTCTGCGCTTACATCTATGCTGCTGAATGTACCGCTGTTTATAGTGACCGTACCTCCGCTGACGCTCAGCTTATTATAAGTACCGCCGTTTATAACAGTCTTGCCGCCGCTTACGCTGATACTGTCATCGTTGATAGTTATGTCATCAAACGTTACCGTGCCGCCCGTTACAGCTATGAGATATCCCACCGAGCTTCCCAGATACTTCGATAATGTACAGCCGTCATCTCCCGTGATCTTGACATTTCCGCCGCTTACTTTGATCACAGCAGATGCACTTCCCGTTTTCTTGAATAAAACGGTAAAGCTGCCCTGTGTGATCTCACAGTCTCTGTTCACACCTCTGTATAATTCTAATGTACAGCCGTTGTTCTCCTCAAGCTGTGCCGCTTCAAATGCTTCGGGCACATTGTCGGTATAGCATGCCTTGTCGCCGTTTGTTTTAACAAGTATCGCATTTATGCTGGCATCACATAACGAACAACGATAGTAATCATACTCGTCTGTCGTTAATGCGTCATACGGATGCGTACAGGTCGCTATTTCAAACTCGACATCATTCGTCACATACTCATATCCGTTCAGCTTGATAACAAGATGTGCCTTTACAGTGCCGTCAGTATCGGAAATTTCATCTGCATTTGCAAACGTATATGAATTTCCGACGAAGTCGAGCTCTCTTATTAAGGTATCGCCTACATATAAACCGACTGTGACCTTATTGGCATCGCTTATCGTGTATCCGTCGCTTGTATTAACATTGAAGTTAAATAAGATCTGCCGTGCACCTCCGCCGTTGCGGTACAGCACAGTCTTATTTGCTGTCGCCGTTGCGCTCTTTATCGGCGCTGTCCTTACTTCTACATTAGCTATATCCTGCTTTTCACGCTCTGCAATAGTAGACCAGATGCCGGAATCGATAAAACTCCAATAGGCATAGCCGTCCGCAAGAAGCTGTCCTACGTTTCTGCCTTCGCCTGAAACCTGTAAGCTGTAGAATTGACCGCCTTTAATTACAGCGTTACCGCCGTCTTTAATTATGAAGTCAGAGAGAGTACCACCGTTGATTTCCGCATCGCTGCCGTTGCAAACGGCAACACGTTTTATTAAGCCACTGCCGTTAACGGTCAGCTTACCGCTCGTTACTTCTATGGAATACCATACATCAGTACCGGGTTGTGAGAGCCTTTTACCGTTAAGTTCAAGCGTAACATTGCCTGTAACAGCTATCGTATCTGTAATATCGTCCGTGATGTTCTTCTGCAGCGTTACAGTAGCCGTACCTATCTCATTAGCCTTGTCAAAAGCGTCATAAATATCGCTGAACAGATCTGTCTCTTCGCCGCCGTTTGCCGTATAGCTTACAGTTGCAACGATTTCCTCATTGCAGTAAGGACAGCGATTTCCGTCAAGCACATAACTGCCGTTTTCGTCCTTATGGCTGCACTTTTCAACAAAAATTCTATCGGTTTTGGTCATGGTCTGAATAGCTTCGTATGTGTAAATAGTAAAGCCATTTATATTATTGCCGAAAACTACGCTTCCACTCGCAATTGCCATACCTAAAGTATAACCGCTGTCTGTTTTGCAAGTGGTGCTGCCGAACTCGCCGGTTACGATAGAGATGCTACCGGACCCGTTGATATTCACGCTTAAAGAATCGGCTGTAACATAATTGATGACCGTGTCTCCGCCGTTAGCTTTCAGTGCATCAATATTTGCACCGTTTACAACAGTCTTTCCGCCATTTATTGACAGTTCTTTAATATAACTCTCGGCACTGTTTACTGCAAGCGCACCGCTTGATATTGTTACACTTCCCAGCTTGATTTTACCGTCAATTGTAACCTCAGCGTCAGTTCCGTTAACTGTGATTCCGCTTGGCAGATTTTGATTGCTCACGTCCTGTACTGCCGAAGAAGTGAAAGTCACGTCACCGCCGTTGACAGTGAACTGATAATATGCCTCTTTACCGTTAAAGTCAACAGTAAACTTACCGCCCGTCACGGTAATGGACGCAGGTACTCTTTCCGAAATCAGCTTTACAGTGCTGCCTTCGTTCTCCTGCGCCAGCTTTATGGCTCTATTAAGACCCGCATAGCCTAACGACTTGCCGTCAGCATCTACTACCTCGGCTTCTATCAATAAATCACATATACCGCAGAATACCAAACCGTCGGTTTCGTTATTAAAGCTATCCTCAGGGTGCGAGCAGGTCGCAAGTGTAAACTTAAGCACATTCGACTTATATTCGTATCCGTCACACTTCAGTACAGTGTAATATTCAACCTCACCGTCTTCTGCTACAATCTCACCGATTTTATAACCGAATACCATATACCAGTTAACAGAAAGCTTAGAATCTTTACTGCGATTATTGCCGTTTACATAGTCCGAATAGGTTATCCGCTTTGAAGTGTCCGCCACATCGCATGTAACATTGACTTTTAATTTTTTCGCTCCGTTACGGTATATAACAGGCGCTTCTCCGCCTGCCCACGAAATACTTGCGCTCTTTATCGGCGCTTCTTCTACGGATAACGCTCCTTTAGAACCGCCCAAATAGCTATCTTTTTCACGCTCATCAATCGAAAGCCAAGTGCCGTCAGCATTTTTATACGCATAACCGTCTGCCAGTACAGATTCGATTGCCTTGCCGTTGTACATAAACAAATACTTGAATTTACCGCCGCTGACCTCTGCTTTACCCGTACCATAAACGGATAAGCAGTCTATTATACCATCCAGGATTACCACTTCACTGTCTGAAAGGGCATACACATCATAGTATTCGCCGTTTGTAATGGTTAATTTCGAGTCCGGCTTAGCTTCAATTGCGCTCCATACTTTACCGTTTCCATTCACGGTAAGCGTGCTGCCACAAATATTTATTTTATTTGCTTTATCCGTAGCACCCAATGTTTTGCCGTTCAGTGCAAGCGTTACATTGCCCGTAACATTTATTTCATGTGCAATTTCACTGTCTGCAATATCCCTGCACAGCGTTATAGTAGCCGTACCTATCTCATTAGCCTTGTCAAAAGCGTCGCATATATCGCTGAACAGTTCTGTCTTTTCGCCGCCGTCTGCTGTATAGCTTACGCTTGCGGCAAACTCAGAGTTACAGTATTTGCATATACCGCTGTCATTAAAGGCATAACTGCCGTCCTCATTCTTATGCTCGCACTTGGTAAACAGATAATAGCTTACAGTATTGTTTTCGGAGTCAAAATTATTTTTTTCGGCTATATCGCTGTATAATAAAGCCTTTGCTGTTTTCTCAGCAGTCGGATCTGTCGGATTGTCGTAGCTTATCACACGCACACCGCTTGCAAGCACGTCCTTAAATTTATGCTGTCCGAGAACGATACGGCCGTAAGTACCTCCGCCTATAGTCACCTTTGCGTCAGTTGCGTCTTCGCTTACAAATAAATTATCAGCACCCGCATTATTGTCAACATTGACGCCTTCGCTGACAGTTACGGTACCGCCTGATATAGCAATACTATCAAATCCGGCGCTTGAGCCCTCAGGTAATGTAAGAGATCCGCTCTTCACATTAACCTTGCACTTGATGAACATATAACCTTCAGCAATAACATCTGCACCGTCAATAGTTATTGTCTGGTTGTAATCATAGATAGTACCGTAATTATTTGCGGTAATCGTAAACTGACCGCTTGACAGCGTAACCTCGCTCTTGATCTCACCGCTTGTTACAAGAGTGAAAACACAGCCCTTGTTTTCAGCCTTATCCGCATACCGTAAGCCCTCGGTTATGTCGTCGAAATACTTTACCTTTCCGTCGGCAGTAGTTACCTTTGCGTAAATTTTCGCACCGCACTCACTGCACACCTTGTTGGCGCTGTCTTCATCTACCTGACCCTCGCCGTCATGCAGACACTTATATCCGCAAGCGCAGTTGCCGTGATCATCGTATGTATGCTTCGGGTGAGCCTTAACAAATATATTATCGCCTGCTTTGTATATTTGTTGTACGCTTGCATTCAGTATTTCTCCGCTTTCACTTGCAAGCGCCTTACCGCTACCCAGTATTTCAATTACACTTCTTCCCTGAACATAAATGCTCTTGAATACTCCGGCATTGATCAAAGCGTCGCCGTCTTCAAATGTTGCAAAAGTATCGAATTCAATATCTCCGTTTACAGTTACCATTCCATAGGAATAAACGCCGGTGGCGTTTATAACTGCACGGCTGCTTCCGCTGTTTTCAAAGGTTACATTTCCGTAAACCGCTACTGCGCTTATTTCCTCGGTACCGACCGAAACATTCAGCGTATGACCGTTCATGTCGATCGTTTTATTGCCGTTTATTATTATGCCCTTAACAATACAATCTACATCGCCGGTCAGCTTTAATACACCGTCAGCCTCATTTTCCGCAATATTTTTAAACTGTGTTTCGCTTTCAATAAATGTATAAGTTTCAGAGCTTTGTGTTGTCTCGGTAAATATAGCAAGCGCACAAACGCCGCACGGACACTTGCCCGTTTCCACGTTGTATCTATGCTCATGCGCTACAACCATGACATTTGTAAGTCCGTCGCCGATCGTCTTCGCACTGCCGTCAACTATACTTTCGGGGAGAGTTGTGAATTCTTGTACGGTCGCAAATGCATAACCCTTTGCAAGCAGATCGTTTACAGGTGTGCTGTTGCTTTCCTCGCCGCAGATGGTGTTGTACCTTCCGCCGTATAAAGCTACACCGCTTGCGTGTGCAATATAAACATTCTCAAATATGCCGCCGTATATTTCGACACGCTTAGCACTGTTAATGACTAAATTGAGTACATCTGCGGCTGAACTGCCGCCGTCTGCAGTACCGTTTATAAGCGTACCGCCGTTTACACTAAAAGGTGCGTCTATGCATCCGTAGTAGGTGCTTTTCCTGCTGTCCTTAAGGTACAGCACACCACCGTTATTTACACTTATATCTGCCTCTCCGCCGAGTGAACATCCGTTCACATCGACAGTAACCGTTGCATTGGTGATTGTTGCGGACGTCGAAAGCGAGCAATCCTTATACAATGTCAGCGTACAGCCGCTGTTTTCCTCCGATAATGCCGCAGTAAAAGCGTCGTCTATATTATCGAAATACTTCGCTGTTCCCACGCCCGAAATGCCCGCAGTAAACTGATATTTGCAGATAGAGCATACACCCGTTTTGCTGTCAACATCGCTGTGGGGGCATACATATCCGCAGACGCACTTGCCCGTTGCTTTGTCGTAGCTGTGTTCGTAATGATCTACAACAGTAAACGAATCGTGTATAATCTTTGATGTAAACTTTTCATAAATATCAACATACTCACCGCTGTTGTCATATTGCAGTGCCTTACCTTCTCCAAGCAGAGAATAAAGCAGCAGGTTGCCGGAGCCGGAGTTGCGGTCGAGTTCATACATCAACGTACCTATTCTCATTCCCGTAGCAAGCCTTACAGATGTTGTTGTTCTTCCGTAAAGCTTTAAAGATTCCTTCACGACCAAAGTATTTACAGTTACATTTGCACCGTAGCTTACTTCGAACCGCGCACCTGCCTCAACAAAAATTGTTTCGAAGTTTATATTTGCGTCGCTATCAATTTTAAATGTTCTACCTCCGCAAACATCCACTTGACTAATATAGCTGTCCTCTGAGCCGGTCAATGTAAGATTACCGGCACCATTGTCGTTGTTGACCTTGAGTTCGATATAATACAGCTTATGACTGTTAAGGTCAACAGTAACAGTATGATTTACATTTATAGTTGTTCTATCATCGATATTCTTATAAATCTTTACATAGTTTTCGCTGTCTTCTGAAGTCTTGCTAAGGCAATCGCTCAGTGAATCAAAGCCGGTTACCTTGTCGCCTACAGTCAGCGTAGCAACGAACTCATACTGACAGGTTTTGCACATACCCGTTTTGCTGTCAACATCCGTATGACCGCACCGCTTACCGCAAATCGTACACTTGCCCGTTGTGCTGTCGTAACTGTGACCTTCATGTGGTATTACAATAACAGGTGTTGCAAAACCGTCTTTCAACAGTGTTTTTGAGCCGTCTATCGGCTCAGGATTGGGAGACTTCATAAACATACGGTTCTCAGCCAACAAAGTCAGTATTTCTGCGTTTGCTCTGTCCCCGCCGCCGTTATAGCATATTGTTTTGAAAGCTCCGCCGTGAAGAATTACGTTACTGCTTGCATCGTTTATATTGAGTGTTATAGAAAATGTACTATAGCAGTCAAATGTACCTGCACCTACCGACACAGTTCCCATAGCGCCGCATTTTTCGTCAAATGTCAGCTTACCGCCGGCCGCTACATTGAAATCGCCATAAATACGATTATTTTTTCCCGATCCCGTAACGGTTATATCTCCCGAAACAGTTAACGTACCTACATTGGCTTTCTCAGCGATCCACAGCGTGAACTTACCGCTGAGTGTTGTATAGCTGCCTGTATAATTCTTGTATACTCTTAATGTACAGCCGGTGTTTGCTTCTCTGTCAGCCGCTTCAAAAGCCGCTTCCATCTCAGTTTCCTTATAAACAGAAGCTACAGCCCCGTCCTTTACGATAACAGCCGCATACTGATATTCACACTCTGTACACTTGCCCGTGTCAATGTCAACATCGCTGTGAGTGCATACATATCCACAGCCGCACTTGCCGTCAACATAGGTATGGCTGTGAGCTTTGACTGTCAGCGTTTCACTGCTTGATATTTCCTTAACATTTGCATTGAAAAGAGTTCCGTCAGTCTTGAAGAAAGCCTTACCCTCGCCGAGCATATCGTATAATGTCTTGCTGTCCCTGGCGTAAAGTCCGGCTTGATATGCACCGGCTTTCAATATAACCGTACTCGAATCATATACATAGATCGAAGTGTCTAAAACTACATCGCCGTCTATTATAAGCGTACCGCCGGCGTATGAAGCGTCGTTTGTCGGATATACATTACAACCGAGCATAACCGGATTGCCGCTGTTTTTGATCGTAAGCTTTCCGTTTTTGCAAGGAGTAATACTCCGGATATTTAATCTGCGTCCGTTTAAGTCAATTGTAAGTTCTCCGTATAAGTCATACTGAGCTTTTGAATTATCATAATCCTTAAACAGCTTTATCGTACCGCTTCCGTTGTATTCATTCAGTAAAGAGTGAAGCTCATCGGTATCTACATACTTTGAGATTCCGTTTGCATCTGTATAGATTGCGACAGACACAACCGCACCGCAGATTGAGCAGATGCCGGTGTCCGTGTTTATATCACCGCCATGCTCGCAGGGCTTTCCGCACTCCTCGCACCTGCCTGTTCCACTGCCGTATTTGTGGTCAGCGTCAGTATGCTCTACAACAGTAAGCGCAACGGAATAACCCATACTTCCATATTCTTTATAAAGATCAAGATAATTGCCGTTATCTTCACGTCGCAGTGCCTGCCGGGTAACATCAAGAAGATTGCCTAATTTCAGAACTCCGGAATTGTTTTGGCTATGATATGACAGCCCACCTAACTTCATTCCCGTAGCAAGCTTTACAGATGTCGTTGTAGTTCCGTCATCAGCCACTGATGCTATCACAGTCAACTGCTCTGTAGTTACTTTTGCGCCCTCGCTTACAGTAAGCTGTGCACCTGCCTCAACAAAAATTGTATTAAATCCTGGATTTGCAGCGCTGTCAATTACGAAAGATCCGCCTTTGCGAACATACACCTGCGTAACATAACTGCCCGCTGTGCCGGTTAATGTAAGCTTGACGTCTTTGTTGACCCCAAGCTTGATATTGTTCAGCTTGTGACCGTTAAGGTCGATCATAACATTGTGTTTTACATCTATAGTATCTAAAGTTGCAGTTGCCGATGTATCGCCGATATCCTGATAGATCTTAACATAGTTTCCGGTATCGGCAGTAATGCTGTCAAGGCAGTCTGCGAGCGTGTCATAGCCTGTCGGCGCATTGCCGTCTGTGCTGATCGTAGCAACAAACTGACGCTCACACTTGTTACACTTACCCATGCCAATGTCAATATCGCTGTGATCACATAACGCTCCGCAGTTTGTGCATTTACCGTCGGAATAACCGTTTTCATGTGCACATTCTTTATATGTAAATGTAAATTTTTCTGTAACAGTTTCTGTGCTGTCACCGTCTGAATAGGTTATATCGCAATACAGAACATAATTTCCGGCAGGAATATTATCCGCAAGCTTGAATTCGCCGTTGCTTCCGGATACTGCCGCACCGAGCTCATCTGCACTATATGCACTGTTCGTACTGTACCAGTTATAGCTTATGCTTTCACTGTCAACCGTATAGGTGCTTACAAGCTTGTAATTGTCCTTCTCTTCCTGCGAAGTGTTTGTATAGAAAACCGTTCTGTTTGTGTTGTCACCCTGTGTAACCTTGTTGAAACGGTTTGCATTCGACTTTACCTGAACGGTATTGGATACAATATCTCCGCACTTTATTGTAAGAGTATTATCAGTGTCGTATGTAGTCGAAAACTCGGTATCGTAGACCATGCACACCCAGCCGTAATCGGTCTTGATTATGCTTGCTGATAAATCGGGTTCATCGCCGCCGAAACAGCCTCTTGCGTCTGCAAACTCTTCATCGCTCATATTCTTCAGAGTAATATCAAAGTAAACCGTACCCTTGAGCTTGGTATCAGTCATGTCCATGCCTTCAATTATTTCATACTCTTCCGTCTTGAATATTCCTGTCTGCTTTCCGAGTATTATACGGGGAGAAGTATCAGGCTTTATAACTACCGTCTTAGCGTCCGCTCCGTCAATCTCATAATAGCCGCCGTTAAGCTTGACCTCGCCTGTTACAGCGCTTTCTGAAGCCTTGGACTCGGTCGAACCCTTTACTACAAATTCGTCCTCGTCTATTGTCGGTACAGTTTGACCGATAGCGTATGAACCGCCCGTAGTATATACCGAGCCTGTACCGCTCATTATAAGGTCTATACCGCTGATGCCGCACAGAGTGCCGTAAGCAGTAACCTTGCCGCTTATTTCGGCATTTATTCTCCTGCGGTCTACATTGTAGCATATTCCGTATCTTGCTCCGTTGCTTTCGGGCACAGTTATACTGCCGTTTCCGGTAACGGAAATTTTGCTGTCTTGATTACCGTTGAGCGCTATTGCGGTATTCATTATATCTTGATTTTCTATAGCGCAACCTACGGCGTTAAGACTACCGTTTCCGTCAACAGTAATACTGCCGCCGACACCGACAGCCGCACCTTCATAAGATGCAGCTGTCGCATTTGCGTTCAGCACACCGTCATTATGTATCTCGAGCGACTCCGCAACCACTTTACCTGTTGCGTTTACAGTACCGCCGTTCAGGATTATCGTTCCGCCGAGAGAGCGCGCCATACTGTCTGTAGAGCGGTTCTCTGCATTCAGCACACCGTCACCGCTGATCGTCATAGTGCCGTCACAGTTAACATCATTCGTATTTACGGCACTGAGAATGTATGTATAGCTGTCGCCGGTGTCGGTCTGTACGATAGTATTGTTACCGTTCAGCACTATCTCCGTACCGTCGGGGACTGTTACGACGCTCATCATATTCTCTTCTGTTGTCGCCTGAATGTTCACTCCGTCAAGCGTCAGCGTCTTTGTGTCATATACCCAGCTCCAGCCGACACCGCTTTCGTCCGCCGTCTTTTCTCTGAAATCAAGCGGTGTCGTGATGACATTGCTCTCGCCGTCATGCGTATGCTCCTCGCCCTCGGCAAATGCCGATAACGGTACAGCCGTCAACGTCATTGCCGCAGACAGCACCGCACTTATGAGCCGTACAAATTTTTTCTTCATGTTTTTCCTCCTGTAGATTTACCCGTGCTTACGCCATGCACCTGCACTTATGCAGTGCCTCCTTCAGCTTTTCAAGCGGTATCGGCTTTTTGTGGAAATAGGTACAGCCAAGCCTGTATGACTGCGCCCCGAATCCCTCATCGTCCGACAGCCATATTACAGGCGTATCCCTGTCGGCATTCTTCGCCGCAATAACGCCCTCCATACCGTCCGCTCCGTCGGCAAGCACGATTATAAGGTCAGCCGTCTTACACTCCGTCACAAAGCTCTCATACCTCTGACATACCCTGTAGGCAATTCGTCGATATGCCGCCGTTGCGATCTGTGTTATTTTCGCTTTCAGTATCTCCGCCTCGTTTGCGGTATCGTAAACGCAGATGAGCATACCTCTCCCCCTTATAATTTTATAATTATATCATAACTCATTCGCTTTGCGATTTCAACTTTTTGGCACGAACGGTTGTTATAACGGCGCAAACGGTCATAAATGCGGCTCATAATACAAAAAACCGCACCCTACACCCACCGGTCAGGTGAAATATATCACCAAGCACTACCCCACCGCTCCGCACCACCACCCTTGCCTATTAATGAACGCTCTGTTGGTTTCACATCCGCATTATCCCACCCACTTTTTGTAGGGGAGCGGGCTTGCCCCTCCCGTTGCACCTAACCTCTCTATCCCCACGACCATCGCAAAAGGACAATAATCCCTCGCCCCACCCCAACCCTCCCAAACCCCCACCATCCCTCTTTCATATCGCCAAGTGTATTAATTTGAACAGCGAACCCGAGAAGCACTGCCCCATAAACAGAACTATCGGTAGCCTGTTGTCATAGTCAAAGCTGAACGATATAACATAAGCACATTAAACAAAAAACTCTTTCTACAAACTGACTGACCGGTGCCCTACAGACACCGGTCAGCTCAGACTGTCGATAAACCTCTTGATTATATAAAAATGGGGTCGCAGGGGCGTAGCCCCCGACAGGGTCTAGGGGCGGTAGCCC